>Ga0105248_10004342_pt1 | contig 15679 bp, 19 predicted proteins | sample KBSS34metaG_FD_81524 | JGI IMG/M metagenome (GOLD analysis project Ga0105248, IMG submission 81524) | Switchgrass rhizosphere microbial communities from Kellogg Biological Station, Michigan, USA - KBS S3-4 metaG | ecosystem: Host-associated > Plants > Roots > Rhizosphere > Soil | place...
CACGTCCCACTCACCGAGGTGGTCCAACACACGCTTGACCGGATATCCGCATTTCATCAGAAGTCCGAGCATTTTTGTGTTTTCCTGCAATATCATGGCAGTGCAATGTTTGATGCCGTTAGCCCGAGCGATATCGAACAGGTGCTTGAGCAAAATCGTGCCAAAACCAAGACTGTGATATTCTTCCGCCACTGTTATTGCAAATTCCGCCGAGAGAGGGTGCTCTTCGCTGGAAACGATGTATCGAGCCGTGCCCGCAGGTGAAAATTTACCGTCGCGGTAGAAGCCCGCCAGCAATGCTACGTGTTTGACAAAATCCACATTCGTAAAATATTCCAGCTCTTTGGCGCTGAGTGTGTCCTTATAAATGAAGAAGCGAAAATACAGCGATTGTTTGCTCAGGTGATGCATGCCTTCCTGGAGTAAACAGCGATCTTCGGGTGTTATTGCTCTTACAAGCACAGTGCGACCGTCCTTCAAGCGGTCGAAGGCTCTATAATTCTTGAACGATTTTTCTGCGGATGTTTTTACTGGGGCTCTAGTCATACAATTAACCCGGCTGCATGTGGGCAGATCGCTCATCGACGGAGGGCTTCGGATTTTTCGCCACAATGTGCTGGCGCCGCCGGCGCCGGAGCATTGCGACAGACCAATACCGAGCACCGAGCATTGCCAACTACTTCCTGGGAAACACTGCCCATGAGTAATTTTTTTATGCCCATTAGACCGTGGGATCCTACGATTATCAAATCCGAATTCCATTCATCGGCCATTGCCAGGATTTCATGGGCGGGTGTCCCCTCTACGATCTTCTCGTCGATTTCCGAGTTAGGGAATGCCGTCTTTAGTTGCCCGGCCATGGTATTGATCAGGTCGACAGCATCTTCTCTGGCGTCGTCCCGCAGCTCCTGCACCAGTGCCGGTACGACAGCCAGATTGCTGTAAGCGAGTATGCTGGGGATTACGGTCATGATGCGGACCTGTGATTTTTCCGATGGACCGATATTTTCAATCAAGGACACCATCTCTTTGCCGAAATCAATACTGTCCACTGCCACTAAAATTTTCATCTCATCCCCCTCTATTTAACTGCTGCTGCACTACCGGCGGTGGAAGCCAAACGACTTTCTTGCACGTCAACCGGATAGAACAGGAGTGAATTTATTTCTGCGTAGCGCACGAACAAGTTGATGTCCGTGCCAAATGCGCTTTGCCTTTCCGTGCCGCATACAAAGGTAGGAATCACTACCAGGCTGTTAGGATCACAGGAAACTTCTGCCAGATGCGCGTTGTCGGAGTTGGGCCACAGGCGCGCCTGGCGTGTCTTTGATACGAGCTCAGGGTAGAGTTTCTCTGTTTCTTCTACCAGCTCTTTTAGATCCGGCACGTCAGCTTCCGACGCGTCGCCGATAAAATATGAATTGATTTCCAGAGGCAGATTGAAAAAGTCGGCCAGTTCTACGGCGGCTCTGAAGCTCTCAGTCAGTTTCTCACTGCCGTGTAGGATTAAGTTGACTGCTTTCCATGCTGGGGTATGGCTCTGTACTACAAGGAGAGGCTTGTCCAGCACGCGTGCAAGCGTTTCGGCCATGGAAAAATGTGTGAGATAGCGAGGCAGTGTGCCGCGTTGGTTTGCCGAGGAGGCTGACAGCTCAGCGGCTTTGGTGGGGTGGTGTCCTATTACTACCAGATCATTGGCTTGAGCACGTCGGCATACTTCGCTGATGGCATCGCCCTCATCCAGTACGCATTGATCGGCCAGGCCTTTGCTCTTTGCTTTAGTATCGTAAATGGCAACCAGAGTTTCCCCAATTGAGCGCAATTCTTTGCTCATCGCTTCGTGCGCTGCTATATAAGGTCCGCTTCCGGTTAAGCCAGGAAGTTCAAAATTGAGCAGTTGCCATAACCCTACGGTATTGACCACATGTTGCGCGGTAAGGCGGACCGGATGTTTGGCCGCCAGTTCCCAACAAAGTTCAGCGGCATTCAAGGATTGGGTTGAGCCGTCGAAGGCCAGCAGTATTTTCTTCGTTTTCATTGTTTTTCTCTCTTGTTTGTGCGAAACGGCCACTACCACTATGCCAGCCGCGGTCTAGGCCCGCCTCCACCGGGCTGATGAAAATCGCCGGGCGGTAGGTGCCATTCCTCATCCTTAGGGATGATCCGGCCTTGCATCCCTTTGGTGGATGCTTTCAGGTCGTCGCTTTAGCGACAATCGTATTGACGGCTGGCCAACACCAATGAGCCTGAAACAGAAGTGAGGAAGTAGTTATGAAAGTCTTGATAGCAGTTGATCAATCCGAATGTTCGCTCAAAGCGTTAGAGGCTGTGGCGGATCGCTGCTGGCCGGAGGGCACCTTATTTGAGGTCATATCGGTAGTCGAATTCGCGCCGGGTCAATACGGGATGGCCTACGACGCTCAAGCGGTCGTGGCCATTCAAAACCAGGTCGAGGAATATTCTAAGCAATTTGTTGATGAGAAAGTACAACAGTTGCAGAATTTGTTTGGCAAGGGCAAAGTCACCGGTAAAATGCTCAACGGCTTCGTCGCCGAGGTGACCCTTGAAGAGGCAAAAACCTGGAACTGCGACTTGATAGTTGTAGGTTCTCACGGGCGTAGGGGGATAAGCAAATTTTTCCTGGGCAGCGTAGCTGAAAAGATCGTCTGTAACGCCCATTGCAGTGTAGAAGTGGTCAAAGACAAACAAAGTCTCGCAGAGCAGGCGCAGAAACAGAAGACTCGCGCTAAAGAGAAGCCATTGGTTGTAGGAAGGAAGAACTAAAATGAAAGTTATTGTTGCAATAGACCAAACTGAAAACTGGAAACAGGTCATAGATGCTGTGACCAAACGTCGCTGGCCTGCTGATACATCTTTTCGCATTCTCACAGTGGTAGCGCCTGAAGAGTGGCAAGATCTGGAATTTGCAGATACCAACGACATACTGCGCGAAATCGTGAAATTGCGCTGTCTCACCGCTGAGAGAATATTGCAGGCGGCCCGTCAAAAACTTAGCGAAGCCTTTTCTGATTGTACTGTACATGTGGAGCTGCGCAAGGGCAGTCCACGGATTGAAGTGCTTGACGCTGCGGTCGACTGGATGCCCGACAAAATCGTACTGGGTGCCCATGGGCACGACTGTAACCGCTTGTTGCCTGCTACCGTGTCCCGCGCTGTTGCGCAATACGCAAAATGCTCCGTCGAGCTGGTGCGTTTAAAAAGCGTGGTGAAAGTCGATGAAAACGACAAACAAAGGGAAGCGAGTCGAGTGTAAATCCGAGAGTTTTTAAACGGAGGGAAGTGTGATGAAAGTATTAGTGGCTGTTGACGGAACGCAGTCCAGCCAATTGGCTATCGAGCGATTGGGCGCCAGTGTCTGGTGGGGTGATACCGAATTTAGCATAGTGAACGTGGCAGCGATACCCACAGTGCGGCAGTGGGAAGTTTGGGGCATGGACGTCGACTGGAATTTGAGAGAAAAGCTTCTAGCAGAATCTCAAAAAATTATTGACGGTCACGTTGACTACTTGCAGAAGCACCTAACAAAGGGCCTGAAAATCGAAGGTAAGGTCCTGGAAAGTACTGAAACCGTGGCTGATGCTATTGTCGCCGAAGCTGTCAGTAGTGAGGCCGATCTGATTGTAATAGGCAGTCGTAGTCATAGCGGTTTTGACAGAATTGTTTTTGGCAGTGTTGCCGAGAACGTCTTGAGCAAAGCACCATGCTCGGTGGAGATAGTTAAATCCCAAGACAGAGCCACTGACACGGAAGCCACGACGGCGGAAGACTCCAGCACCCACTCCACAACCGTTCGCGCCGGTAAGCTTAATGAAAACAACCACGCGCATGGTTTATTGTAGCCTGGTGCATGCTGGGACATACTTTAGCGGCTCCCCGTGGTTGCACTAATGGTGGTGCCAAATGACTCTTTCGTCGGCCAACCCGATCAGCAAGGCTATTGCTCCTCCCAGCGATGATAAACGCTGGCGTATCGTCAACGTCACGATGCGGCGCCTGGGCTATTCACCCTCTGCGCTAATTGAAACTTTACATGCAGTGCAAAAGAGCTTTGGCTACCTGGACGAGCCGGCCATGCGTTATGTGGCTCGCAGCTTGCACGTGCCCCTGAGCAAGGTTTACGGAGTGGCTACCTTCTACAGCCATTTTCGTCTCAAGCCTGAAGGTCTGCACACCTGCGTGGTATGTCTGGGTACGGCCTGCTATATCAAAGGATCTGCTAAATTGCTGGCGGCCGCGGAACAATGCGGACGCATTCGCGCTGCCGAAACAACAGCCGATGGCAAGATGTCTCTGCTGACCGCCCGCTGTGTGGGAGCCTGCGGTATTGCCCCGGCCGTAGTTTTTGACGGCCTCGTATTGGGCGGACTTACGCCGGAGGCGACGAAGGAAAGAATCGAGGCATGGTTGAAATAAGCAGTACTAAACGTGTATGGAAATAACAGATGAGCGAACAGCGCAACCACGACAATTATCCGGCCCGAGTTGATTCCGCCGATGATCTCGGAATAATGGCCGAGACTGAAAGAACAAGGCAGCAACAATTTAAAAATAGAGTCTTTGTCTGCATGGGCACTGCCTGCCAATCTTGCGGCAGCGCCGACGTACTTGCGGCCTTGAAAAAAGCCGCCGAGGCCGGGGGCGACGAGACTTCGTGTCTGGTGTCCAAAGGCGGCTGTCAGGGCAATTGCGCTGCCGCGCCGCTTGTCTCGTTGCAGCCCCAGGACCGACTCTACCAGCATGTTAAGAGTGAAGATGCGCAGGTCTTGATCAACAGCATCAGCGATCAAAGCGTGGTAGCAAAAGAACTAGTGTGTGATAACAAAGCGCCATTTTTTGAAAAACAAAAAAGAGTAGTCACCGAATTCAGAGGTCTGATCGATCCAGAGCGGGTGGAAGAATATATTGCGGTAGGCGGCTTTGAACCGCTCATGCGGGCCGTAAGCGAGATGACGCCGGAGCAGGTGATCCAGGAAATGCGCAAAAGCGGACTGCGCGGTAGAGGCGGCGCCGGCTATCCCACCGGTTTGAAATGGAGCACTGTGGCGAAGTCTCCAGGTGCTCACCGTTACGTGATTTGCAATGCTGACGAAGGCGATCCCGGTGCCTTTATGAATCGCAGCGTCCTTGAAGATTATCCATTTCGTGTGCTTGAGGGGATGATTATCGCCGCCTATGCCGTCGGCGCCGATCACGGCTATGTCTATGTCCGAGCCGAGTATCCCCTGGCTGTTGAACGCGTGGAAGCGGCGCTTAAATCAATTCGTAAGATTGGACTGCTGGGCAATAACATTGGCGGCACCAAATTTTCCTTCGACGCCGAAGTCCGACTTGGCGCCGGTGCATTTGTATGTGGCGAAGAAACGGCGCTGATCTCATCAATAGAAGGCGGTCGTGGATTGCCGCGGCCACGCCCACCTTACCCGGCCGAGTCGGGCCTCTGGGGCTGTCCCACTCTAATCAATAACGTTGAAACATACGCCAATGTGCCTGTGATTATGCAGCGTGGTGCCGACTGGTACTCGGCTATCGGGACTGAGAAATGCAAAGGCACCAAAACCTTTGCCCTCAGCGGACGAGTGAAAAACACCGGCCTGGTGGAAGTGCCGCTCGGCACCACTCTGCAAGAAGTGATTTTTGACATTGGCGGCGGCGTACCGGATGGGCATGCATTTAAAGCCGTGCAAACCGGTGGCCCTGCCGGCGGTTGCATTCCGGCGACACTATTGGACACACCCATTGATTATGAATCGCTGCAGGCACTGGGTTCTTTTATGGGCTCGGGCGGCATGATAGTCATGGATGATACTTCCTGTATGGTTGACGTGGCCAAATTTTTTATGCAATTTTGTATGAGCGAATCCTGCGGCAAATGCGTACCCTGCCGAGTGGGCACCGTGCACCTGCACGACATGCTTGATCGCATGACTAAAGGCGAATCAAGCATGGAAGAGCTGGAGATGATGGAGTCTCTTTGCGATATGGTGAAAGATACAAGTCTTTGTGGTCTGGGGCAGGGCGCACCAAATCCGGTGGTCAGTACGCTCAAATTTTTCCGCGGTGAATATCTGGCCCACATACTCAATCACAATTGTCCTGCCGGCGTATGTGCGCCCGTGGGAGAAGATCTGCGGAGGCCTGCATGCGCGTTGTAACTTTAACTATTAATGGACACGATGTCAGCGGTCGCGATGATGAAACGGTGTTGGACGTATCGCGCGCGCATGAGATCGAAATCCCCACACTCTGTCAGCTCGACGGTATCAGCGCCTGGGGCGGCTGCCGCCTCTGCCTGGTGGAAATCGAAGGCAAGCCCAAACTCCAGCCGGCCTGCACAACAGTTGTTTCTGAAGACATGGTGATCTTGACCGAAAGCGCCAAACTAAAAAGTTATCGCAAAATGATAATTGAGATGCTCTTCACCGAGGGCAATCATATTTGCTCAGTTTGTGTTTCCAACGGCAATTGCGAATTGCAGCATATGGCCCAATCACTGGGCGTCGATCATGTGCGACTGCCGTATTTGTATCCCAAGCGTGAAGTGGATGCCACACATGAGAGATTTGTTTTTGACGGTAATAGATGCATACTCTGCACCAGATGCGTGCGCGTTTGCGACGAAGTTGAAGGAGCGCATACCTGGGACATTCAGGGCCGGGGCATCAATTCAAAATTGATAACGGATCTTGGCACCCCCTGGGGCGAGTCGACCAGCTGTACCAGTTGCGGCAAATGTGTTGAGGCCTGTCCTACGGGCGCGCTTTTTGAAAAGGGCAAAGGGGCGGGCGAAATGACTAAGGAACCGCAATTTCTCAGTTACCTGGCTGAAATGAAAAAAGCCAAGGAGAGCGAGTAAATGAGTAAAAAAACACTGGCCACGGTCTGGCTTGATGGTTGTTCGGGCTGTCACATGTCACTGTTGGACATGGATGAAAGATTGATTGAACTTCTCTCAAATTCCTTCGATCTGGTTTATAGCCCACTCGTTGATGTCAAAATTTTCCCCGCCCATGTTGATGTCACTTTGATCGAAGGGGCCATCAGCAATGAAGAAGACTTGCACAAAATAAAACTGGTGCGTGAGCGCACGCACACCCTGGTATCACTCGGCGATTGCGCTGTTACCGCCAATGTGCCCTCCATGCGCAATTCATTTACCGTCAATGAACTTTTAGAAAGGGTGAGCGCCGGAAACCCACTGCGCCAGCCAGCTGACGTTCCGCTTCTGTGCGCCCAGGCTGTACCTGTGCACAGGCATGTGTCTGTTGATGTGTATGTGCCAGGCTGTCCTCCTTCGGCTGACACTATTCATTTTGTTTTGTCCGAGCTGGCCTCAGGCCGTAGCCCCGATGTTTCTGAATTAACTAGATTTGGTGCCTGACCATGAGCAAAATTATTACCATTGATCCTGTCACCCGCATCGAGGGACACGCCAAAATCACAATTCACGTCGATGATGCCGGTGCCGTTCAAGAGGCATTTTTTCATGTGACGCAGCTGCGTGGTTTTGAAAAATTTGTCGAGGGTCGGCCCTTCCATGAGATGCCGTCAATCATGGCGCGCATATGCGGCATCTGCCCGGTCAGTCATTTGATGGCGTCAGCCAAGGCCTGTGACATGCTCATGTCTGTGCGCATTCCGCCTCTGGCAGCCAAGCTGAGAGAGATAATGAATCTGGCGCAAGTGGCGCAGTCTCATGCCTTGAGTTTTTTCTATCTTTCGTCCCCGGATTTGTTGCTCGGTATGGACGCCGATGTGGCTCAGCGCAATCTGGTCGGTGTACACAAGGCCAGGCCCGAGCTTGCGACAAACGGCATCAAATTGCGCAAGACAGGACAAAAAATAATTGAGATGCTGGGCGGCAAGCGCATTCACCCCGGCTGGGTAGTTGCCGGCGGTGTTAACTCGCCGCTCTCGCCGGCGCATCACGCCGAGATCCTGGCCATGCTGCCCGAGGCAATTGATATTGCCGAGGATACTTTGCACTGGTTTTGCGAGCAAACCAGTCGCTTTGAGAGTGAAATAGAATCATTCGCCGCTGTAAAGACGCTCTATATGTCCATGATTGGTCCAGGCGATCAACTCGCCACTTATGACGGCGACATACGTGTGATTGACGATGAAGGCAAGATTTTAGTGGACAGACTTGCGTCCGAAAAAATTGCCTCGATAGTGGAAGAAACAATCACTCCCAACAGTTACCTCAAATCACCCTATTTTAAGGCCATGGGACCCACAGAAGGCGTCTACAGAGTCGGGCCCCTGGCCAGGCTGCGCATCGCCTCCAGCTGTGGCACACCCCGCGCAGACAAGGCGCTGGCAGTATTTAAAAGGCTCAATTTGCGCAGTTCTTTTTATTATCACTGGGCCAGGCTGATTGAGATCATTCATGCTTTTGAGAAAATCCAGATGCTCCTTAATGACGCGGATATTCTCGATGAGCATGTGCGCGCGCACGCCGCCGCCAATTGCTTTGAAGGAACGGGGGTTTCCGAGGCACCGCGCGGCACATTGATGCATCACTACAAAATCGACAAAAACGGCCTGAGGACCTATGCCGATCTGGTCATCGCCACCGGGCACAACAATTCGGCCATGAATAGGGGCATAACCGAGGTCGCCAAACGCTACCTCAAACCCGAGGCTATTGATGAGGGTATGCTCAATCGAGTAGAGGCACTGATTCGCACATACGATCCCTGTCTCAGTTGCTCCACGCATGCCTATGGCCAAATGCCCTTGCACGTGCAGGTCGTTGACAGCACTGGGATGATTCTCAGTGAAATTAAAAGATAAAATGCTGCTGGTTATAGGCTATGGCAATAGCTTGCGCTCGGATGACGGTTTCGGTCCGGCGGTCATTGAAGCGCTCCGTCCCTGGTGTCAAAACCATCCGGCAATAGAGCTCATGGTGGTGCATCAGCTATTGCCGGAGCTCGCCGAAGTCCTTTCTCAAGCTGAAATGATTTTTTTTGTCGACGCTGCCTTCGACATGGCCGGCGGCGGCATCAGTTGCCGCGCAGTGAGTGTTGAACAGGCCGATGAAACCTCGTCTGCCCTGGCTCATTCATTCTCCCCTTCCAGGCTCCTCAGCCTGTCCCTGGCCGCTTATGGTAAGTGCCCCCCTGCCTTTATCTATACCGTCGGAGCCCTCAATCTGGGCGTAGGCGAAAAGTTATCCGCAGTTTTGGCGGCGGCAGTGCCGGAAGCGGCGGGCATGATCCAGGGCCGCCTGAAGGCGGAAATCGAAAGGATGACTGCCTCAGCCGGATAATTCACTCCCTTGAATGATTCGCCATCTGTAGGACTCATGACACTATGGTTCTAGGCAGGCCAGGCGCCTGAGAAACGACAAGATGGTGACCCTTATGGCAATGGCTAAATTACAGAAAGGCATAGACTGCCAACATATCCATTCTGAGGCGACAGACCACGGTCTGGCCTTGATTGTCATCGGCGAGACGGATATGGACGGAGAGTCTGTAGCCTCTCATTTGTGTGATGCATTATCTCCTTCGGTCCTTGAAAATGTCTGCCGTTTCGACCTGGCTGAGTATGCCGGTCATTTGAAAGAATGCTTGGGCGGCCATAAGGCAGCCATTATCGTCGACTCCAGGGAGCACGCCATTGGTCCGGGGACCATCATGATCAGTGACTTGAACAGCTTGTCGATGATGAAAAATCCACACTCCGGTGAACCTCGCTATTCAGAGCTTGTCTCCGAAATTCGTCAGGCTGGAATATCAAAGTCTCAAGCGCAAAGTGTAATTCTCTTTGAGATCGGCATCGGCAAGGGCAGCGAACAACACAAGATTATCTCCAGTGTCGAGAAAAATATTCCAGCACTGGCGAGCCGACTATCTGGGCTCATATCAACTGTTTTACAAACACTTAAGCGCAGCAAAAAATAGGTCGAGGAGTTAATTGGATGATCAGTGCAATGGTGCAAATAAATAGTTGGCAATGGCAATACAAGTCGAAACTAGCTTCAGCAGAAAAAGCTGTGGCTGTAATAAAATCCGGTGATTCGGTTTATGTGCATTCCAACGCAGCGGCACCGCAGACTCTTATAACTGCCATGGTGGGACGGGCTGAGGAACTGCGCAATGTGAAGGTTTTGCATATCTTGACTCTGGGCGACGCAGCTTATGCGAACAAGGAGTATGCGGAAAGCTTTAAGGTCCAGGCATTTTTTATTGGTGCCAATGTGCGAGAAGCCGTCAACTCGGGCCGCGCCGACTATATGCCGGCATTTTTGAGTGAAATTCCGGGCTTGATTGAGTCCGGGACAGTTCCGGTGGACGTTTGCTTATTGCAGGTATCGCCTCCGGATGAGCACGGTTTTTGCAGTTATGGAGTATCTGTTGATTGTACGATTGCCGCGCGCAAAAGAGCGGCCATCGTCATCGCTGAAGTGAACAAACAGATGCCGCGCACCCTCGGACGCTCTTTTGTCCACGTAAGCAAGCTTGATTATATTGTCGAAACGGATAGACCCTTGCCAGAACTCAGTCCAGAGCCGGCGACGGCGGTGGAAGACGCGATCGGCAAAAATGTCGCCGCCCTCGTGGAAGACGGCGCCACGTTGCAATTGGGCATCGGTGCCATTCCCGATGCTGTTCTTGGACAGTTGCATGGTAAGCGCAATCTTGGCATACATAGTGAAATGCTCTCCGACGGCATAGTAGATCTGATTGAGCGCGGTGTGGTCAATGGTGACGCCAAGACAGTACTGCCAGGCAAAGTGGCGGTCAGTTTTGTTCTGGGCAGCAAGCGGCTTTACGACTTTGTCGACAACAATCCATTAATTGAGTTTCAAACCAGCGATTACATCAACGATCCTTTTATAATTTCGCAAAATCACAAGATGACATCGATCAACTCCGCTCTGCAAGTAGATGTCACCGGACAGGTAGCGGCCGGCTCGATTGGCACTTATCTCTACAGCGGCTTTGGCGGTCAGGTGGATTTTATCCGGGGCGCGACCAGGTCAAAAGGCGGCAAAGCTATTATCGCCATGCCTTCTACAGCAAAAAACGGAACTGTCTCGCGCATCTGCGCCTCTCTGGTGCCCGGCAGCGGCGTTGTCACGTCGCGGGCCGATGTGCATTATGTAGTCACCGAGTACGGCATAGCCAAGCTCTATGGCCGCACTATGAGGGAACGCATGCAAGCCATGATCAGCATTGCTCATCCGAATTTCAGAGACGGGCTTGTAAAAGAGTGTCAGTCTGTCCCCTGGCTGCGCTGAGACGCAGGGTACCTCGCGCCCGTATAAATCATTCCCTGGGATGAGTGACGATGGTCAGGTTGGACGATGGCGACTCCCTCCCTCAGAATCTATTCTTAAAGTAGCCGCTGACAAAATAACGGGAGCTAGTTATGAAAATTCTTGTAGCAATGGATAGTTCGCTTTACGCGGACGAAATACTGAAACAGTTGGCTGCCAGACCATGGCCCAGCCATACGCACTTCAATATAGTGACCGTAGTCGAGCCCGCTAAAAGCTGGGAAATTGAACAAACATATCTGCACCAATGCCGCCTCATACTCGGTCAGAGACTTGATAGTCTTAGAAGCAAGATGCCTGACGTTGAGATAACCGGTCAGGTGCATGAAGGCTCGGCTGCCAATGTAATAGTCAGGTGTGCCGATGAATTTGGTGCCGACTTGCTTGTATTAGGTTCTCACGGAGACACGGGTAAGCGCAAACCAATGATCGGCAGTGTCGCTGCCGCGGTTGTGAACGACGCCAACTGTTCTGTTGAAATCATCAAACTTCATGACACTAATTCTCGGAAACCGGAAAAGCACACGATGACTGGTGCGCACAATTAATTTGAGAGACGTTGATAATGAAAATATTACTGCCGGTAGATTCTTCTGACGATCATAAATTGATATCTGATTTTGTCATTAACTACAAATGGCCAGACAACTCATCGTTTAAATTTTTACATGTCCTTGGCGCGATGGCGACTGAGGATGACTATCTGGAAGCGGAAGCATCAAGTCAAAAGATGCTGCATCGATTTGCTGCTCGTCTTAAGCGATCTATACCGACGGCCCATGTTACCTGTGAAGTAAGCTCCGGCGACCCGTCTTTGGAAATAATATCAACGGCTGGTCAGTGGATGGCTGATATTATTGTTATGGGCTATCGCGTGCGCAATGATGTCTCCGGCTTCCTGGCAGGAAGTGTTTCAAAATGCGTCACCAATCAAGCACCATGCTCGGTGGCAACAATCAGACCGCGACAGGTGGATCCTGACCACGTATCAATATACGAGTCAGAAGAGTATTCGGGCAACATGCAGATGGTTGCTAAATGAATCTTATGCATGATTCAAAACAAAATGGCACTTTAGTCCGCGGGCACATACAGGTAGCCAGAATGGCCTATAGAGGCGGTGAATATCACGCGGCCTATCGCAATCTCAATTCAGCCATTTACGAGATTGAGCAGGCAAGCGGTTCGATCATAGACGATTTGCATGCCCATGAATTACGTTCTTTGCTCGGTAAAGTGCAAGTGGCGTTGCGCATGCACGAGGAGGCTGAATCAGCTTTTCGCCAGGCCATTGAGTTGGCAGAGAGCAATCCTGGTTTGCCTGCATATCTGGTCATTTCCGATAAAAGACATCTTGCCGATTGCATCAGGTTGCGCCACCGCTACGATGAAGCCGAGAAACTTTACCTGGGCTGCATTGACAAACTGGAAGACCTTGATACCGAGGAAGAGAATCAGTTGCCTAAAGCCTATCTTGGCCTGGCTCAGGTTTACATTGACAGCCAACGTTTTGAGAAGGCCGACAAGGCCGTGGACATTGCTCTTGCAAAGTTTGAAAATCATCCAGGACGCCGCAGTTTCTGGACCGGAAGAACTCTTGTAACCCAGGCCAGGTTGCGCTGGGCCCAAAGTCGGCAGGCCGAATCGAAGGAAATACTGCAAGAGGCGCTGAACATTTTGGAGCCATTAGTCGGTCCACATCACCCTATTAGAGCTCTGGCCTTGCGTCGGCTGGCTAACGTACTCAGTTGGGAAGGGCATGAAAGACCTGCCACAGATACTTTTGCAGAATTGAAAGAAGTGGAAAAATACCTGAGGGACCACGATACCTGACATTGAATAGTTCTACCGAAAGGACGAGGAGCAATCGTCCCTTCGGACGGTATGCCGCCGCCCCTGCAGAGCTACTATTATAAGTGAACGGTTTACTTAAGCACGACCCTCTTAAGGGCTCTGAAATAGGGGTAAACCGTTCGAATTCTTAGTAAGGAAGTGCTGTATGAAAGGTTTTGTAGTTAGTACGGCAATTGTAGTGGTATCAACGATTTGTGCTGTTACCTTTAACTGCTTGCCGGAAGTCCTTGGCTCCGATGAGAAGCACACCGTAGTAGCTTCAAAAAGCTATCGTCCAGCTGCCCCCTCTGCTCTATCAAAAGCGGGGCAGAAGTTGTTTGAACAGAACAATTGCGCCGTCTGTCATTCGATAGGCGCAAAGGGCGGATGTCTTGCGCCCCCGCTGGACGGAGTTGGCGGCTACCGATCAGGAGCTTATATGCTCTCTCGGATAGAAAAGGGAAGCAAAGCCGAACATACTTTTGAATCCTTACATCCGGCCGGCGAGCTTTTGCAACACCCGAGGCTCTCAAGCAGCGACGCACATAAAATAGTCAAATATTTGCAGACTATTCCAAATCTGAATGGTGGTTATAAGATCGCGGCTCACAAGGTAAATACTGGCGCTGAGCTGAGCAGTCCGGAGCAGGTCACTCAAAAATCAATTGATGCGGGCCGTACAGCGTTTAACAAAAGCGGCTGTTTGGCCTGTCATTCGCTCGGTAACGCCGGCGGCCATTTTGCTCCTCGCCTTGACGGTATCAAAGACAGAAGAGATCGCAGCTTCATAGTCGATCGCATAAGTGGCGCCCAGCTTCTCACCGAAAGCGGCGAATATTCTGAAAGAGGCAACCCTATGCCAACCGCCAACTTGAGTGCTGCTGACGTTCAAAATATCGTCAATTATTTGTCTTCGCTCAAGCGCTTTCCCTGAGCCCCCTGGATGGCTAGAGGAGTTAGGAAAATGAACTTTACGGATAGAAAGGAAGCTGGCCACATATTGGCCGATCGCGTTGGCGAATGTCTTGCGCGGCATGCAGAGTTTGGCCAATATCCGCAAGTTATGGTGGCCGGAATTCCACATGGCGGGGCAATTGTAGCCAGGGAAATAGCGCGCAGATTTGGCGCTCCAATGGAATTAATCGTCACCAGCAAATTTCAGAAACTTGGATCTCAAACACCGTGTCTTGCCGTTATTTCTTCTGATGGAGCTGTAGCACAAAATAATAAGGTGTCGCCGTCGGAGGCGCTGTCACTGACCCTTCACTCGCAACGAGAAGCGATGCTGAAAGAAGCGATAGACCTGGAACGAACCTTGTATGAGAAAGCTGGGCGTTATTGGTCACCCTTTAACGATAAAATCCTGATCCTTGTAGATGAAGCTGTCGATTCGGGAACCACAGCCAAGGCTGCCCTCGCTTCCGCGCGACTGCGCGGAGCGGGCCGCATATTTTTAGCTGTGCCGGTTATCACCTACGAAGCAATGGCCCAATTACGCCCACTTTGTGATGAGGTGGTCAGCCTGTTGCTACCAGAAAAGTTTGAAGGAATGGAGCGTTATTATCTCAACTGTAAGCCGGTAACCAACCTGCATGTTATAGAGTCCATGCGTGAAAGTGCGCATTTTCCCGGTTCTGCGAAGTTCATCCCAACTCATACTAAGTCGGGTCTCTTATCATGAAAATTTTTATTCCCTCAACAAATGCACGTCTTGGTAAGTCAATCGTCAATCTGGTGGCGAGACAGTTACCGGTCAAAACACTTGATGCGACGATTTTTACCTGTAACCCTCTCGAGCAAGAGGACATGTTGTTAAAGGTCGCTGAGGCGGCCGACCTTAACGAAATAGTTTGAGCGGCTGTTAGATCTTTTTTGACAATTCATCAATGGATGATTGTTCCCAGCCAGCGAAAATTGATTTCCGCATACGCAACATCATATTAATGTCTCTTTGAATTTGATACTGAAATTCTCTGGTTACATGCAGACGTAGCTTGCGATTGTTTGCCTCTTCCGGTGGATATGGCAACGTTACGGGTTTTCCTATTTTGATTAACATTTTTGCCGGCAATGGTATGCAGCTGGCAAAAATCGGCAGCCAGGGAAACGTGGGAGTTATGGGGAAATATGGCATTTTTAGCAGGCGAGTCAGCGACCTTACGTTCGACAAAATTGGATAGATATCGTCGCCGCCGACTGTCGTGATCTGTACAATAGGCGCTCCCGTCAGTATGGCCGCCTTAACGAAGCCGGGATCGAAGTCCTCCAACCGGTAGCGCAGGGCATACGGCTTGCCGGTACCTTTGACTCCTTCAGGATAGAAGACAACTATTTTATTATGACGGAGTAAATTTACAGCTACGTCAAAAGCGGCCGGCACTGCACCCAAGCCGGTTACCAATCGGTTTAAGAAGCCTGTCTTGCACAACCACACATGTGTCAGAGCCCGCGCCGGACGTGGAGAAGAATGATGGTTGAGGATGCCATTGGCAAGCATGAATGCGTCGATAGGCAGCCCTCCAGAGTGATTGCCTATTA
>Ga0105248_10004344_pt1 | contig 15678 bp, 13 predicted proteins | sample KBSS34metaG_FD_81524 | JGI IMG/M metagenome (GOLD analysis project Ga0105248, IMG submission 81524) | Switchgrass rhizosphere microbial communities from Kellogg Biological Station, Michigan, USA - KBS S3-4 metaG | ecosystem: Host-associated > Plants > Roots > Rhizosphere > Soil | place...
CCCTCGGACAGGTCCACGATGCTCACGATGTCGCTCACCCGCGGGTCGGCGCGCAGCGAATCCGACAGGTTCTTGAGTCCGCGCAGGTACACCGCCTCGGTGACCGACTTTCCCTCCGGGAGTTCGACCATGACCCGCACCGGCACCACGTATCCCATGGCGCCGAGCGATTGCAGCACGCTGGCGCCGGCGCCGGACTCGGTGTGCGCGGGCCACCAGTGGCGGGCCGGCACGCCGACGCGCAGTCCCCACGCAGGAAGGCTCAGGATGGCGATGCAGAGGGTGCCCAGCGTCAGCGCACGCCACGGGTGCCGGTGCAGTGTGCGCGCCCACTTTTCCCAGAGTTGCGGCGAGTGGTACCACGCAAGCTTGCGGGCGAGCCAGCGCGGCCGGTCGATGTTGCGGCCGAGCACGGCGAGGAGCGCGGGCAGCAGCGTCACTGAGAGCAGCACTGCCGACCCCACCACGATGAGCCCGCCGATGCCCACGCTCCGCGTCTCCACCAGGGGCGTGAAGATGAGGGCGCCGAAGCCCACCACCACGGTCAGTCCCGACGTGATCACCGCGCCGCCGGCCGTGAGGATCGTGTTGACGGCCGCGTCCCGGCGGGAGGAACCCCGGCTCATCTCCTCCCTGAACCGGGTCACGATGAGCAGCGAGTAGTCGATGCCCACACCCAGCCCGATCATCGTGGCGATCGACAGCACGAAGATCGACATCGGGGTGATCTTCGTGAGCAGCCCGACGATCGTGAGCGATACCGAGATGGTGAGTGAGCCGATGAGGAGCGGCAGCGCCGCCGCGACGAGTGCGCCGAATGCCAGGACCAGGATGATCAGCGTGAGTGGGAGGAGCTGCAGCTCACCCCGCCGGGTTTCGCGGGTGCTCAGCGTGCGGGTATCCACGTCGAGGGCCGAACGGCCGGTGAGCAGCGTCTTGTACTGCTCACGGTCCGCGAAATGCCGCAGCGTCTGCTGGACGGTGTCCCGGATCGTCTTCACCATCATGGCCGAGGTGTCACCCGAGGTGGTGCGCAGGGCGATGACCATCGCGCCCGTGCGATGGTCGGCACTGATGAACGGCCGGCCAGGGGCATCACGCCACGTCACGACTTCGCGGATCTGGGGCTGGCGACGCAGGGATGCGACGAGGCTGTCGAACACCGCACCGGGGCGGCCGGAGTCGACCGCGGATGGCGCCTCGAGGGTGAGCGCGAATACTTCGCCGAGTGGTGCGGCGAAGCGCGTCCGGATGAGGGCGCTGACTTCGTCGGCTTCGGTAACCTTGAAGGATCCGCCCCGCGCACTGAGCAGTTCCGGCGTCCTGGGCGCGCGAAGCGTCGCGTAAGCGCCCAGGATCGTCCACAGGACGATGACGATCCAGCGCCGACGAATCAGCGCGCGCGCGAGGGGCAGCATGGGTGGCTCAATCCTAGACGGGGCGATTCCTTGACGCCACCTCCACGCTGCCAATCACGCCCGTCCCCGGGCATATTTCGCATCATGCTGCAACGCGTCGTGTTGCCGACCGTCACGCTGCTCCTCCTGGCGCTCGTCATCGCTGACCGAGTCTCCCGGAGCTGGCCCAGGCACGCCGAAGCGGGGGCGACTCTCTCGCCCGAGCCGGGCGACACGACCGTCCCGCTCCAGGTCGCACGCCCGTCTGCGTCGCCGAACCCGTCATCCACCGGCCAGATGATGCTTTCTCCCTCCGAGCACCTCGCCCGGCTCGCAGTGCGGCGGCAGCTCTCGGAGGAAGGACGCGAGACCTACCTCGACTCGATGTTGCTCAGCACTGACTCGGTGGTGCGGCGCTGGCCCGATCGGAGCGGCCGCGCGCTGCGGTATGCGCTCGTCATCGACGGTGCACCGCCCGACTATGCCCCGCGCATGGCCGACGCGGCGCGAGACGCCTTTCGCCTGTGGCAGGGTGTTGGCGCCGGCATCAGCTTCGTCGAGGCACCCGACACGACTGGTGCCGACATCACGGTGCGATGGGTCGATCACTTCGACTACGACCGAGTGGGGCAGACCGACCTGGCGTGGGACCAGTACGGTCGCGTCCGGCGCGCCTTCATCACGCTCGCCATCCGGACCAGTGCCGGCACAATGCTCCCCGACACGGCGCTGGGTGGTGTCGCCGTACACGAGGTCGGGCACGCGGTGGGGCTGCCCCACTCGGCCGACACGCTCGACATCATGTTTCCCTCCACCCACGCGCAACTGCCCTCCGCGCGCGACCGCAGAAGCATCCTCCTCCTCTATCGCCTGCCGCCCGGACAGGTGCGCGAGGTGAAGGAACCCTGATCCGCGGCGGGCGGTCCATGCGCAGGGACGTCCGGCACCTGGCGGCGATCATGCTCGGTGCAGGGATGTCCCTGGGCGGTGCCCCGTTGGCGGCGCAGGGGTTCGATGGTGTGACCCGCGCGGCCACGCTGGGCGTGACGAAACAGGTGTTCCCGGGCGCCGTGGTGGTGGTGGGGCGCCTCGACAGCGTGCTGTTCAGTCGCGGGCTGGGGCGACTGACCTGGAGTGCCACGGCCCCCCGGCCATCGCCGGAGAGCACTCTCTGGGATCTCGCGAGCCTCACGAAAGTTGTCGCCACGACTGGCGTCGCGGCGCGCTTCGCGGACCAGGGACTGCTTGATCTCGACGCGCCAGTATCACGCTACCTGCCGGCATTCTCCGGTGGTGATCGCTCGCTCGTCACGGTGCGCATGCTGCTCGATCACACCAGTGGGCTCCCGGCCTTCATCGCGTTGTGGCAGGTCACGGCGGTGCCGGGCGATGCGATTGCACGAATCTGCATTGAGCCGCTGCGGCGCCCGCCGGGAACCGCGCCCGAGTACAGCGACCTCAACGCGATCCTGCTCGGCGCAGTTCTCGAAGTCGTAGGCGGCTCGCCGCTCGATGTACTGGTTCGTCGCGAAGTGATCGAACCACTCGGCCTCACGCACACGAGCTTCGGGGTAGATCAATCGGCACGCCGTGCCGCGGCACCCACCACATCGGAAGGGCGGATTCGTGCCGGCACCGTGAACGATCCCAATGCCAGTTACCTCGGGGGGGTGGCTGGGCATGCCGGACTGTTCTCCACCGGACCCGACCTCGCCCGAGTGGCGCGCGCATGGCTCGGTATGGGTACACTGGATGGTGTGATGTGGGTGTCGCCGGGCACCGTGCGGCGCTTCCTGCAGGCTTCACCTGCCAGTGGTACGCGCCTGCTTGGTTGGGACACGCCGGAGCTCAGTGGCCCGGAACCGTCGTCATTCGGTCGGCACCCCGATCCCGGCACCTACGGGCATACCGGCTGGAGCGGGACGCAGATGTGGATCGACCCGGCGCGTGATGTCTATGTCATCTTCCTCACCAACCGGGCGTACGAGCCCAGGGTGAGGCAGACATTCCAGGCGATGCGCCGCATCCGTGCCGGGCTGGCTGATGCGGTTCTCGCCGCCGTGCCCTGTCCCGCCGTGGCAGGCTCGGAGTGCTGAAGGATCAGGTCATTTGGGGAAGGGAGTTGTCAGATGCAGACCGCTGAGACCGTCCGGAAGGCGCTTCGCGCCGTGAAGGATCCGGAGCTGAACCTCAACATCATCGATATCGGGCTGGTCTACGACGTCACAGTAGATGACGAGGGGTTGGCGCACATCAACATGACGCTCACGTCTCCAGGCTGTCCGTCCGGTGCGGAGATCATGGAGGAAGCCCGGCGCGTGGTGAGTGAGCTGGACGGGATTACCGCCGTGGAGGTGGAACTGGTCTGGGAGCCGTACTGGACGCCGGAGAAGATGGACCCCCGCGTCAAGGCGTTCCTGGGCTACTGACCGGTTCGGACAGGACCGCGAGCAGGTCGGCGCCGATCTCGGCAACCTGCCAGCGCCGCAGTGAGGGAATGGCCGCGAGCGCCGCCATGCTCGTGGGGTTTGCCCGGGCAATCGCTTCCAGGGTGCCGTTAGGGCACAGCACCCCGGGCTGCAGCGGGTATCGGGCCGCCAGGCGGTTTCGGGCGAGCTTCAGCCGCTCGAGCCGGGCATCGAGGGCGGGGTCCGCGGCGCGGCGCGGCGGTCGCTCGATCCGGGGCAACTGACTCTCGGGCAGCGCGAGCGCTTCCTCGACGGCGGCAAGGATGTGGCGACCCCGGCGGTCGGCCTGATCGGGGCCGACGCCGGGAATTTTCTTTAGTTCGTCCACGTCCCGGGGCGGCATCTTGGCCATCGCCAGGATCGGTTCGTTGTTCAGGATGCGGAACGCCGCGCGGTCGAGCTTTCGGGCCTGGTCATCACGCCACAGGTAGACCGAACGGAGCACCGCGAGTTCGCGTGGCTTGAGGAGCCTGGCGCCCTTGAGGCGGAGCCAGCCCGGTTCGGCATCCTCGCTATCCCAGCGCGCGCCCTCCATTACCACGAACTCCTCCTCGGCCCAGGCCAGCCGCCCGAGCTCGACCAGCCGGTTGCGCAGGATGTCGCGCAGCTCGGCCAGGTGACGGGTGTCGGTGGCGGCGTAGGCGAGCATTTCCTCCGACAGCGGACGAATTGACCAGTCCGCCCGCTGGAAACGCTTGTCGATACGCATGCCCAGATACTTCTCGAGCAATGCCGCCAAGCCGATCCCCGGTTCGTCGAGCAGCTGGGCTGCGACCCGCGTGTCGAAAAGGTGCGTCGCCTGATACCCGAACTCCTGGTGAAGGAGGCGCAGGTCGTAGTCGGCGTCGTGGAACACCACCTCGATGGCAGGATCGGCGAGCATCGCGCCGAATGCCGATAGATCCTTCACGGCGAGCGGATCGACGACGGCGGTCTCGTCGCGCGATGAGAGCTGCAGCAAGTAGACCCGGTCGAGATATTTGTGGAAGGAGGCGGCCTCCGTGTCTACCGCCACCAACTTGTTCGAGGCCAGCCGGGGAATGAGACGGTCGAAAGACCCCTGATCAGCGATCAGCAGGTCGTCGGCCGGAGCCGGCGCGGAAGACGATGGGTAGGAGGCCACGCCCAAAACTGGGCTAGGCCGGCCCGCGCGGCAACCCCGCTCCAGTCAAACGTTTAGAACAGCCACATGCAGCGCATTGCGAGGTCCATCTTATTGCCACTGACACGATAGTGCCATGACACTGTCTTAGCGCTGGGTGCTATTATTCCCGCTGTGATACCATTTCCAGGCCCGCCGCAACCTCGTCCAGTGCCTTGCTCAGCACTTTGAAGAACTCGGCGTCGGGCTGTGGCGTGCCGCCCATGGCGGCGTCGAGCTGGAGCTTTCGGGAAAGGCGGGCAGCATGGCGGATGTAATCGGTCGGTGGCTTCATGAGCGTCGGGGTTGAGGGTTGAGCCTGAAGTCTTAAGGGGCTTGCCTCGCCCTGTCCAACACCCGGACGTACCTTCCACCATGGCCGCACTTGAGATCGACCTGACGGTATATCCCGATGAATGCGATGCCTTCGGCCACCTGAACCAGGCGTCATTCCTCAGCCTTTTCGAGCGGGCGCGATGGGAGATGCTCGCGCGCGGCCCCGGCATGGACGTGTTCACGGTCCAGGGCACCTGGCCTGCGGTGCGAAAGACGGCGATCGACTATCACGCTCCCGCCTTCCCCGGCGATGTCCTCCGCTTCCACCAGGCCCTGACCCACCACGGGCGAACCAGCTTCACCATGCGCCAGACTGCGCGGCGGGTTGGCGACGACCGACTGATCGCCACGGCCGAGTTCGTATTCGTGTGCATCGATCGCGCCGGCCGCCCGACACCGGTGCCCGGCGACCTCGGCCGGTTCCTGACCACCCGACCACTGGAGCCGCCGGGGGTGCAGCGGATGACGGTGAACGGCGTCAGCCTGGCGGTCGAAGTGCGCGGCAAGGGGCCGGCGGTGCTCTTCATACACGGCTATCCCCTCGACCGTACGCTTTGGGCGGCACAGTTGTCAGGCCTGGATGGGTTCCGGGTCATCGCCCCGGACCTTCGCGGCCTCGGGCTCTCCGATGCGCCCGATCTCGGCTACAGCATGCCTACCTATGCCGACGACCTGGCCGCGCTCCTCGAGGCGCTGCAGGTGGACGAGGTGGTGCTGGTCGGCCTCTCGATGGGTGGGTACGTCGCGTTTGAGTTCCTGAGGCGTCACCGGGAGCGGGTGCGCGCCCTGGTGCTGTTCGACACCCGAGCCGACGCCGATGTACCGGATGCGCGCCGCGCCCGCGATCAGCAATCATCGCTGGCGCGGGAGCACGGCGCCGCGGCGGTCGCGGAACAGATGCTGCCGCGCATGCTTGCCCCCGCTGCCGCGCAGTCTACGCCTCACGTGGTGGAGCGGGTGCGCGAGATGATGCTGGCCGCACCGGTGGCCGGTATTGCCGGTGCGCTTGCGGCGATGCGCGATCGCAGCGATGCCTCGGCGCTGCTCGCGACCCTCGATGACCTGCCGACGATGGTCGTGGTGGGTGAAGAGGATGCGATGACGCCGGTGGACCTCGCCCGGGGAATGGCTTCGGTGATCCCCGGCGCTCGACTCGAGATCGTTCCCGGGGCCGGCCACCTGCCACCCATCGAGGCACCTGGTGTGGTGAATGCGCTGCTGCTGGATTTCCTCAAGTCCCTGCCCCGGCCGAAGTAGCCCCCGTACCACCACGAAACCTTTCGGGCCACTCGGGCGTCTATATCCATGACGGTCGCGTTGGCTTCTCCATTGCCGGCCCCGTCTTGCAGTTGGTGGTGCTTCTCCCCAAGGCCCCGGGGTCGCGGCCAGCTAGTACGGCCCCGCGGGTCTCCCCCCTTGAAATGCCAGAGGGGCGCCCCAGTCGGGGGCGCCCCTCACTGATTTGATGGTGTCGCGACTATCGCTTCGGACGACCCGGCGGGTTATCGCTGTCAAAGACGATTTTGTTCTTCTCGATATACGACTGCATGTTGTCGGGCACGTCCTCCTCCGGGAAGATGGCCGACACCGGGCACTCCGGTTCGCAGGCTCCGCAGTCGATGCACTCATCGGGATGGATGTAGAGCTGGTCCTCGCTTTCGTAGATGCAGTCCACGGGACAGACATCCACACAGGCTCGGTCCTTCACGCCGATGCAGGCTTCGGTGATCACGTACGTCATTCGCCTTCTCCATTCCGGGGCAACCGCAATGTGCGGTACGATGGCATAGGTATAGAAGTGCGTTGGGACCGGCGCAAGGGGGCCGCGACCCGGCGGGCCGCGACTAACTTACGAATCCCATGTTCCGTCGCTTCCTTGCCACTGCCGCGCTACTCGCGGGATTCGCGGTTCCCTCGGCGCGTGCCCAGATCGGGAGCTGTGCCCCCGCACGGACAGCGCTCGTGCTCTCTGGCGGCGGAGCAAAAGGGTTTGCTCACATCGGGGTACTCCGGGTGCTCGACTCGCTCGGCGTCGTACCCGACTTGATCGTGGGTACAAGCATGGGCGCGGTGGTGGGGTCGATGTACGCCGCGGGGTACACCGGCAACGAGATCGACTCCATCGTGCGCAACTCCCCCGGCGGCCAGCTCATTCACACCTTTGAGGCCGTCACACCGGCCAGTCTCGGCACGCGGCAGCCACAGATCGCCTATGCCGAGGGCGATGGCATCTCCGGCCTCCAGACCAACGCGCTCAACGAGCGCGACGTGAACGCCCTGCTCGAGCAGAAGCTGATGCTCGGCAACCTGAGTTCACGCGGCGATTTCGACTCGCTGCCCATCCCCTTCCGCGCGGTCGCCACGAACCTGCGGACTCGCACGCCCGTCGTCATGGGCAGCGGTGACCTGCCCCGCTCGGTGCGCGCGAGTATCTCCATCCCGGTCGTGTTTACGCCGGTGTACATGGACGGCACCTACCTGGCTGACGGCGGTCTTTCAGCCAATGTGCCGGTCGGCATCGCCCGGGAACTCGGCGCCCAGCGGGTGATCGTTTCCGACCTCAGCGTTCCGCAGTCGGACACCATTCCGCTCCTATCGGCCGCCGCGGTGTCGGCGCGACTGCTGGACTACCTCGCCGACCAGCCGCTGCCGGCAATGGGTCCCGACGACATCTACATGCTGATGCCGGTAGGGAAGTATGCCACCCTCGACTTCGCGCCGGAGAAAATGAATGCCCTGCTTGCGATGGGCCTCAGGGTCGCAGATTCGGTGTTCGCCCAGGCGTCGTGCCTCAACACGCTCAACAAGGCGGGACGACGCCCCCTCGAGCTGCCGCGCTACGTGGGCGGGATTTCGCTCCCCAGCGAGAAGGACCCGGCGCTCAAGGGCCAGAAGGATCCGGCTGTCGGCGTGCTCGCAGGTCTCGGCCTCGTCGCTGGTGACTCGATTCCCTACGCCCTGCTGCGGAAGCGCACGGCGCGTCTGTCACAATCGTCGCTCGTCGAGGCAGTGTGGCTGTACCCCTCGGGAACGGGAGACAGCGTCAACTTCACCCCCGTGGTGCGGCCGGCTCCCCGGTTTTATGCCGCGGGCGGCGTTGCGTACGACAACGTCATGGGTGGCGAGGTGTGGATCGGAGCGGTGTACCGCGATCTTTTCGGGCTCGGGCTGGAAACCAGCTCCCGGCTCCAGCTGGGCGGCCTGCGCGACGAGGTGGCGCTGGGCGCACGCAAGAACCTCCGCTACCGATGGCACATCCTGGCGCCGGCGCTCACCCTGAATGGCGGTCTGGAGAGAATTCCGCTCTACACCGAGGATGGCCACGAGCTGGAGGCGATCGACACGAGAGACCTCACCGGCTTCGCAGGTGTGGAGCGCTCGCTGGGTCAGGGCTGGTCCGTGGCGTTCGGCGCCGTTGGCCGGTTCTGGTACCAGCCGGAAGTGCTTGGCGTGGTCGAGGAGGAGGACAGCTTTGCCGGTGGCGCGATATTGAGGGCGGAGCACTTCGTGGCGTTCGATGCCACGAGGGTGTTCTTGGAGGCCACGTGGACGTCATCCTACAGCAGGGCCTTCGCGCAGGTACAGATCCCGTGGGGCACCCCCAGGTACGGCTTACGGTCGCTCCTTCGAGCCGGCGCCGGCTCCGATCTCCCCCTGCAACTCACCTTCGCGCTGGGCGGTTCGGCGGGATTTCCCGGCATCCAGCCTTCCGAGCTTCGCGGCAGCACCGAGTTCTCGGGGCAGGTTGAACTCTGGTATCGAGTAGTGGGGCTGCTCGAGGCGCAGCTCGATGTCGGTGGAGGCAGCATCAGCGAGGAAGGTGACTTCTTCGGCGGCGATTCCTGGCTCGGTGGAGTGCGGCTCGGCGTCGGCGCCACGACGCCGCTCGGCCCGGTGAAGGTCGGATATGGCTGGGCTACTGGTGGGCGTGAGGCACTGCTGGTGCGTGTCTTCCGGTGGTTCTAGGCGTTCAGAGCATCATCGCAGCGTAGGGAACCGACCGCAGCTCCGGCTCACCGTAACGCCCGCCGGCGGCGTAGCTCCGGTTCCATTCTTCCCTGAGACAGAAGGGATCGAGACCATGCGGCCGGTCGACTGTGAGCACTCCGTCGAGGTGATCGATCTCATGCTGCAGCAGTTCAGCCCGGTCGCCCTCGAAGTCGGCTTCGTGCGCCCTGCCCCGCAGATCGTGATAGCGGACGCGAATCCGGTAGGCTCGGAGGACGCGAACAAGGAGGTTGGGGAACGAGAAGCAGTCATCCCACACCGTGAAGTCCTCGTCCCCAATGTCGACGATCTCGGGGTTGACGAGCACCCAGGGCTGGTCCATTTCGATGTACGCCAGGCGAAGTGGCGCGCCGATCTGCGGAGCCGCGATGCCGCGTCCACTGCCGAACCGCGACTGCCAGTCGCGCAGTGTGTCGGCGAGGTCGTCCACCACGACACGAACGGCCGCCGACTGCGGATTGGCAATCAGCTCGCAGCGTTCGCGCAGGACGGGATCACCCAGAAGTCGAATTCGGCGGACGGCCATGGAGCCAAGGTCGGTCCCGTTTGGCCGACTGTCAACTACCCCGCCACCAGTGCCAGCGGAAAAAAATCGTGTAAAGTATTGCCACTAAACATGATATGGCGCTTCAAACGCCTGGTTGCATTGCCGACAGTGCTGCTGGTTGCCGCCCTGACGGCCTGCTCCGACAGCACTGGGGGCGGAACGCCCACGTCGCAGATTAGTCCTGCGTTCAATATTTCGGCCGCACCCAACAGCATCACGTTCGTCTTTGGCCGGCTCGAGGCCGAAGGCTTCGCCAGCGTTCGCCTGCCCGACAGTGACGCGCTCGTCGTGTCAGCGGCAGGGCAACTCAAGCAGATGCGCTGGACGGTGGACCCGCTTGGAGGTGGTCAGTACGCCGCGAGCCTGACCCAGCTCGATGGTGGCACGGTTGTCAACATTGCGCTGAGCCGCTCGAGCGACGGCAACGCACCGAATTCCGTGGTCACGATGCCACCGGCGCTGGAGGTTTCCGCGCCCATCGCTGGCACATCGGTGACGGCGGGACAGGCCCTGCTGGTCTCGTGGGCGCCTTCCGGCACGCCGGACCTGATGCAGGTGGTCATGCGCACGGTGGTGTGCGACCGTACTGGCGCGGGCAACACCGTCATCACCACGCTGGTGGGCGACCCCGGCAATGCGACGGTACAAGTGGATCCGTCGCTGCTGCCGCCGCTTGCCTCGGGGGAGCAATGCGAGGTGGATGTGCAGGTTCAGCGAGTGACCGACGGCACGATCGACCCGGCTTTCGGTGGGGGGACGTTCGTGGCGAGGCAGCTGGACGTGTCGAGGATCATCGTCCTGCAGCCCTAGGCTACTGCCCCGCCAGTTTCCGCAGGATCTCCTCGTAGTAAGGCTTTTCCCGCAGGCTCGCGCGCGACCCGGGGAAGTACACCAGGCTCAACGCTGCTCCTGCGCTGTTCAAGTTGGTCAGCACCATTGCCACGCGCTGGTCGTTTGACAGCCGGGTGTTGTCGATCATCGGCGAGCTGAAGAATCCCACCATGAACTCGACGGAGAAGCGCCCGGCCTCGGTGGGCGACACGTTCGGTTGCTGCGGCGTCTCGATCTCGAGGCCGACACGGATTTCGCGCTGCACCGTGTCCACCTGGTACAGCGTCACCCGGAAGCGGCGCTTGATGCTGTCGAGCGTGAGCTCGACATCCTCCAGGGTCTCGGTCTTGGTGCCGTTGATCAGGCTGTCGCTCAACAGGATGGTCCAATCGAAGCGCTGCCCACCCGACTCCAGCACAATCATCTGCTTGCGCGTGATTTCCTGGGCGAGCTCACTCAGGCGCACCTCATACTGTCGCTTGAGCGATGGTGCGATCGGCGCCGCGGCAATCTCACGCCGGATGTGCTGGAACAGCGGTGTGAGATTCAGCGCTTCGTGAAAGTTCTGGGCCAGGAGCTCCATCTTGAGCAGCTTGGCCTCGAGCGAGGTGGACTGCGCATCGAAGAACGACCCGATAATCGACTGGAACATCTCCTTCCGAAGCGTCGCCTCCGACTCCTCCCGCTTGCTCATCAGCTCGGAGTAGAGCCGCAGCTTGGCCTCGCTGCTCTGGCGCTGGTCGAGTGCGCGCGAACCGAAGATGCCGAGGCTCGCTACCGCCAGGGCCGTGAGGAGCCCGCCGACGGGGGCCAGGATGATGGCAAGCTTGTCCCAACGGTCCTTGTCGTCCTTGACGATGGTCGTTTCTTCGGCCATCAGCCTTACACCCGCTTGAGGACGTACTTGCCGTCCACCTGCTCGATCTGGAACCGGTACCGCGCCGGCTGGTCGAACAGGACGACGTCGATCGATGGGTTCTGCTTGTCGTAGGCAGCCTTGAGCTGGCACTTCCCGCTTCCCTTCACGGTGAGGCGGAAGGAACCGGACTTGTCGGTGGTGCCGTCGATACTCTCGGCGCCGCAGGTGAGCGTAAGCTTCACGTCGGCGAGGTACTTGTCGCCCAGGCGAAGGTCGCCGAAGATCTCACCGCGCAGGAACGGCAGCGGGGCGGTGGCCAATGCAATGATCAGGGGCAGCATGACGTCTCCTCGAAGGTCATAACGAAAGGTAAGCTCAGTGCCCGGTGGTTGAGACGAACAGCGAGATGCTCGGCCTGGCCATGGTCTCCGCCGGCCGCGCATCATAGCTGCTGCGCTGCAGGAAGAGGTTGTAGGCGGCGCCTGCCGCGAGGCCGAAGGGCAGCGGCGCCCGCGCTTCCACGCTGACGAAGTTGACGAACTTGCTCTGGGACGCTCCGTTCAGCGTGGCGGTCCAGTAGCCACGATACCCCGCCGACAGTACGGTGGTACCGCCATGCTCCACCCGGGCCAGGGCCCGTCCGCCCACGCCGGCGCCGTAGTCGAATTCGCGTTGCACCAGCGCATCGGCATATGGATCCGAACTGGCGACGAGCGGCGCGACCTCCGCACTGATGTCGGTGTGGAGGGACCAGGCCCCGCGGGTCCGGCGCGATAGCAGCCCGATGCCGAAGCTCTGCTGCGAGAAGCGGTACTGCTCATTGTACTGGTAGTCGAAATCCATGAAGATGCCCGCGACCGACCCTCCCGCCTGTGTGCGATGGCCCAGCGATGCCAGGACACCGCGCGTGCTCATCTCGTTGATGGTGGTCGAGGGTCCCGAGCTCAGAGCAATTGAGAACGTGAAGTATGAGAAGGGCAGCACCCTGCCAGCGGCGAACAGGTCGCCGTATGCGAGGTCGAGGCCGAATACCGCCACGTCGATGCCCATGCCGGTTCGCTCTGTCGTGGCCATGCGCTTGACGCCGAGTGCGACCTCGGTGCGCAGGTGGTCGGGATGGCGATCGAGCGGGTTGGCGCGCTGCTGCCACGTCTGTCCCCGGGAAAGGCGATCGACACCCATTCCCGGGTTCATGAGGAAGACCACCGCCTCACGCCACACGCGGTTAATGCCGCGGGCCTGGTTATCGAGCAGCAGGTCGGAGATGCGGCGGATGCTCTCGCCGAAGTTCACCCCGCTCAGGCTGGTGATGACCACGTCGTTGATCGAGGGCTGTACCGGCTCTCCGAATAGTTCCCACATGAGGCTTCCGGCCACCGTCATGGGGGTGGCGGTCCAGAATGAGAGTCCGTTGGCGCGCGCCGCGTTGTAGTAGACAGCCCCACCATAGGGATGCTCGAGGTTGTTGGTGCTGATGCCGTTCGGGTCCCAGATCCAGCCACCCCTGAGATTGCGCCACCACGTGGCCGGGCGGGTGCTCGGGAGGTCGCGGGCGAGGTTATTGATGCCCACGGCGGAAAGATTGAGGAACACGATCTCGCCCAGGGCCCGGATGGCCTGAGGCTGTGGTACCGGAGCGAGGGCGCGCGCCGAATCCGCGGGGGCAGTGTCGGTCACTGCCCCCGCGCTGTCGTTGCCGAACGCCACCTCTGGCCCCTGGGCCTGGACGGCCGCAGGGCAGGAAATGGCGAGAAGGCAGAACAGCACGTGCTTGGGTCGCATGGTCTCCCCGGTGATCCCAGCCTCACGGTCAGGAGGCGGATGGTAGCCCGCCAAGGATGAAGGTCAAGAGGAGGTGGGATGGGTGATGATCAGCGGGTCTTTGGACACGAGCGACTGGAAGACCAATAGTAGTTGTACATACAACTTCTCGTGAACCAGAGTTCGCACCATAAACCTGAGGTGAATTGACAATTGCCGGTAGGCATTCGATCTTCCACCCATGTCAGCGCCTGTGAGTCAGACTCCACTGCCGATCGGGCATCGGGGCCCCCGGAGCGAAATACTCCTGGCGCTCAAGCGCGCCGGCCAGCTCACGGCAAAGGAACTGGGAAAGCATCTGGGGCTGTCCCTCAATGCCGTGCGGCACCACCTCAAGGAGCTCGAGCTCGAGCAGCTGGTGGTGTACGAGCGGCAGCACCGCGGAGTAGGAGCGCCGGTGTTCGCCTACCGCCTCTCTGCTGCGAGCGAGTCCCTCTTTCCTCGCCGCTACGAGGAGACGCTGACGCAATTGCTCGAGCAGGTGTCGGCGCGTGAGGGCCGGGCCGGTGCCGTGGCGATGCTCGAGAGCCGCTTCGAGTCACTGGCTGCGCGGCTCCGGGAAGCCCTCGTGGGCGAGCCGCCCGAGCGCCGGATGGAGATCGTCACTCGCGCCCTGGCCGAGGAGGGCTACATGGCGGAGTGGCAGGCGTCGGGCGAGCATGGGGCGACGCTGAAGGAGCACAACTGCGCCATCCAGGCGGTGGCCGAGCGGTACCCGGAAATCTGCGTTGCCGAACGGCGCTTCCTCGAGGAAGTGCTTTCGGCGGCAGTGGACCGGAAGGCGCACATCCTCGCCGGGTGCAGCGCCTGCGAGTATCACGTCCAGTTCGACAATGGCGCGGGACCGGCCAGCGTCGTGCAGATCACGCCGCGCGGATTGCGGCCAGGAGAAGAGGCATGACCAGTCCGTCCGTCGAATCGCTGGTACAGCGCGAGTACAAGTACGGGTTCGTCACCGACATCGAGGCCGACAGCATTCCCAAGGGGCTGAGCGAGGACGTAGTCCGGCTTATCTCCGGAAAGAAGGACGAGCCGGCGTGGCTGCTGGAGTGGCGACTGAAGGCCTACCGGGGCTGGCTCAAGATGACGGAGCCGCACTGGCCCAACGTCACCTACAAGCCGATCGACTACCAGAACGTCATCTACTACTCGGCGCCCAAGAACAAGACGAAGCTGGCGAGCCTGGATGATGCCGATCCCAAGCTGATCGAGACCTACCAGAAGCTCGGCATTCCGCTGAACGAGCAGAAGCTGCTGGCCGGCGTCGCGGTCGACGCGATCTTCGACTCGGTCTCGGTGGGCACGACGTACAAGGCGAGACTCATGGAGCAGGGCATCATCTTCTGCTCCTTCAGCGAGGCGGTACGGGAGCACCCGGAGCTGGTGCAGAAGTACCTCGGATCGGTAGTGCCGGCGAGCGACAACTTCTTCGCGGCGCTCAACTCGGCGGTGTTCTCCGACGGCTCTTTCGTGTACGTCCCGAAGGGCGTGCGCTGCCCGATGGAACTCTCCACCTACTTCCGCATCAATACGGCGGAAACCGGCCAGTTCGAGCGCACGCTCATCGTGGCCGACGAGGGGGCGTACGTGAGCTACCTCGAGGGGTGCACGGCGCCCAAGCGCGACGAGAACCAGCTGCACGCCGCCGTAGTCGAGCTGGTGGCGCTGCCGGGCGCGACGATCAAGTACTCCACGGTGCAGAACTGGTATGCCGGCGACGAACACGGCGTAGGCGGCATCTTCAACTTCGTGACCAAGCGCGGCAAGGCGATGGAGAAGGCGAAGATCTCCTGGACCCAGGTGGAAACCGGCTCGGCGATCACCTGGAAGTACCCCAGCGTCATCCTGCAGGGCGACGACTCGGTGGGCGAGTTCTATTCCGTGGCGGTCGTGAACGGCAGGCAGCAGGCTGATACCGGCACCAAGATGATCCACATCGGGAAGAACTCGAAGAGCACGGTGGTGTCCAAGGGCATCTCGGCGGGCCAGGGAAACAACAGCTACCGCGGCCTGGTGAAGATGCTGCCGAGGGCATCGGGTTCCCGGAACTACACCCAGTGCGATTCGATGCTGATCGGCAACAAGTGCGGGGCTCACACGTTTCCGTACATCGATGTCCAGAACGCGACCAGCGACGTGGAGCATGAGGCGTCCACGTCGAAGATCGGCGAGGACCAGATTTTCTACTGCAAGCAGCGCGGGCTCAACACCGAGAACGCCATCTCGCTCATCGTGAACGGCTTCTGCAAGGAAGTGTTCAAGGAGCTGCC
>Ga0105248_10004346_pt1 | contig 15674 bp, 15 predicted proteins | sample KBSS34metaG_FD_81524 | JGI IMG/M metagenome (GOLD analysis project Ga0105248, IMG submission 81524) | Switchgrass rhizosphere microbial communities from Kellogg Biological Station, Michigan, USA - KBS S3-4 metaG | ecosystem: Host-associated > Plants > Roots > Rhizosphere > Soil | place...
AAGGTGACACCGAACGAGAAGCTGCGCGGCGAGATCGTGGAGCTGCGCGGTAGGATTCAAGGCCAGGACGGCAAGACTTCGTTGGGTGCCAGAGGTCGCGTGCTCGTCACCGATCATCTGTAGAGCCGGGGAGGCGGACGTGGAGCAGGAACAGCCGGACTATTGGTTTGCGGTGAAGCGTTTCGGCTGGGGATGGGGCATGCCGGTTCGCTGGCAAGGCTGGGCCGTGCTGGCGCTCTACTTCGGCTCGATCTACCTTGCGATCCGCTACTCCCCGCCACGGGACGGTCTGGGATTCATCCTCTGGTTCACTTTCGCCTCGGTCGTCCTCGTTGCGATTGTCGTATGGAAAGGCGAGAGACCCGTCGGCTGGAGATGGGACGAGTGATCATGCAGAAGTCGACGCCAGCGGCCAATCCTGACGAGTACGTTGGCAGCCTATCTGGATGGCGGCGTGCGTGCGTCGAGAATCTGCGCGCGAATGTTCGTGCGGCGCGCGGGCTGGACGAAGAGGTGAAGTGGGGCCATCTGGTGTACTCGTCGAATGGACCGGTGCTGCTCATTCGTGCCGAGGCGCAGCGGGTGCTGTTTGGTTTCTGGCGCGGCAAGCTTCTGCAGAGCGTCGAGCCACGCTTGAAAGCCAGCGGCAAGTACGAGATGGCGACCCTGGAGCTGCGCGAAGGAATGACCGCAACGGCCGCAATCGTGCGCAAGCTCACGAAGGCAGCGATCGCGCTGAACAAGTCGCTTGGCGATCCGCGGGACGCGGCCAAGCCGAAGAGTGCAGCCAAGCGGCCGCGCGCGAAGCGTGCACGTACCTGACTCTAACAAGGAGACTGCAAATGGGAATTGGCTATCGAGAACTGTTGCTGCTGCTGGGCATGCTGTTGGTCATGGTGCTCATGGTGGCCGGCATCGTTTGGTTGATTGGTACGGCCAGCAGACCATCGAAGGCAATCGCGCGCTCGACGTCCGAGCGACTGGCCGAGCTCGAGTCGCTGAGGAAAACCGAGCAGATCACTGCCGCCGAGTACGAGAAGCAGCGGGCGGCGATCGTTGCCAGTGTGTGATGGGAGAGACTCTTGATTACTTGCTACCTGCGTTACGTAGTCGACCCTTTCAAGCTCGCGGAGTTCGAGAAGTACGGAAAGATGTGGATTCCGCTGGTGGAGAAGTTCGGCGGTCAGCATCACGGCTACTTCATGCCGAGCGAAGGCGCGAACAACATCGCGCTCGCGATGTTCTCGTTCCCCTCGCTCGCGGCGTATGAGATCTATCGTCAGAAGGCCGCTGCCGATCCCGATTGTCTGGCAGCTGTGCGTTACTACGAGCAGACCAAGTGCTTCCTGAGCTACGACCGCTCGTTTTTCCGGCCGGTTTTCAAGTGAGAGTATGATCCGCCGATGCATTTGCGAGCCGTACTCACGATTGTCTTTGCCTGCGTCGTTGCGGTTCCCGTAGCACGTGCCGCCGATTGCAAGTCGACCGTTGACGGCGATCTTCGCATCCACCCGCTCACCAGCAAGATTTTCAACAACACGCGCTCGATCCGCGTGCTGGTGCCGCCTGGCTATGACGCCAAGGAGAACAGCAGCAAGCGCTATCCGGTGCTCTACATGCTCGACGGGCAGAATCTTTTCGATGCGTGCTTGAGCGACGTGAGTCATGCGGAGTGGCAGGTCGACGAGACTGCCTATCGGCTGATTCGCGAGAAGGCGATTCCCGAGATGATCGTCGTCGGCGTCGATCACGCGGGTGCGAAACGGGCTTATGAGTTCCTTCCCTATAGGGACTCCTTCAATCCTGATATGGAAGAGCCGGTCGGGACGCGCTTTCCGGATTTTCTCGTGAACGAAGTGATGCCGTTCGTGAACGGGCAGTACCGGACGCTGACCGGGCACGGCAACACTGCGCTCGGCGGCTCGTCGTACGGCGGTGTCGCGACGCTCTACGCTCTGCTGGCGCGGCCGCAGACGTTCGGCTACGGGCTGATCGAGAGCCCGTCGATCTGGGTGGGCATGGGCCAACTGATCCGCGATACTTCGCCGCTGGTGGCACTGCCGAAGAAAGTATTCATCGGATTCGGCAGCGAAGAGTTCAACGACGACGTGGGGAGGAAGATGGTGCAGGGCTTCTTCGCTACAGTCGGCGCCAACTTCAAAGCGGCCGGTTACGACGACAGCACCTTTCGATATGTTTACGACCAGGGTGCGAAGCACACCGAGAGTGCGTGGGCGAAGCGCTTGCCCGACGCGCTGAGATTCCTGTTCGCGGACTGGAAGCCGTCGCCGACGCAGTGACATGAAGCTCGACATCCGCCCGCTGACGCCGGAGTTGTGGCCCGATCTCGAGGACTTGTTCGGTGAGAAAGGTGCGTGCAACGGTTGCTGGTGCATGTATTGCCGCATCGGCTCTGCGTATCGCAAACAGCGGGGCGACAAGAACAAGGCTGCATTTCGCGAGATCGTAAAGCACGGCCCGCCGCCGGGCCTGCTGGCCTTCGACGGGGATCGGGCGGTGGGCTGGTGCCAGGTCACGCCGCGCGGCGAGCTGTCGGCACTCGACCGTAGCTGGCGCTTGAAGCGCGTTGACGATCTGCCGGTTTGGGCGCTTTCATGCTTCTATGTCCGCATCGGCTATCGACGCAAAGGCGTGACCAAGGCGCTGATCGCGGCAGCATTGAGGGTCGCGAAGCAGGCAAAGGCGCCCGCTCTCGAGGCCTATCCGTTCGATGCCGAGATCTCGCCGAGCGCGTCGAGCACCGGGTACGTATCCACTTTCGCGCAGGCGGGATTCAAAGTAGTTGCGCGCCGCGATCCACCGCGGCCGATCATGCGCCATGACTTGAAGAGGGTTCGCAATGCCGGCAACCAGTGATGTCTTGATCGTCGGCGGTGGCCACAACGGCTTGGTCTGCGCCGCTTATCTGGCTGCGGCCGGTTTGAAGGTGACCGTACTCGAACGACGTCATGTCGTCGGCGGCGCAGCAGTCACCGAGGAATTCCATCCGGGATTCCGCAATTCAGTCGCGTCGTACACGGTTTCGTTGCTGAATCCGAAGGTGATTCGCGATCTCGATCTGCACGGGCATGGATTGAAGATCGTCGAGCGTGAGATCGCGAACTTCCTGCCGACGGAAGACGGGCGATACCTCGCTATCGGAGCCGGACGAACGAAGGAAGAAGTCGCGAAGTTCTCGCGCAAGGATGCGGATCTGCTGGACGTGTACGCCGAGCGGCTGGAAGTCATCGCCGATGTGTTCCGCGAGCTGGTGCTGGAGACGCCGCCCAATGTCGTCGAAGGCGGCTGGCGCGTCGCGCTGCCCGAGATGCTGCGCGCGGCGAAGATCGGCGGGCGCTTCAGCAAACTCAATCTCGCGACACGGCAGGAGTTGCTGACATTGTTTGCGAGCTCAGCGGGCGATTATCTCGACGGCTGGTTCGAGAGCGATCCGATCAAGGCCGTGTATGGGTTCGACGGCATCGTCGGTAACTTCAACAGCCCGTATGCGCCGGGATCCGCGTACGTGTTGCTGCATCACGTATTTGGCGAGGTCAACGGCAAAAAAGGCGTTTGGGCACATGCGATCGGCGGCATGGGCGCGATCACGCAGGCGATGGCGAAGTGTGCGGCCTCGCGCGGCGTCGACATTCGGCTCGACGCGGGTGTGCGAGAGATCATCATCGAGAACGGTGTTGCCGTGGGCGCGGTCACGGAATCAGGCGAGAGGTTTCGCGCATCGGCCGTGGTCTCGAATCTCAATCCCAAGCTCCTCTTCTTGAAGCTGCTCGACCCCGGCGTGTTGCCGCCCGCGTTCCGTCAGCGCATCAATCAATGGCGCTGCGGCTCCGGCACGTTTCGCATGAACGTCGCGCTCTCGGAATTGCCCGACTTCACTTGCTTGCCCGGCAAGCAGCGCGCTCCGCATCACACGGCGGGCATCATCATCGCGCCGTCGCTCGCATACATGGAACGCGCGTACTTCGATGCGCGCCTGCAAGGCTGGTCGAAGGAGCCGATCGTGGAGGTGCTGATTCCGTCGACGCTGGATGACAGCCTTGCGCCGCCGGGTCAGCACGTCGCGAGCATGTTCTGCCAGCACGTCGCGCCGCAATTGCCAAATGGGCAATCGTGGGATGACCATCGCGAAGCTGTCGCGGACCTGATGATCGAGACGGTCAACAAGCACGCGCCGAACTTCAAAGCGTCCGTGCTCGGGCGGCAGATCAACAGCCCGCTCGATCTGGAGCGGACGTTCGGACTGATCGGCGGCGACATCTTCCACGGTGCGCTGAATCTGGATCAGATTTTCTCGGCGCGTCCGATGCTGGGGTATGGCAACTATCGCGGCCCGCTGCCAGGCATATATATGTGTGGCTCCGGCACGCATCCGGGCGGCGGTGTGACCGGCGCACCGGGACACAACGCGGCGCGCGAGATTCTGGTCGACTTCAAAAAGCGCAGGATTCGTCGCATCGCGTAGCAACCTTCTCGAGCAGCGCGACGTCCCAACGGCTGGCCAAGCCGGCCTCCAGGGAGTCTCGCTATGAAAATTCCTCGTTCCCGACTGTGGTACGGAGCGATCACCGCGATCGTTTTCGGCTTCATCGACCAGTTCAACACGTTTCTGAAGCTCATCGGCTGGCGACGCTTCACCAGCGAGTGGCTCTACGTTCTCGGCCTTCGCAACCTGTTCGAAGTCATCACCTGCTTCCTCGCCGTCCTCATCACGCAGCGTCTCGGATGCAAACGCGCAGCGCGCGAGCTGGGAATCGCGAAGCCGATCGGCCGCGGTCTGGCGTTCGCGGGGATTGCGACTTTGCCGATGCTGATCGCGTTCGCGCTGACCTCGAACGTGAATCCGAACATGACGTTCCTGAGCGTCGGCGTGTTGTGCATCATCTCGCCGTTCGCCGAAGAGATTCTGTTTCGCGGTTTCGTGTTCCGGCAGCTCTATCAACGCACTCGCCTGGGCTTCTGGCTGTCGGCGCTGCTGCCCTCGATCGTGTTCGCGTCCAAGCATCTCTATCAGTCGGACGACATGATGGAGCTGCTCGGTATCGTCGCGATCACCGGCACCGGCGGCATCGGCTTCTGCTGGTTCTTCATGAAGTGGCGCTACAACATCTGGGCGATCTTCGGCCTGCACTCGCTGATGAACCTGTGGTGGGAAGTGTTTGCCGTCGATGACACGGCGCTCGGCGGCTGGCTCGCGAACGGCGCGCGACTCGCCACCGTGATCATCGCGGTGCTGCTGACGATCTACAAAGACAGGATCTGGAAGCCGCTGCCGTCGGAGGACGACGACAGCGACGCGGCGCCGACGGCGTCTACGAATCCGGATCGCCCCGCAGCGCCGCGTGTGCAGCCAGGATGTGAGACCGCATGACCGATGCGGCCCACTCCGGATCGCGCGATTCCATCGCGCTGACGATCTCGAGATGATGCGAAGCACTGCGCAGCAGATGCTGCGGCTGATACTTCGCAAACGTCTTCAGCATCATCGGCGCTTCGAGCAACGCGGGAAGCAGCGTGACCAGCCGTGCGTTGCCGGAGAAATCCTGCAACGCACGGTGAAACGCGCTGTTGAGCTTGCCGATGCGCTCGATGTGACCCTCGGCGCGCGTCGCCGACTCGTGATACTGCTCCTCGGCGAGTCGCCGCAAAGTCGCGATGCCTTCCGGCGTGATCTGCTCGCAGGCGCGCGCTGCGCCGTACGGTTCGAGTAGCGCTCGCAACTCGAAGACGTTGCGCGTGTCCGTATCGGTCCACGGCGTGACGACCGCGCCGACGTTGGGCAGCACCGTCAGAAATCCTTCGGCCTGCAAGCGCCGCAACGCTTCGCGCACCGGCGTCCGACTGACGCTGAGCGCATCCGCGATTTCCTGCTCGGTGATGCGCACCGCAGCGGCGTAAGTACCCCGCACGATCCCCTCGCGAACCATCGCGTACGCCCGATCGACTGCCTGAACCATGGATTGCCTCTTTATCGCTGTGCACCATTACGGTGCGCATTGCATGCAATCGTACTCAAAGCTTGCCCGATTCTGCCTGACTATTGCCAACCAAAGGACGGATTGCATACGATCCGCGTCCCATGGGGACTCAAGTCGAAATCGTCGAGGTCGGGCCGCGCGACGGCCTGCAGATCGACCCCCTGATCCTCCCCACCGCCACCAAGATCGAGCTCATCAACCGACTGCTGAGTGCCGGCCTGCGTCGTATCGAGGTCACCAGCTTCGTCAATCCGCGCAAGGTCCCGCAGATGGCCGATGCCGAGCAAGTACTGGCCGGTCTCAGCCGCCCGCGCGACGCCCATTTCATCGGATTGGTGATGAATCGCAAAGGCTTCGATCGGGCCGCGGCCGCCGGCTGCAGCGAGATCGGCATGGTCGTGGTGGCGAGCGACACCTTCAATCGCCGCAACCAGGGTGTCGGCACCGAGGAGTCCATCGCCACCTGGCTGGAAGTCGCGAGTTCTGCCCGAGCCGCGGGCATTCGCGCGCAGGTGACCATCTCCGCTGCGTTCGGCTGTCCGTTCGAAGGCGAGATGCCGGTCGCGCGCGTGATCGACGTTGCGCAGCGTGTCGCGGAGGGCGAGCCGCACGAGATCTGCCTGGCTGACTCGATCGGCGTCGCGGTGCCCGCTCAGGTCCATGAGTTACTCGGACGCGCGCGCGTGCAGATGCCCGGCATGCGCTGGCGCTGCCACTTCCACAACACCCGCAACACTGGAATTGCCAACGCCTGGGCTGCGATTCAGAACGGCGTCGTCGCGCTGGACTCGAGCATCGGCGGCATCGGCGGTTGTCCGTTCGCGCCGGCCGCGACCGGCAACATCGCTTCCGAAGATCTTGTGTACATGCTCGCTCGCAGCGGCGTGCAGACCGGCGTTTCGCTGACTGCGCTGATCGAGACGGCGCAGTGGCTGCAAACGCAGCTCGGCCGGCCCGTGCCCGCAATGCTGACCAAGGCCGGGGGATTCCCCCGCACGGCTGCCGCGCACTGACGCGGCCCCATCACTCACGACAAGAGAGCACTGCAGTGTCATACCGATTAGGCGTCGATGTCGGAGGCACGTTCACCGACTTGTTGCTGGTCGACGAGGCGAGCGGCGCCACGTGGTCAGCCAAGGTCCCGAGCACGCCGCAGGATCAATCGATCGGCGTGCTCACCGGGCTGGAGCGTGTGTGCAGCAAGGCGAGCATCTCGCCGAAGCAGATCGACCACGTCATGCACGGCACGACGGTCGCGACCAATACGGTGCTGACCGGCACCGGCGCGAAGTGCGGGCTCGTCACGACGCGCGGCTATCGGCAAGTGCTGCAGATCGCGCGCTCCTACGTGCCGGGCGGACTCGGCGGCTGGGTGATCTACAACAAGAGCCTGCCGATGGCGCCCCTGGCGTGCACGATCGAAGCGCACGAGCGCGTCAGTGCACACGGCGAAGTCGTCGAGAAACTCAACGAGCAGAAGCTGCGCGAGGATCTGCGTCAGCTGCGCAAGAAGAACATCGAAGCGCTGACAGTCTCGCTCATCAACTCATTCGCGAACGACACGCACGAGCAGCGCGTGCTGGCGATCGCGAGCGAGGAATTGCCGGGAATTCCAGTGTCGCTGTCGTCACAGGTCGTGCCGGAGATGCAGGAGTACGAGCGCACGGTGACGACGGTCGCGAATTCGTATGTGCGGCCGCGCGTTGCGCGCTACGTGCGCAATCTGACGGAGAAGCTTGCCGCGAAGACCGATGCGGTGAAGCTGCACATCCTGCGCTCGGACGGCGGGCTCGCGTCGGCGAAGTCGTCGGAAGAATTTCCGGTCAACCTGCTGATGTCGGGTCCGGCGGGCGGGGTGACTGGCGCGTTGTGGGTTGCGTCGCAGGCAGGATTTCCGAATCTGCTGACGATCGATGTCGGTGGCACATCGACCGACGTCGCGCTGATCCAGAACGGCGAGCCGCGGCTGCGTCGCGAGACGACGGTCGGCGACGTGACCGTGCGCGCATCGTCAGTCGACATCCGCACCGTCGGTGCGGGCGGCGGCTCGATTGCACACGTGCCCGAGCTGACGAAAGCCCTGCGCGTCGGTCCGCAAAGCGCAGGCGCAGATCCGGGCCCGGCCGCGTACGGCAAGGGCGGCGCCGAGCCGACGGTGACCGATGCGAATGTCGTGCTCGGCTACTTGCCCGAGATGCAGCGTCTCGGCGGCGAAATGGTCCTCGATCGCCAGCTCGCGGCAACGGCTGTGCAGAAGGTCGCCGATGCGCTCGGCCTGTCGCTGCAGCAGGCGGCACTCGGCATTTACAACATCGTCAACGAGAACATGACCGGCGCGCTGCGGCTGGTCTCTGTCGAGCAGGGCTACGATCCGCGCGACTACGCGTTGATTGCGTTCGGTGGCGCAGGCCCCATCCACGCGAACGCACTCGCGCGGCTGCTCGGATCGTGGCCCGCAATCATTCCGCCAGGTCCGGGCGTGCTGTGCGCGCTCGGCGATTCGACGACGGCAGTACGTGACGAGCGCTCGCGAACGTTCGTGCGGACGTTCAAGTCGATCAGCGCGGGCGAAGTAGCGCAGATTCTGCGCGATCTCGCAGCCGATGCATCGCATGGCCTCAAGCAGGAAAATGTAGCGGCTGCAGACATGCAGACCAGCTACCAGGTCGAGGTCCGTTATCGCGGCCAGGGGCTGCGTCTCAGCGTCGACGTGCGGCTCGACGAGCTCGAGCAACGCGGCCTGGTCGCGATCGGCGAGAAATTCGATGCCGAGCACAAACGACTGTTCACGTTCACGCTGTCGCTCGACCACGAGCTCGTGACTCTGCGCGCCGCCGTGCGCGGCAAGAGCATCCAGATCGAACGGCCGGCCGTGAAGCGCGGCGGCAAGGATCCGAAAGCCGCGGAAGTGGCAACGCAGGCTGTATTCATGGAAGGCAAGAGCCTCACGGCTCGCGTCTACGATCGCGCCAAGCTCGAAGCCGGCAACGTCATGGCCGGCCCCGCCATCGTCATGGAGATGGACTCGACGACGGTGATCCTGCCGGAGCACCGCGGTCACGTCGACCCGCACGGCAACATCCTCATCTATCCCGATTCGCATCCGGCTGTGAAGTAGGTGCCCTCATGCCCGCCAAACTAGTTCAGCGCAACACGCAGCCCTACAAGAAGCTCGACGTCGACACGGTGACGATCGACATCATCGAAAGCGCGCTGCGTAACGCGCGCTTCGAGATGGACACCGTGCTGTTCCGAACCGCGATGTCGCCAGGCATCCGCGAGCAGCACGACGAGTTCCCGATGATCGCCAACGTCGAAGGCAAGATGGTCGTCGGCCAGTTCGGCTCGTTCATCTACGGCTTTCTGCAGGGCTACGACGGCACGATCGAAGACGGCGACATCTTCTTCACCAGCGATCCGTACTCGGTGAATGGCGCGATCTCGCACGCCAACGACTGGTTGATGCTGATGCCGATCTTTCGCGAAGGCCGCCTGCTCGCGTGGACCGCGATGTTCGGTCACATGACCGACGTCGGCGGCAAAGTGCCGGGCAGCTTGCCGACCGATGCGCGACAGATCTACGAGGAAGGTATCTGCGTGCCGCCGGTGAAGATCTACAAGGGCGGCGAGCTGCAGCAGGACGTATTGCGCATCATCCTGCACAACTGCCGCCTGCCGCATTGGAATCTCTCGGACTTCAACGCGATCGTCGCTGCGTTGCGTACTGCGTCGCTGCGTTGTTTGCAGATCGCGCAGCGGTTCGGCGATGACGTCTTCTACTCTGCGCTCGATGCCATGCTCGAACGCAACAAGCGTGCGATGCGCGAGCTGATCCGTCGTACCGTGCCGGAGAAGCGGCAGTACTTCGAGGATTACATCTGCGACGACGGTCGCGGCATGGGTCCCTACAAGATCTCGTGCGCGATGTGGCGCGAAGGCGATGTGTGCGTCTTCGATTTCGCCGGCACCGACCCGCAATCGATCTCCTCGATCAACTTCCTGCTGAACGAAGAGATGTTCAAGATGTTCGCGGGCGTGTACATGATCATGGTGTTCGACCCGCAGATCCTGTTCAACGACGGCTTCTACGATCTGATGGAGGTGCGCATCCCGTCCGGGACGCTGCTCAAGCCGCTCAAGCCCGCGGCGCTGTCGTGTCGAACTCATGCGCTCGGCCGCATCTTCGACATTCTCGGCGGCTTGCTGGGGCAGGGGAGTCCGGATTTCCTGTGCGCGGCCGGGTTCTCCGACAGCCCGCACTTCATGTACTCGGGTTACGACAGCAAGGGCGAGTGGTATCAGCTCTACCAGATCACGTTCGGCGGCATTCCGGGCAAGCCGTTCGGTGACGGGCCCGACGGACATTCGTTGTGGCCGTCGTTCACCAACGTGCCGAACGAATTTCTCGAAAGCTACTTCCCGCTGCGGATCGAAACGTACGAGACGATCGCGGACAGCGGCGGTCCCGGCAAATTCCGCGGCGGCAACGGACTGCGCATCGGCTATCGCTTCCTCGAAGCCGGGGAGATCTCGATTCATGACGATCGCTGGCTCACGTACCCGTGGGGCGTGAACGGCGGACTGCCGGGTCAGCGCAGCAAGAAGACACTGGTCCGCACCAATGGCGGTGAGGAGCTGCTTGCGGCAAAGGTCGATCGCATCAAAGTGGAAGCGGGCGATCTGCTGCTGTCCGACACGTGGGGCGGCGGCGGCTGCGGTGATCCGTTGGAGCGCGATCCGTCGCTCGTGCAGTTCGACGTCGAAGCGGGACTCGTCACAATTGCAGGTGCGCGTCGCTACGGCGTCGTGTTGCGGGACGAATCGACCGTCGATGGGGCGGCGACGACCGCTCTGCGCAAGCGCATGGCGAGCGAGCGCGGCGAGAAGAAGCTGTTCGATCGCGGCTTCGACACCATCGACGATCTGAAAGCTCGCTGTCGCGAAGAGACCGGACTCGAACCGCCGCAGCAGCCGCAGTTCGCGCGCTGGACGCGACGTGGTGCGGCATGACTGACGAGCGATTCGCCAACGGCCCGCTCTCCGATCTGCGCGTGATCGAACTCGGCACGCTGCTCGCAGGGCCCTTCTGCGGCCAGCTGCTCGGTGACATGGGTGCGGATGTCATCAAGGTCGAGCCGCCGGGGCAGGGCGATCCACTGCGCGTCTGGGGACGCGAGAAGACTGACGGCAAATCGCTGTGGTGGCCGGTCGTCGCGCGCAACAAGAAGTCGATCACGCTCGATCTGCGTCAGGCCGAAGGTCAGAAGGTGCTGCACGAGCTGGTCGCGAAGGCCGATTTTCTGCTCGAGAACTTCCGCCCGGGCACGCTGGAGAAGTGGCACTGCGGCTACGACGAGCTCGCGAAGATCAATCCGCGGCTGATCATGATCCGCGTCTCCGGCTACGGACAGAGCGGACCGTACTCGAAGCGCGCCGGGTTCGGCGCGATCGGCGAAGCGATGGGTGGATTGCGCTACGTCGTCGGCGACCCGAGCACGCCGCCTTCGCGCATGGGCATCAGCATCGGCGACTCGCTCGCGGCGACGTTCGCGTGTCTCGGTGCGCTGTCGGCTTTGCATCATCGCGAAGTGACCGGTCGCGGTCAGGTCGTCGACTCTGCGATCTACGAAGCAGTGCTCGGCATGATGGAGTCGCTGATCACCGAGTACGACAAGGCCGGCTACATTCGCGAGCGCACCGGCGCGATTTTGCCGAATATCGCGCCGTCGAACGTGTATCCGACGAGCGATGGCTCGATGGTGTTGATCGCTGCGAATCAGGACGCGGTGTTCCAGAGATTGACGCAGGCGATGGGGCGACCGGAGCTGTCCGCGCAGCCCGAATACGCAACGCATGGTGCGCGCGGCCAGCGACAGAAGGAAATCGACGGGATCATCGGCGAGTGGACGCGCACGAAGGCGTGCGCCGACGTGCTCGCGCTGATGGAGGAGTTCGCCGTTCCCGCCGGACTCATCTACCGGGCGCCGGAGATGCTGGACGATCCGCATTTCCGGGCACGCGACGCGATCGTCTCTGTGCCGCATCCCGATTTCGGCGAGCTGAAGATGCAGAACGTCGCGCCGAAGCTGTCGCGCTCGCCGGGGCGCGTGCGCTCGCCGAGCCCGAGCCTCGGCCAACACAACGACGATGTCTATCGCGGGCTGCTGAACATGACTGCAGACCGCTATGCGCAGTTGCAAGCGGCGAAGGTCATATGACATCGCATCCAGCTGGCCCGGTCGACGCACGCGGATACGGCGGGACACTCCAGCCGGGCGTGCGCCCTGCGCTGTTGGTCATCGATTTCGTCAAGGCGTACACGCAGTCCGAATCGCCGCTGTACGCAGGGCCTGCGACGGAAGATGTCCGCCGCAGTTGTGAAGAGCTTCTCGCTGTCTCGCGTCGCGCAGGCATTCCGATCCTGCACACGAATCTCGCTTATCAGGATGGCGGCCGCGATGGCGGAGTGTTCTTCCGAAAAGTGCCCGCGCTGAAAGTCTTCGAGCACAGCGCGCGTTCACCGCTCGGCGAGTTTGCGCAAGGCGTTGGACCGGAGCGCGGCGAAGTCGTGATCACGAAGCAGTATGCGAGCGCGTTCTTCGGAACCACGCTCGCCGCGACGTTGACCGCACTCGGCGTCGACACGCTCCTGATCGCTGGAATGTCCACCAGCGGCTGCGTGCGCGCGACTGCTGTCGACGCCGTCCAACACGGATTCATACCGCTCGTCGTGCGCGATGCCGTCGGCGACCGCGCTAACGGGCCGCACGAAGCGAATCTTTTCGATCTGCAAACCAAGTATGCCGAGGTCGTCACGCTCGAGCGCGTGCGTACCTATCTCGCCGGGCTCGAAAAAACCTGAAGGGGACACTTATGAAGCGCCGTGCACTGCTGACGTTATCCGTGGCAACGACTCTGGGATGGGGCCACGCCCATGCGCAGGAAGCGGCCAACAATCAGACGCTGGAGGAGATCGTCGTCACTGCGCGGCAACGCGCGGAGAAAATCCAGGACGTACCCGCGACGATCCAGGCGTTCACTGCCCGCGAGATCGAAATCGCCGGCATCGAGCGACCGACAGATTTCATCGCGCTGACACCCGGGCTGTCGCAAGTCCAGACGGCAGAGGTCGGCGACCTGCAGCTCAGCATCCGCGGTCTGAATACCGGTCGCGATGCTGAGACCAACTTCGCGCTCGTCATCGACGGCGTGCTGCAGACGAATCCGACTGCGTTCAACCAGGAGCTGGCGAATGTTCAGCAGATCGAAGTGCTGAAAGGGCCGCAAGGCGCCATCTACGGTCGCAACGCAGTTGCTGGCGCGATCATAGTCACGACGCGCAAGCCGGGGCAGGGCTTCGAGGGCGACGTCGATGTCGGCGTCGGCAACAACAACACCAGGAAGGCGCACGTCTATCTCGGCGGCGGCAGCGAGGCAGTGCAGTTCGGCTTGGGCGGGTTTTACCGCGAGACCGACGGCTTCTTCGATAACAAGTTCCTGAACTGCGACGATTGCGTCGACTACTACAAGGAATACGGCGTGACGCCGCGCCTGGTCGTGCCGATGGGCGACAACGGCGAACTCGACGTGAAAGCGAAGTATTCGAAGCTCGAAGCGGGCGCGATCAACTTTAACGCGACTTTCGCGCTGCCGTTCTTCGCGACGTTCACCAATAACCCGGATTTCTTCCAGGACGTGAACGATCACGAGTTCAACTACATCAGCAACATCGTTCCGCACAACGAGCAGGAGAACAAGCAGATCTCCGTGAAAGGCGAGTGGACGCTCGACGTCGGCACCCTGACGGCTTGGGTCGCGTACAACGATCAGACGAACTTCTTCCTGACGGACGGCACGAGCGCAGCGTTCGGCTTGTACGCGCGCACGGCGGAGTGTCAGGCGGATATCGCAGCGCAAGTCGGTGGGCCGTTGCCGTCGCCGACGTTCTACGCTGGCGCGAACTCCGTCCTGCCGCCGTACAGCCCGTCGCGTTGCGATGGCTATCAGTATCAGCAGCGCGACCAGAAAGACACGTCAGTGGAAATTCGTCTCGCGTCGCCTGCAAATCAGTCGTTCCGCTGGCTTGCCGGTGCGTACTACGCCGACATCGATCGACGTGTCGTCGTCTCGCAAGGCGGCGATCGCGGCTTGGGATTCCTGCAGCAGGCGTTCGTGCCGAGCACCGGACCGAATCCAACGGATCTGCTGTATGACGACGACCTGACCAGCAAAGTGTCGGCGGTCTTTGGCCAGATCGCTTATGACGTGACCGAGGGCATGGAGCTCGCGCTGGCGTTGCGCTACGACTCCGAGAAGCGCTCTGTCGACAATAACGTGCCGACGGGCGCGCAAGCGTTCGCGCAGACGCCGCTGTTCGGGCCTGGCCCCACCGCGCCGTTCATCAATCCCGCGTATACGGTGAATCCGGCGCTCGCGACCAGCGGTATTCCTGCTCGCGAAGAGACGTTCGACCAGTTGCAGCCGAAGGTGTCGTTGAACTGGAAGTTCGCCGACGAGTGGGCGGCGTTCGCGTCGTACGGCTATGGGTTCCGTAGCGGCGGTTTCAACTCCACCGGCAGCAACGCGACGATCCAGACTTTCCTTGGCGGGCTGCGCTACGTAGCGCCTGACGGAACGATCACGAGCACGCCGTCGCTCGTCACGCAGGGCATCAGCTACGACGACTACAAGAAGGAAGTCGCGAAGGCGGCCGAGATCGGCTTGAAGGCGGAGTTGTTCGATCGAACGCTGTCGCTGAATCTCGCCGCGTATCACACGGATGTCGAGAACATGCAGATCTTCAACTTCCTCGCGGGTCCGTTCGGCCTGCTGCGCGTCGTGACCAACGTCGACGAAGCGACGCTGCAAGGTGTGGAAGCCGATGTGCGCTGGCGCGCGAATCAGTATGTGAATCTGTTCGCCGGCGTCGGACTGCTCGACAGCGAGATCAACAAGTACAGCGGTCGCCCGTACACGAAGGGCAACGAAGTGCCGTACGCGCCGGAGTACACGGCGAACGCGGGCGTCGACTTCATCGTGCCGCTCGGCAACTCGGGCTTGTCGCTGGTCGCGCGTGTCGACGCGAGCTTCACCGGAGAAACCTGGTTCAGCGCCGTACAGGATGATTCCGTCACGACGGAATTCGGCGTGCCCGGCGATTACTCGAAGACGAGTCGCGATCCGTTCACGGTCGTGAACGCGCGCCTCGGAATTTCCGGCGACAAGTGGCAAGTGACCGCGTGGGCGCGCAACCTGACCGACGAGGAATACCTGGCGGAGGTGATTCCCGCGCCGGAGTTCGGCGGCACGTTCTCGCACGAAGCGCCGGGCATGGCGGTCGGATTGGACCTGAAGTATTCGTTCGGACGCTGAGGTTTCAGGGGCCGGACGCGGGCCAGAAAAGTCGCCCGCGGCCGGCTTGATTCCATTAGCAATGTGATAGGATGCGCGCCCCGTGAGGGCTCCCGGCCGGCATTCGTCCGCCCGGAAGACTCGCGCGGATCGGGGAGCCAGCGCTAGCAACTCCTTGATTTGAGGGCAGTTCGCCGCCGTCGGCGCGAGGCCCTACATATATATGTGCCTTCACCGCACGCGCCCGTAGCTCAGTTGGATAGAGCGCATGGCTACGAACCATGAGGTCGGGAGTTCGAATCTCTCCGGGCGCGCCAAACATGGATC
>Ga0105248_10004349_pt1 | contig 15668 bp, 16 predicted proteins | sample KBSS34metaG_FD_81524 | JGI IMG/M metagenome (GOLD analysis project Ga0105248, IMG submission 81524) | Switchgrass rhizosphere microbial communities from Kellogg Biological Station, Michigan, USA - KBS S3-4 metaG | ecosystem: Host-associated > Plants > Roots > Rhizosphere > Soil | place...
GACGACGCAGTTCGAAATCCGTTTTCTCCGCCTCCGGGGTCGGATCCCCACGCGCCGCGTGGGGCCCCTCCTCCGCCCTGCGGCGTCCTATTTCCTCGACAGCATGCGCCGCGGCTGAACGTTAATATGGACGAGCCTGGCCGGCCGCGCGCGGCGGGCACGCCGGCCCTGGGTACGCGTTCCCGCCCACTGGAGAAAAGCAGATGGCTCGCAAATACATCGATTGCCGGCTCTTCCCGAGCGATACCAAGTGCTCCGTCGCCATCTCGGCCGACACGGTTGACGAGGTCGTCGACGCGGCTGCGCAGCACGCGGTGAGCGTACACAAGCACGAGGATTCGCCGCAATTGCGGCAACAGATCCGCGCCAGCGTCAAGGAAGGCACGCCGAATCCCTGATCGCCGCGACGGCGTCGCGGTCAGCGTATCGCGTGGGCAGGCCCGCCGCCCGTCCCCTTCCCCGCCGGCGGCCCTTCGCCCCTTTGCAGGCCGTCCGGCGGACGGGCTATCCGAATCCGCGCTACAAATCCATCAGCCGTACGGCTGTCCGCCTCCGAAATCGTTTGAAGACAAGCACTTAGCCGCGCTTGGAAGTCCGCGGTCCAGCCTCAACCTTGTCTAGCACCGCCACCTCGCGGATAATTGCGGATTCCCCGGTCTCGAAGGCGCCAGCCAGGCGCCCGAGTCCGCACCCGGCAAACGGAAGGCACCCATGAAAATCGACACCCATCCCAAGTACAGCGAAATTGCCGTGTCGTGCAGCTGCGGCAACACGTTCACCACGCGCTCGACGATCAACAAGCCGCTGCACGTTGAAGTCTGCTCGGCGTGCCATCCGTTCTACACGGGCAAGCAAAAGATCATGGACACCGCGGGCCGGGTGGAAAAATTCCGCCAGCGCTACGGCACCAAGACGGCAACGCCGTCAGCCTGATCGCGGTCCGCCTTGGAACGCCCGGAAAGAGGCAGCTTCGGCTGCCTTTTTCGTTGCCGCAGGGGCCGCTGACGAAATCCTTCTCCGGCATGCGACCCCTTCGGTCGTCCGCGGCCGAGCCGAAGGACGTCGCGGACGATCCGTACCGTGTCTGGAAACAGCTCGGTCTGCTGCTTCTCGCTCTCGCGTGGATCGGCCTCGGACTCGCCGGCCACGATCCGTGGAAGTATGAAGACGCGACGATGTTCGGCGTGTCGTGGGAGATGAATCAGCGCGGCGACTACGTCCTCCCGCGTCTCGCCGGCGAGGTCTACCTGCGGCACCCGCCGCTCGTCCCGGTGCTCGCCGCGCTTACGCAACAGCTTCTCGCTCCTCCGCTCGAGCCATTCAATGCCGCGCGGATCGCGGCCGGGCTGCTGCTCGCCTTGACGCTGCTGTTCACCGCACTCGGGACCCGCGAGCTCGCCGGCCCCAATGCCGGGTGGCTGCCCGTACTCATCCTGATTGGGTCCGTCGGCATGTGGGACCGCGGGCACGTCTTGTCCGGGCAACTCGGCATGATGGCGGGGCTCGCGGTGGCGCTCTACGGTCAGGCGCTCGCGCTGCGCCGCCCGATCGCGGGCGGTGCAGTACTCGGCGCGGGTGCCGCCTTCGCCTTCCTCTCGAACGGCTTTGCCGGACCGGTATGGGTCGGCCTCACCGCCGTGATTCTCGTTGCGCTCGGTCCTCCCTTTCGAACACGCAGCTACCTGGGGATCTTGCTCACCGCCGCGGTCCTTGCGGTCGCCCTTTCCGCCCCTTGGGTCATCGCCCTCTACGAACGCGACCCGGCGCTCATCGATGTCTGGCTCAGCGCCGAATCGCCCGGTCAGTACATCGCGCTCTTCGGCGATCCGACCCAGGCGAACCCGCTCTATCACGCCCGCAACCTGCTGTGGTTTGCATGGCCCGCGCTGCCGCTGATCGTGTGGACGATGTGGACGCGCGGCCGCGGATTCAACGGCGGCGTCGCGCGTCCCGCCGTGCAGATTCCGTCGGTGCTCGCGCTCATCATCTACGTCAATCTGCTGCTAATGCCCGAGCCGCGGCTGATCGACGCCCTGCCGCTGCTCGTTCCCTGCGCCGTGCTTGCGTCGTTCGAGGTCGACTCGCTGCGCCGCGGTTTTTCGGCCGCGCTCGACTGGTTCGGCATCCTGACGTTCGGCCTGCTCGCCATGCTTGTCTGGGGCATCTGGATCGACGCCCGCCTGCGCGGACTGTCACCGACGATCGCAGCGCTGTTTCGCGACACCGAAAGCGGCTTCCAACCGTCGTTCCACCTGGGCAGCGTCATCATCGCGACTTTTCTGACGCTGGTATGGGTTGCGCTCGTCCGGCCGGCGCGGCGCAGCAATCGGCGCGCGCTGTTGAACTGGGCCGTGGGCGTCACGCTCGCCTGGGGACTCTACTCGACGATCTGGCTGCCCTATCTCGATTCCCGCCGCTCGTACCGCCAGGTGATGGAAGATCTCGACGCGCATCTGCCCGCACAGGGCTGCGTCGCGAGCCGCAATCTCGGAGACCCGCAGCGCGCGCTGCTCCTCTACTTCACCGGCATCGCCACCGTTCGCGAGGAAACGCACGACATGGCGGACTGCCGGGCGCTCCTCGTGCAGTACGGCACGCTCGGCGGACGGCCACCCAATCTGGATGGGTGGCGTATCGAGTGGCAGGGCGGACGACGCGGCGACGCAACCGAGCGCTTCGTGCTTTACGTGAAGGAAAGGATGTCGTGAAGGTCGAATTGAACGTTCTTTGCCGGGAAAGCATCCTCGCGCCATGAGATTCATCGATGAAGCACTGATCGAGGTGGTCGCCGGCGACGGCGGCAACGGCGCGGCGTCGTTTCGGCGCGAGAAATACGTGCCGCGCGGCGGACCTGACGGCGGCGACGGCGGCCGCGGTGGAAGCATCTGGGCGGTCGCGGACCGGAACATCAATACGCTCGTCGACTATCGCTACGCGCGAATCCATCGCGCCAAGCGGGGAGAGAACGGTCGTGGCGCGGACAAGTACGGCCGCGGCGCCGAGGACATCGTGCTGCGAATGCCGGTCGGCACCGTCATCACCGACTCGGAAACCGGTGATGTGATCGCCGATCTCGACCGGGACGGAGCCCGCGCCCTCGTCGCGCGCGGCGGCAAGGGTGGCCTCGGCAACCTGCACTTCAAATCGAGCACCAACCGTGCGCCGCGGCAGACGACCCCCGGTGAAAAGGGGGAGCAGCGCCGGCTGCGCCTCGAGCTCAAGGTGCTTGCCGATGTCGGGCTGCTCGGCCTGCCGAACGCCGGCAAATCGACGCTGATTCGCGCGATCTCCGCTGCGCGGCCCAAGGTCGCGGACTATCCGTTCACGACACTCGCGCCGCAACTCGGTGTGGTGCGCATCGACGAGGGGCGGAGCTTCGTCGTCGCCGATGTTCCCGGACTGATCGAGGGCGCGGCGGAAGGTGCGGGGCTCGGCCATCAGTTCCTGCGTCACCTGCAGCGAACGCGGCTGCTTCTGCATCTCGTCGACATCGCGCCGCCGGATCCGTCCGCCGACCCGATCGCAGGCGCGCGCGCCATTGCCCGCGAACTCGCGAAGTACGACGGCGACCTCGCGCGGAAGCCGCGGTGGCTGGTGCTGAACAAGCTCGACATGGTGCCGGAGGACGAGCGCACGGCCCGCGTCGAGGCGTTCGTGAAGGCGCTGCGGTGGAAGGGACCGGTGTTCGGCATTTGCGCAATCGACGGCACCGGATGTCGCGAGTTGACGTTCGCAGTCGCGGACTGGCTCGATGAACATCCCAACGCCGACACGCCGCCGGCAACCGATGACACGCCGCTCGTGCTGTCGCCGGCGCCCCTGACACCGCGTCGCAGCAGGCGCGACGCAAGCGAAGCGTAGTGGTATCCACTGCCTCGACGTCCGCCGTCGCCAGAGCGTCCCGCCTGGTCGTCAAGGTCGGATCGAGCCTCGTGACCAACGAGGGCCGCGGTATCGACCACGAAGCCGTCGCGCGGTGGGCAGCACAGATCGCGCAGCTCGCGCAAAGCGGGAAGTCGGTCATTCTCGTGTCGTCGGGCGCAATCGCGGAAGGCATGCAACGTCTCGGGTGGACGGTCCGTCCGCGCGCGATCCACGCACTCCAGGCGGCAGCCGCGGTTGGACAGATGGGACTGGTCCAGGCTTACGAGACGGCGTTCGCGCGGTTCGGCCTGCATACCGCTCAGGTGCTCCTGACGCATGAAGACCTCGCGGACCGCCGCCGGTATCTGAACGCGCGTACGACGCTCACGACCCTGCTCGGCTTGCGCGTGATCCCGGTGATCAATGAAAACGACACGGTGACGACGGACGAGATCCGCTTCGGCGACAACGACACGCTCGGGGCGCTCGTTACGAATCTCGTCGAAGCGGACGTTCTCGTGCTGCTGACCGACCAGCAAGGCCTCTACACGGCCGACCCGCGCCTCGATCCGTCGGCGACGATCGTGCGCTCGGCCGCCGCGGGCGACCCAAAGCTCGAGCGGATGGCCGGAGGCGCGGGCAGCGCAATCGGCCGTGGCGGGATGCTGACGAAAGTGCTCGCGGCCAAGCGCGCGGCACGGTCGGGAGCGGCGACGATCATCGCGTGCGGCGGTGAGCCGGACGTGTTGTCGCGTCTCGCCGCCGGAGAGTCGCTCGGCACGACGCTGACCTCCGAACGCACGTCGCTTGGCGCTCGCAAGCAATGGCTCGCGGATCACGTGCGCGTCGCCGGCCGGCTCACGCTCGATGCAGGCGCAGTTCGCGCACTCACGCACGACGGCAAGAGCCTGTTGCCGATCGGCGTCGTGGCGGTGACGGGTAGTTTCGGGCGCGGGGAAGTCGTCGGCTGCTACGCGCCGGACGGGCGGGAAGTTGCGCGCGGCCTCGTGAATTACGGCGCCCAGGAAGCGGTGCGGATCATGCGGCGCCCCTCGTCGGAAATCGAATCGGTGCTCGGCTATGTCGACGAGCCCGAGCTCATCCACCGGGACAATCTGGTGCTGCTGAAGTAGCGCGCTCGCCGATCGCCGCGTGGACGCACCGCGGCGGCAGTTCGAGCGAGCAGCGCACGGGCACCGTCCGATCTACTGATCGCGTTCGATAACGCGCTCGCCGCCCGATTTGACCGCGCGTTCGACAGCCGCGGCGCCCTCCCCTACACTTCGACGCGCGCCCAAAGTTAACCAGACATCGCGCGCCGCCACATTCGGCATCGTCTTCAGGGGAGTGACACGGATGAACCTGGTCGACCGCATCAAGGGGATCGTCGTCGAGCCGCGCAACGAATGGCCGAAGATTGCGGCCGAGCCCGCGACGGTACAGAGTCTCTATACCGGGTGGATCATGATCCTTGCCGCTGTCGGCCCCATCGCCGTGCTGCTCACGATGCATTCGGTGCAGTTCGCGATCGCGCAGTATCTGCTCGCGCTGATCATCACGTTCGTCCTCGCGCTCATCGTCGATGCGCTCGCGCCTTCGTTCGGCGGGACGAAGGATTTCGTCGCCTCCCTCAAGCTCACCGCGTACAGCTATACGATTGCGTGGCTGTCGGGCATCTTTCTCCTGCTCGGCATGCTCGGGAGCGTCATCACACTGCTCGCAACCGTGTACGCGTTCTACACGTTCTTTCTCGGGGCCCCCGTCATGAAGAAGGCGTCACCCGAGAAGGCCGTCCCTTTTACGCTGCTCGTCGTGCTCTGCGGCATCGTCCTCTCGGTGCTGTCGGGGCTCGTGTTCAGCGGCATGATGATGGCGCCGCGAGCCAGCGCCGGCATGGGGCTGATGATGCGTTGAGGCGCCGTTCGCGCTTAGGTACGCGACGTCGCGGGATTCGCGTAGGAAGGCGGCATCTCGGGGTGTGCCCAGCCGTATAGCCGCTCGCGTCGCGTTTGTGGACGCGCATGCAAGTACCGCTCGAGCTCCATCAGCGCGCGCCGATAGACCTCGCGCTTGAAGTCGATGACCGTTTCGAGCGGGATCCAGTAGTCGTGCCAGCGCCACGCATCGAATTCCGGATGCTCGGTTGCGCGTAGGCAGACATCGGAATCGCGGCCGGTGAGCCGCAGCAGATACCAGATCTGCTTCTGGCCGCGGTAGCTTCCGCGCCATTCGCGCTTGATCCAGTGCTGCGGCACTTCGTAACGCAGCCAGTCGCGCGTGCGGCCGAGAATCCTGACGTGTTGCGGCTTAAGGCCGACTTCCTCGCGCAGTTCCCGGTACATCGCCTGCTCGGGCGCCTCGCCGGGGTTTATGCCACCTTGCGGAAACTGCCAGGAATGCTCGCGGATCCTTTTGCCCCAGAAAACCAGGTTCCTGCCGTTGACGATAACGATGGCGACGTTCGGGCGGTAGCCGTCACGGTCGAGCATCGCGTCACCCCGATGCAAAATTAATTGCTTCTATTGTTGCACAGTGCGACGGGTGTTGCCTAGCGACGACAAAGGCGGAAGCGCGAAGACGATGATCTGCTCATCGCGATACGCGGGAGGGCCGAACCTGGCTTCGATGAGCGGCATGCAGGCGGTCACGTCCGGCCACGCGGCTCCCGGATCGGCCGCGACGTTATGCGGTTTCATGTGCACGACAAGGAACTGTGCGCCTTCGGTCTCTCCCCGCAACACCGATGAGAGATGAACGAGTTCGCGCATCTTCATTCCGGCCTGTTCCGGATATTGGCCGAAGTCGTATGTGCCACATACCGGCGTCACAAGGCCGATCCTGATCAGCTGGTGGTGAACAGACTGATAAAGCGACTGCGGATTGAAATGAGATTCGGGCCGCCAGGGCGTCTCGATCAGCGTGACGCTGCCGCGCGGCCTTTGCGCAAGGTCCGCGTAGAACGACGGCACGGGATCCTTCGGGACGAGTTGGACGTAAGGGTTATGGGCGGGGTCGTAGTCGAACTGATACCGCAGATGACCCCAGAATTGATTGGGGAAGCGCCATTCGGACGGGATCGGGCCAGCCGCGAGCAGGCCGCTCGCCAGCATTGCAGTGGCGACCGCTGCCCGCGCGGGCTGCCGCAAATAGCCGAGGGCGGTCAGCGCGCCCTCGGCGGCGAACAGCAGCACGAACGGCAGCGCGGGAATGAGGTAGCGCGCCAGCACGAGCGGATGGAATATCCACGCGGCCCCGGTCGATGCCACGACAACGGTCGGCACGCCGACCACGGTCGCAACATACCACCCCAGTTCCCGGTCTTGCCGAACGAGCCGCCTGAATCCGCAGGCGACCGCTACCCAGAACAACGCGCCGACGATCGCCGAACCGGTTCCGGCGAGCATCAGCGCGGTGCGATAGAGGCTTTCCACGGTGACGCTGTCGCGAGCCGCCTTCTGGCTGAATTCCTCCCAGTCGTTGACGAGCGGCGGCAGCAACGCGAGTGCGAGCGGCGCAGCGGTCGCGACTCCGAGCGATGCAAGGCGCATCCAATCCGCCCGGGCGAAGGGACGCATAGCGCGCACCGCGTAATACAGGAACGGCACAAGCGTGAACGGGAGCGTGATCGCGTGCAGCCATCCGGCGAGTACGGTCGCTGCGACGTAGATCCATCCGTCGCTTCTGCGCTCGGTCTGCCACCAGCGATGAAATGCCACCACCGCGACGAATGTAAGAAGGCTCGTCAGCGCGTAGGGCCGCGCGACCTTGCTGTGGTAGACCAGCAGCGGCGAGATCGCCATGAGGGCGGTCCATACGGCACGCGATGGCAGCGGGACCCAGCGCGCGATGAGCCGCGGTCCGATGAGGAGCAACCCGATGCCCGCGATCAGCGACGGCAGATGCATGCCCCATTCGGACAAGCCGATCGTCCGATAGAGCCATTGGTAGTACAGCGCAAGCGGAATGCTGTAGTCCGCGTAGCCGAGGTGCGTCAGGATGTCGAGCGGGCCCGCGCGCAGCAGCTTGTGAACCGCGTGCCATTCATCGTCGATCAGCACCTGGATATCGATCTGCCACGCGCGAAGCGCGGCGCCGACGACGAATGCGACGAGCAGCAGCGCGTTCCAAACCCTGCCCTGCAACGGCAGCAAGTGCGCGAATGGAGCGCCGCCTACCGCGACTGTCGAAGGATCGGAGACGACGCGCGCGCGCGTCATCCGGCAGCAGCCGGCGCCACCGGGACGTCGCCTGCGGCAGGCAGCCGGTATTCGGCGGCATCCGAGAAGATTGGGGGCTTGGCCATGCCGAGACGCCAGAGCGCGTACTGCATGCTGACCTTCAGCACGCCGAAGCCATAGACGACCGAGCGACTGAAGTCGATCTCACTGGCGTCCTCGAAGTATTTCGTCGGACACGAGATCTCGCCGATACGCATGCGGAACGCGTGCGCTTGTACGAGCATCTGGTTGTCGAAGATGAAATCCTGCGAATTCGCGAGCAACGGCAGGGCCGTGAGGACCCGGCGCGAAAAGGCGCGGTAGCCGGTATGAAACTCGGATAGCTTCATGCCAACCATCAGATTTTGCGTGGCGGTGAGAACGCGGTTCGACACGTATTTGTACAGCGGCATGCCGCCGCGAAGCGCTGTGTTGCCGAGAATGCGTGAGCCGATGACGACGTCGTAGACGCCGGAAGCGATCATCGCCGCCATGGGCGTGATGAGCCGCGGCTCGTACTGGTAATCCGGGTGCAGCATCACGACGATGTCGGCACCCGCCGCGAGCGCGGCTCGATAACACGTCTTCTGGTTCGCTCCATATCCGAGGTTGCGCGGATGCCGATGCGCCGTGATGCCGAGCTCCCGGGCAACGGCGAGCGTGGCGTCGTCGCTTCCGTCGTCGACGAGCAGGACAGTATCGACGATGTCGTGCGGGATCGCCGCGTAGCACTGCGCAAGCGTCTTTTCCGCGCGATACGCGGGCATGACGACGGCGATGCGGTGACCGTGCAGCACGAGGGAGGCGTCGCAGATGCTGGGCTTGAGGCGTGTCGATGATACAAGACAGCGCTCGCCTTCTCTGCGTCAGGGCCGCGACCCGTGCTATGACCGTCCTTGTGACGGGGGCGCTTCCGCTTCCTTCAACGCATGAACCTCCAGCATCTCTGCACGGCCGCGCAGTCGCAACAGACCAAGCGAAACCGACTCGAGCCCGCTTCCGATGATGCGCTCGGCAGTCGTTGGACCGAGCAGGATTGCCATGTCGTGCGCGCGCGTCTCGCTTTCAAGCCGCGCGGCGATGTTCACCGGATCTCCGATTGCCGAGTAGTCGAAGCGATGGTCCGATCCGAAATTCCCCACGGTGCAGATGCCGGTGTTGATGCCGATGCCCGCATCGAGTCGCGGCACCACCTCGCCATCCGCGGCGGTCGTGGTCAACGGATTCATGTCGCGCAGACGCGCGCGAATTTGCAGCGCCGCCCGACACGCGAGCACCGCATGCTGCGGCTGCTCGACCGGCGCGTTCCAGAAAGCCATGACGGCATCGCCCACATATTTGTCGACCGTCCCCCCGTGGGCGAGGATCGCGTCGGTCGCCGTCTGCAGGAAACCGTTGACCACGCGCGTAAGCGTCGCAGGATCCAGCCGTTCGGAGAGTGCCGTGAAGCCGCGCAGGTCGCAAAACAGAATCGTCAGCTCGCGGAGCTCACCACCCAGGCGCGGCAGCGACGCACTGGCAACGAGGCGCTCGACCATCGACGGGGCGAGGTAACGCTGGAACATCCGGCGCACGTGGCGGCGCTCCTTGTCGAGCAGTGCATAGCGAAAGATCGAGAGTCCGATGAACGTCACCACGACGGCCATCACCGGCACCGCGGCCGCTTGCCAGATGCCGAAGCGGGCGAGCGCCAACTGCGCGGAGATTCCGAACGCCGCGACGATCGCGAGGGCCAGGAGCGACGCGTAGCCGAGTGGCAGCCGGGAGACGCCAACGCCGAGCAGCACGGCCACACCGAGCATCGATGCCGATTCGATCGTCGTCGCTTGGACCGGTCGATTCACGTGTCGCCCGTGCACGATCGAATCCACGACCGTGGCAAGACGCTCCACGCCGGGCATGACCGCCGTGAAGGGGGTCTCGAACGTGTCCCGCGTGCCGAGCGCGTTCGATCCGATCAGGACGATGCGATCCCGAAAAGTGGATTCAGGCACTCTTCCCGCGAGCACATCCGAGAAGCGGTACGTGGGGAACGCCGGCGATGGCCCCAGGTAGTCGACGATCAGGCGCATCGATGCATCCGTGGGCACGCTCACCGTACCCAGCACCACCCGCTGTCCGAGCTCGACCCGCGCTTCGTGCCACGGAACGCGCAGGTATTGTTGCGCGACCCGGATCGCCATCGACGGGTAATAATCGAGATCGAACTCGAGCACCGGATAGTCGTAGCGCGCGGCGCCGTCGACGTCGTACGCGACGAGGATGTGGCCAAGCACCGCGGTCTCGGCGAGCTCGCGAGTGGGCATCACGAAGCCCGTGGGTTTCAGCGCCAGCGGCCGAAAGTCGTTGCCGTGGGTGAGATGCGCATACGCGATCGGTTCGACAGCCGGCTTCGCCTGGTCGCTCGTGCCCCCGAAGCGGAATGCATAAGGCAGCACGACGTTGCCGGCTTCGCGAATCGCTTTGGCGAGCAGCGTGTCTCCCCCTGTCGTCGCATTGTGCGCGCCGGCTCCTTGCGCCGTGTCGGGATCGGCGAAGAGGATGTCGATGCCGATGGTCCTGGCACCCGCGCCATGCAACATTGTGACGACATCGGCGAGGCTCGCGCGTGGGACCGGCCATCGACCGAGGGTTGCGATCGTCGCGTCGTCGATCATGATGATGACGGTCTCGGGACCTGCGGCGCGCGCGCCCCGCACACGCATCTGCATGTCGAGCGCGCCAAGCTCCAGCCGTCGCAGCGCCGGCACGTCGAGCGCGACGATGTGTCCGACGACGAAGGCGATCATGATCGCGACAGCGAGCGCGCAGAGCTTCGCGTCACGAGAGATTCGTGGAGCCGCGCGCGTGGAATCAGACGCCATGCCGCGAAGTCAGGTACTCTCCGAGAGGTGACGGGAAGCGCAGCGCGCCGCGCAACCTACGTCGCGGGACACAGACCACGGCGTCTCGAGGCGACGATACTGTCTTAATCGAAGGTCGCACGCGCGAGAACGTCCGCGAAACGACGCGCGCCCCATGTGACGGGTGGTGCGGGTGGTGATCCGCGTCGCACGTCGGTACCCTCGCCCGGCGATTGCAGGACCACGCTCGTCTCCGGACGGTCACGCGAGGCCACGGCAACCGTGCCGCTCATGAGCGCGACCGCCGTCTGTTCGGGTGTCGCCTCCATGAGCCATTCTGTCCCGCGCACCGCGGCGACGGCCGTCTCGGACTCGACTTCGAAGCTGCCGTCGGGGGCGACGCTCGCAACGAGGAGTCGCAGCGCGCCGGAGACGAGTGCCAGCTTGGCCTTCACTTTCCCGGCCTTGTGCTCATATCGGCGAATCCACACGCGTGCGTGCTCGCCGACGGAAATGATGGAGCCGTCGTCGAGTGCGATCCTGGCCTTGCCCTCGTCCGACACGATCGCATCACCCGAGCGTATCGGCGCATTCGCGCGCAACGGCTGAAGCGAGCCATCCGATTCGACGAAGACGGCGCCGCGCACCGCAAGCACCGAGCCTACGACCGCGTCCTCGGCAAGCGCGCACGCGCTCGCGAACAGGGCGAGCGCAAAACACCATGCCCCGGCGATGTTCGATCCATGCATCCGTGTCGACCTCTTCAATCGATTATAAGAGGCCGAATGGAGCAGCGTGCTGCGGGTTCACGCCTTCCCGGGGACGTTCACCGGAACACCCACCAGCGGTAGACCAGGTAATTGACGAACGTCAGCAGGATGGTCGTCAGCACTTGCGCCGGCCAGACGGCGAGCCCGCCATGCGTGAGTCCCGCGAGCAGTGCCGTGTTCGCACCTAGCTGCAAGGCGATCGCGACAATGAAGCGCGCACCTGCGACATGCACGCTTCGTGTCGGCGAAAAAACGTGCGCGTACGACAACGCGAAGCGGGTCAGGGCCCCCGCTATGAAGCCTGCGGCGCTCGCCGGGACCGGCGCCATGCCGAGCCGCATCAGCCCGTACATGAGCGCGTAATGCGCCGCCACCGCCGCGAACCCAGTGACGACATGCAAGGAAAAGCTGTGGATCCAGTGCGAGAGGCCACGGCCCGAAGGACGACGCAGCACGCGCTGCACGATTCCTGATGGCAAATGACGGAAAAAAGGGGGGATGTCCTGGCTCAAGGCACGGCCGCCGTCGGACCACGCAATGTGAATTTTCGGATCATACAAAACGCACGCGAACGACTGAGGGCCGTGCGGAAATCCCAGACGCATTCGGCGCCCGGTCCAGCGATCGCTGACCTGCCAAGCGTGCGAACGATCGATCCGTCACAACAAAACGGCGCGGAGAAAGCCGCGCCGTTCTTCTTACAGGGGAGCTACTCAGCCGTGATGCCGGTCGTGATCCCGGTTTGCATCCCGTTCATACCGGTCGCGTCCCGCATGGTTGTGGTCCCAATGCCCGCGCTCCATATGCCAGCGCCCGTGGTCTTCGACCCAGCGATGGGGAACCCACGCTGCTCCGTGCTGGGCGCGAACGCGATGGCCGCTTACCCAGTGATAGCGGTGTCCATTCCAGTCCCAATACCCCGGTACCCACACGTATCCGGAAGGAACGACCGGCACGACCTCGTACCGCGGTGCGGGCGGCGCAACGCGCACGTACACATCGGCGAGGGCCGGCATCGATGCAGCGATCGATCCGGATGCGAGGCACAGCGCGATCAAGCTCTTTCGTACGTTCATCGTTTGAGTCCCTTTGGTCCACAGAAACACGCTCAAGCTTCCCATGACACCGGGGTCGATTGCATCGGCGATGGGCGCAAGACGATGTAGGATTCCGGGAGGGAAGCGGTCGGTCGAAAACCTTCAGTTAGCTCCCTGATCGAGGACCGCGCCGCGAACCCATCGGACGATCTCGCGCAAACCCTGATCGAGGAGCGGACGATCTGGCAGAAACACCGCACGGTAGGCTTGTCGAGCCCCCGCCACGGCCGCGCGAACCCGGGCGATCGGGGCGCAGTCTTAGCGGATGACGGGGCAAGCACGACGCGCGCAAGGAATACTTTCGTGGAACCGCAAAGTTGACGCCGTATCGAGACCAACGCCTGGAGATCGCTGTGCGCCTCATTGCCGCCCTCGCCGTGGTGTTCTGCATGAGCGGCTGTGCCTCTCGAGCGGAGCGCGCAGCCGCCGTTCAGCGCGATGTCGACGACATGGTCACCGTGTACGGGCCGGGTTGCGAGAAGCTCGTTTTCAAGACGGACACCGACCCGTGGCGAGAATGCGTGCTGCCTCTCGCAACGACGGATCGGCTGGACAGAAGCGACCTGACCACAACCCTTGCTTCGGCAGCCACGGCTTCGTGCACCGCAGCGGCTTCTGACGCCCGGCAAGCGAGACACGCATGCAACTGACGCCGGAATTGGGTTTGGCGAAAGCGAGCGATGCCGCGCACCTCGCCGTGCTCGCCCGCGACCTCATCGAGGCCGGCCTCGGCTGGGCGTACCGGCCGGATCGCATCGCGGCGCTCATTCGCGATCGCGAGATCGTGACGATCGTGGCGCGCGGCGCAAGGAAACCATCGGGCTTCGCCATCATGCGCTTCGGGGACGAGCGCGCGCACCTGATCCTCCTCGCCGTCGAGCCCGCCCATCAGCGGCGCGGCATCGGGCGCAGGCTGCTCGAATGGCTGGTTGAATCGGCGCTCGTCGCAGGCGTGAGCTCGATCCACGTCGAGCTTCGCGCCTCGAACATTCCGGCGTATGCGTTCTATCGGTCGCTCGGGTTTGTGGAAACCATTCGCGTCCCGGGCTATTACCAGGGACGCGAGACGGCGCTTCGCATGCTGCGGATGCTGCGCACCTGAGGCCGGCGAGGCATATGTGCGATCGATGACGCCAGGTCTCGATGAATGAAGCAATCGTATAGCGACCGCGAGCCTCTGCGTGCCGACGTCGACGCGCTGCCGGGAGCGACCGTCCTCGAATTCGGAAGCGCGTGGTGCGGGATCTGTCGCGCTGCGCAGCCTGCAATCGAGAGCGCGCTCGAGCAGCGCCCCGACGTGCGTCATCTCAAGATCCAGGATGGGCCCGGACGTCCGCTCGGGCGGTCGTTCGGCATCAAGCTATGGCCAACGCTCGTGTTCCTCCGGGATGGGGTCGAGGTCGCGCGCCTTGTGCGGCCGCGCGAGGGGCGCGCAATCGAACAGGCGCTGGCGACGCTCGTCGCGGCGTAAGCGAACTCACGAGGCTTCATAGGCAGCGTCCCACGCCGCAACGCGATTCGCTTCCAAGCGGAAGTGGAGTCGCCATCCCGAATCGAACGACCGTGCGATGCGAATCCCTTCAATTATTTCTTCAGATCCTTGTCGATTCGCCAGACGCTCGCTCGTCGTGGTGAGGGGCGGGCAAAATCGGCGTTTCGTCCCGGCTCGGAATTTCACATACGGAGATTGATGCGATGCGATTCATGGTCATGGTGAAGGCAACGAAGAACAGCGAAGCAGGCATCCTGCCCAAGGAGGAGCTGCTGGCCGAGATGGGCAGGTTCAACGAGGAACTCGTCAAGGCGGGCGTCATGCTCGCAGGAGAGGGACTGCATCCGAGCAGCAAAGGCGCTCGCGTGAAGTTTTCCCACGGCAAGCGCACCGTTATCGACGGCCCGTTCGCGGAGACCAAGGAACTCGTCGCGGGATTCTGGCTGTGGCAGTGCAAATCGATGGATGAAGCCATCGAGTGGGTCAGGCGATGCCCCGATCCGATGCCCGGCGAGGAGTCCGAGATCGAAATTCGTCAGATATTCGAGGCAGAGGATTTCGGCGCGGAGTTCACGCCCGAGCTGCGCGCGCAGGAAGAGCGTTTGCGCGCCGAATCGGCGAAGCTCGCCAAGGGACGCTGACTCCGCCAGCGTGCGGCCGTCCCGCGGGGCCGCGCGACGGCATGGAAGCACCGGTTGCGGCCGTGCGCAAAGATCGTGTCGTGGGTTAGCCATCGCGGCCTATGACATTCATCGCTCAGCTTGCGCACGGTGCGCGAAGATGGTGTCATGAGTGAGCCATGCCGGCCCATGACATTCATCGCGCAATCGAAGCGGTCTGGCGCATCGAATCGGCGAAAATCATCGGCGGCGTTGCGCGGCTCGTGCGCGACGTGGGCCTCGCCGAAGAGCTCGCGCAGGATACACTGCTGAGCGCGCTCGAGCGCTGGCCGGCAACGGGCGTCCCGGATAACCCGGGCGCGTGGCTGATGGCCGCAGCGAAGAATCGCGCGCTCGACCACTTCCGTCGCGTGAAGCTCCTCGACCGCAAGCACGAGGAATTGGCGCACGAGCTCGAGCTTGCGCAGCAGATGCAGGGGTTCGACGCCAACGCCGCAATCGACGACGACATCGGCGACGATCTGCTGCGCCTGATGTTCGTTGCGTGTCACCCGTTGCTGTCGACGGACGCTCGCGTTGCGTTGACGCTGCGTCTGCTCGGAGGACTGACGACCGGCGAGATCGCGCGCGCATTCGTCGTGCCGGAGCCGACGATCGCCCAGCGCATCGTGCGGGCGAAGCGGACGCTGGCGGCGAAGCAGGTCGCCTTCGAGGTCCCCGGCGGACCCGAGCGGGAGGCCCGGCTGGGATCCGTGCTCGACGTCA
>Ga0105248_10004350_pt1 | contig 15663 bp, 13 predicted proteins | sample KBSS34metaG_FD_81524 | JGI IMG/M metagenome (GOLD analysis project Ga0105248, IMG submission 81524) | Switchgrass rhizosphere microbial communities from Kellogg Biological Station, Michigan, USA - KBS S3-4 metaG | ecosystem: Host-associated > Plants > Roots > Rhizosphere > Soil | place...
CCGGCACGATTCGCGCCCACCCTCGATCGCCGGTGGCCGCCGCTTCTGATGCGGCCGGTGCTTCGACGCTCGGCTTCTGAGCGGTGCAGCAGCAACGATGAGCGATTCCTCAACCCATTCGGCCGCTGGACAGGCAGGCGCGGCGCTCTTCTCGCCGCCCGTGACGTCTCGAAAAGGCATGGCGGGGCGCGCCTCAAGCGTCCTGCTGGACTCGCTGTTCATCCTGCCCTTCGGCTGCGCCGTCGCCCTGCTCTGGGCCAACACATTGCCGGAGAGCTACTACATCTTTGCGCACGCGCTCGCCTTCCCCGTGAACGAGATCGGCATCGTGCTCTTCTTTGCGCTCATGACCAAGCAGGTCGTGGAAGCCACGCTGCCGGGCGGCGTGCTGCATACGTGGCGGCGGGCGGCCCTTCCAGTCGCGGCCGCCTGTGGCGGAGTGGTTGGATCGATCGGCGTCTACCTGCTCTTCCTGTATTTCCTGGGTGAACCGATGCTCAGGCAGACGTGGGTCGTCCCCTGTGCGATCGACATCGCCGTTTGCTACCTGGTGGCTGGCGTGATCTTCGGACGCCATCCGGCGCTTCCATTCCTGCTGCTGCTGGCGATCTTTTCCGATGCCATCGGCCTGGCGCTGATTGCGACGCTGCACCCCGCCGACCCCGGCCACCTCGCGCTGGGCGCGGCGCTCATGGTGGCCGCGCTGGCTTCGGCCGTCGGGCTCCGCCGTCGCAGGTTCACGACGTTCTGGCCGTACCTGCTGGTCTGCGGCACGCTGTCGTGGCTGGGGCTCTACATCGGCGGCGTGCATCCGGCGCTGGCCCTCGTGCCCGTCGTCCCGTTCCTGCCGCACGCGACGAGGGATGCCGGGTTGTTTGTCGAACCGACGCCGCAGGCGCAGGATGCGCTGACGCGTTTCGAGCGGTGGTGCAAGTGGCCGGTTCACGCGGTGCTCTTCATGTTCGGCGTCGTGAACGCCGGCGTGCCGCTCTTCAGTCTCGAAGCGGGCTCGTGGGCCGTGCCGGTCGCGACGATCGTCGGCCGCCCGCTCGGCGTGGTCGCGGCGACCGAGTTGGCGATCGCCGCCGGTCTGAAGCGCATCAAGGGCGTCGGCTGGCGCGAACTGCTCGTCATCGGCTGCACGACGTCGGTGGGACTCGCGGTCGCTCTGTTCTTTGCGACCGCCGCGATGCCGTTCGGCCCGCTCCTGCTCGAGACGAAGATGGGTGCGCTGCTCACGGTCGCCGGTGCCGGCCTTGCGATCGGTCTGGCCTCCGTCCTGCGCGTCGGACGATTCGGGAAGTAGCGCGCTTCGCAGCGCGCGGGCCCCGCGCCGGCGGTTACGACGCGGGCTGGCAGTGCTGCGCGTTGATTTGTTCGACCTTGTCCTGAAAGGCCGCCACCCATGCATCGATGGCCGGTGCGGCCTTTCGAGCCTTGTCCGGTCGCGCGGCCGTGAAGATCGCTCGCACGTGCGCCGGCGTGAGGCGGTGCAGCTGTTCGAGGAAGAACCGACGGCCCTCCTCGGAAATTGGCGGGTTGCCGAGACCACCGTCCCCTGCGGCCATTGATATGGTGATGCGGCCGTGGCAGGCAGTGCTTTTCGGGTCCCTGAACACTTTCTTGCTCCGCCACTGTTCGAGATTCATCTTTGCCCCGCCCTCGCTCGAGGTACGACCGGCGCCTCCAAACGTGGCACCGAAATCCTGGATCATCGCCACGGGCTTCGCGCATGCGGAGGCGTCTGGCGATTCGCGCAACATCAACACGTCGGAGTCCTTGTCCAAAGGTTCGGTCTGGCCGGCGGCGAGGTCGAGAGGGGACTCGCAATAGAGCGACTGCTGTTCAGGCTTGCGGTCGCCATGCTGGATGAACACGGCCAGCAGCGTCAGCGCATCGAAGTGCGTGCGCTGTTGGGTTCGTTCTGGACCTGGCGGCAGACTTTTGATGGCCTCATCGAATTCGCGCCACGACCACCCCTGATCGCGGTCAGGTTTGGACACAATGACCGTCCGGGTGGCGATGTTATCCACCAGCGCCGCCAGATAGTCACGCAGGCGCCGCGCTCCGCCTCCCGCCATGGGGTTCTCGGGACAGCCGTCACAGTGCAGGTTCAGCGGCAGCGCGTGCAGCGTTCCGAAACCCAACGCCCACATCAACCGTGACGCCGCGACGTTGGCGAAGACCTCGCGGTTGCCGTCCTCCAGCTTCGGATCCCAGTACTTGACGCGCAATTCCTGCTTGTCATTGGTGGTACAGAGGAACTTCACCGAAGCGCCGCCGAGTTCCTTCCCGGGCTTGGTGAACAAGCAACCGATCCCCTGATCGGATGTGGCCGCGGCGAACGTGTATGGAAAGATACCGGGCGGGCCGGCAATGATGTCCTCAGGGGTCAGGGAACCAGGATCGCGCCAGACTGTCGCGCGGGCCAGATAGGCTTGGCGGGCCTGAGCGCTGGTCAATAACGCTGTGACGGCCTGCGGCTCATCCCCTTTCGCGCCGGTGAGACTGACGGTCATCACTATCACGGTGCTCGCGCCGACAAGCAGACGCGCCCCGCGACATAGACGGGCGGAAATCCTGATAAGTGCGCGCATTTTGAACTCTTTGAACATCTTACGGGTTAAAACGAGATGGATGGCTGTTCTGTATGCAAGCTCGTGACCGCATGAGTTGTCGGCGTTGGTTCGTTCCCCATGTTCTCTCGTCGTCCTGATGCTGGTCTGGCGCGGCGGTCCACGGTCTGCCTCTGATATTCCGGATGGCCCTCCATCGAGTCGGGGCTGGTACGGCGCCTTCGCCGGGGAGAGGGGCGTCTTTTGAGGAAGTGCCAAACGAATTCGGCCGTCTTCAGCTGTCCCGAGAGGCACGCGATCTGCTCTTGGGATACCACGATCGATCCGTGGCAATGACCTCGGATCCGCGAGGGCGTCGGGACCGGACCATGCAACCACGACTTCGAAGACACCTCCGGCTGGCTGAAACAATGAGCTGGGCACTCGGCCTGGTTGGCCTCGGATGTTTCGCTGCGATGCACGTCGGAGCGGCCGTGTCTGCGCGCCAGGATCTGGAGCGCTTCGCCGCGCTCCGGACAGGCGGCTCGCCCGCTGGCACACCGGACCAGTCTCTCTGGTCGCCCGCTCGCGTCCGTGCCTGGCGTCGGGCCATAAGCGAATCGGGCCCCCCGCCCCTCGCAGTCCTCCGCATCCCGAAAATCCACCTCGAAGTGGCGGTGCTGCCTGGGACCGACGATCGCACGCTCGACCGCGCCGTCGGTCATGTCGCGAACACGGCACAACCGGGGGCCGATGGAAATTCAGGTCTCGCCGGGCATCGGGACGGATTCTTTCGAGGGCTGAAGGACATCACGCCTGGCGACGCGATCGAACTCGAGACGCTTCTGGCCGACGACGTCTATCGTGTCGAACGGATGTGGGTGGTCAGTCCGGAGGACATTTCGGTGCTCAACCCGACGTCGACCTCGGCGCTCACCCTGATTACCTGCTATCCGTTCTATTTCGTCGGATCGGCGCCCCAGCGGTTCATCGTCCGCGCCACTCGTGAAGACGGCGGACACACGCCTGTCGCAGGGATTCACGGCGCGCGTTCCCTGGCTCTGCGAAAGCCGACGGATTGAGCGCGTCTGCCCTCGTCGTTGGGCCGCCCCATGAAGGAGATCGCGATCGACAACCCGTGTGAGCCGCGACCCATCGGCACGACAGTCCCCGGGAATCCCAGGCACCGCGAGCAGGATGATCAGGCGTTGGCGATCGTCATATGTGGATGGTGACTGTGTAGCGGATCTGGCCACCTGACGGTTTCCAAGTAACTTCTGCGCGGCTGTGACATCACGCTTGGGCCGTCGCGGCTGAAGGGGCGTCGGTTTTGACGAGTGTGTAGCCGGGCTGCGTCGCGCCGCGCGTCAGGGTGCGAGAGGAGATGGTCTGGGTTTGCGCAGGCGCGGCGATTCCGGCAGCGTCTGGCCTCCACTTTTGTCGTCGAACCGCTCCAGATAGCCCCCGGTGATGCGAAGGCCGGCGGCTATCTGCTGCTGATACAACGCCAGGAGCTCCACGCCCTGACGCAGTTCGAAGGGCTGCTCCTCACGCCAGTTCCCCGGAGCGCCGGGCGATCGTTTCCCCAGTATGCTTGCAGCGGCGGTCGCTAAGGGCGGCAAGGGCCTCTCGCATCTGCTGAATGTGGTGGGAGGCGTAGGTCTCCAGCATCGCCCGCTGCCGGAGATAGCTGCGCAAGACGCAGATCTCGTCGTCGCGGCCGGGGACGTGTTTCATCTGGCGCGGGTCACGCCGACGGAAACGACACAACCGCATGGAGAGAGGATCGACGACTCATGAGCGAAGACCGACATGCGCAATCGTCTGCAAGCACGCCCGCGCCGCTCTACGACGCGGATATTCCGACGCCCACGCACGCCGAGCGAGCGCGCACGTTGGTGGCCCGGATCCGGACGGGGACTCTCTGCACGATCGCCCTGGAGCCGGACGGCTACCCGTACGGCTCGTTCGTGACCGTCGCCTTTGATCAGGGCGACCCCGTCTTCCTGATCAGCGGATTGGCCGAACACACCAAGAACCTCGAGCAGGATCCTCGCGCCTCGCTGCTGGTGGCGGAGACCGTGGCCGACGATCCGCTCGCCAACGGCCGCGTCACCCTGCTCGGGCGATGCACGCGTGTCGCCGGCGACGGCGGCAGCGCTCGGGTCGCGTTCCTGGCCGCACATCCCAATGCCGCCTACTACGCGGACTTCCGCGACTTCGCGTTCTGGCGCCTGGGCGTGACGGCCATCCGCTACATCGGCGGCTACGGACGAATGTCCTGGATCAGCCAGGACGACTGGCACGCCGCCGAGGCCGATCCGCTCGCGCAGTACGCGGCCGGCGTGATTGCCCATATGAACGCCGACCACGCGGACGCGATGGTGCTCTACTGCAAGGCGTTCTCGAAGGCCACCGACATCACCGCCGCGACAATGACCGGCGTCGACCGGTACGGCTTCGACATGTCCGCGAAGACGCTCGAGGGTCCGCGCCCCGTCCGTGTTGCGTTCCCCGAGCCGGTCAGGACGCCGGAGGAGGTGCGCGCCACACTGGTCGCGATGGTGAAGGACGCCAGGTCCCGGCTGGGCTGAGACCGTGCGTCGTCTGATGATGACTGCGGCCGCCTACGCTGCCGTCCTCGCGGCCTGCCTTGCGCTCATCTGGCTGGGGCAGCGCCGCCTGATCTACTTCCCGATTGCCGGCGTACCCACGCCTGAAGAAATCGGGCTGGCGGGCATCGAGCCGGTGACGTTCACGACGGCCGATGGGCTCACGTTGGGCGGCTGGTTCGTCGCTTCGCCTGGACCGCTGGCGAAAGTCACCGTGCTGGTCTTCAACGGAAACGCCGGCAATCGAGCGCACCGCGGTTTCCTGGCCGCGGCGCTCCGCCGGCACGGATTTCAGGTACTGCTCTTCGACTATCGCGGCTACGGCGGCAATCCCGGGAGTCCGACCGAGCAAGGACTGGCCGCCGACAGTCGCGCCGCCATGGCATACCTGGTCGGTCGGCCCGACGTCGACGCATCGAGAATCGTGTACTTCGGGGAATCGCTTGGAACCGCGGTGGCTGTCAGCCTCGCCGTCGAGCATCCGCCCGCGGCGGTGGTGCTGCGCTCGCCGTTCACCTCAATGGCCGACGTCGGACAGCACCACTATCCATTTCTGCCGGTGCGGCTTCTTCTACGAGACCGGTTCGCCTCGATCGATCGGATTCAACGGATCCGGGCTCCCCTGTTGGTCATCGCAGGCGACCGGGATCGCATCGTGCCGATCGAGAACAGCCGCCGGCTGTACGGCGCGGCGGCGGCCCAGAAAACCCTGCTCGTCGTTCCCGGCGCCGATCACAACGATCAGGCCTTGCTCGCGGGCGACGACATGATCGGGGCGATCGATCGTTTTCTCCAGCCGCTTCGCCGGGAGGCTGCGCGGCAGAAGTAGCGCACCCCTTCAGGTGTCGCCGAGAGATCACGCCAGCTGAGAGCCTGCCAGAAAATGGCGTCCACGCTTGCCACGTGTGTAGGGCGGGTCCTTTCGGACCCGCCGGAGCAGCCGGGTCCAAAAGGACCCGGCCTACATTCATCGTGGGGGTGAGCGCCGCTCTCCGCGCTCTCGGCGGTTGGCGTGATTTCTTCAGCACGACAGACGGCAATCGCGTCGAGTCGCCTACTTGCCGATGGCGATCAGATGCTCGTCGGTGCGCAGGAAGATCCGTCCGTTCGAGATGGCCGGGGAGGCCATGATCCGCTCCTCGATATCATTCCGCGCCAGGATATCGAGCTTGCGGCCGGCGCGGAGCACGATGGTCTCGCCGGTTTCGCTGACCAGGTAGACCTTGCCGTCGCCCGCCACTGGCGAGGCGGCGAACAGCCCACCAGTACGTTCCCGCCAGATGCGTTCTCCGGTCTTGGCATCGACACAGGTGACGATGCCGTTTTCGTGGGCCAGGTAGATCAGCCCATCGTAATAGAGCAGCGACGAGACGTGGGGCGCTCCGGTGGCGGCACGCCACGTGACGTGCGTGTTGGTGACGTCGCCGCGACCGCCCAGCCGGATGGCCATGTACGATCCGTTCCGGTGCGGCCCCGAGCTGGCGAACGTCGTGCCGTCGTGATAGGTCGGAAACGGCACCGGGAACTCGTTCGCCTCACCCGTGTGCCAGAGCCAGGCGCCGGTCTTGGCGTTGTAGGAATCGATCCGCTTGCTCGAGCTGATGATCAGCTCGTCACCGTTGGGTCCCGCCACGACGGCCGGGGTACTGTAGGAACGCAGGCCCTGTTCGCGATCGATTTTCCAGCGCTGCACGCCGGTGCGCTTGTCGAGCGCCAGCAGATAGGCATTGGATTCGTGATCGCACAGGAGAATCAGCGTGTCCTGGTAGATCACCGGCGAGCTGCCATGTCCCCAGATGACATCGAAGGCCGCAATCTCCTTCCCGAGGTGGCGCTCCCAGATGACCTTGCCGTCCATGTCCATTGCCAGGATCTGCCCGGTGCCAAACCACGCGTAGACGCGCTCGCCGTCGGTAGCCGGGCTGGGGCTGGCCAGGTTGTGGAGCTCGTGGACGGGCGGGATCCAGACGTTCTTGTTCTTGTCGATGCGGCCCTCTCCCTGCAGCGTGTGCTCCCACACGCGCTGGCCGCTCGCACGATCGAAGGCTGACACCACGAACGAGATCGAGCCAGACTGGCGGAACAGCTGTCCGCCAATCGGACGCTCCTCCGGCGTGCGCTGGCTGAGGTCTCTTTGCTCGCCGGGGGCCGCCTGGACGCCAACGAGCGGAGGATGCGGAGCGCTTGTCAGCGGGCCGTATCCGACCTGCGACGTGACGAAGATCCGATCGCCCCACACGATGGGAGACGACGCTCCGAGACCGCGAATCGTCGCCTTCCACGCGACATTCTCACTCGCCCCCCAGCGCTCCGGCAGGCTGCCGCGCTCCGGGGACACGCCGGTGCCATCGGGGCCGCGCCACTGCGGCCAATTGTCGGCGCGAAGACTGACGATCGAAGCCGCGCCCACCAGGAGCGCCATCGTCACGATACGCAGACTTCGCATCGGTTCACCTCGTCGTTGCAGGATATTGCCGGATTCGCTAGAAGTCGAGCTTCGCACTGATCTTGAATAGCCTGGCCGCCAGAATCACGTGGGCCGGAGCCAGGCTCCGTAGCTGTTGTTGACTCCCAGGACCGCGTCAGAGTTGAAGACGTTGTAGAGGTCGAAATTCAGCGAGGTGCTGGTGCGGCCCAGCCGGAAGATTTTGGCGGCGCGAATATCGACCTCGTTGAAGCGATCGATGTACATGGTGCCAGGTGCCACCAGGTTGACCGTGACGTTCGCGGCGTTCCCCGAAAGATTGCGTCCGAGTGACGGCGCAACGACGGCATTGGTCGCGGTGTAGTTGGCCGCGATTTTGGCCCCCGGCAGACTCTGGAGCGTCGCGCTGATCAACACGTCGACTCTTGGCAGGGCATACGAGCCGAGCGCCTTGACCTGCGTCAGAAACGCCTCGTGGACGTGGCAGTATGGGTAATTCAACGGCGCCATCTCCGGCAGCTTGGCGAGAATCTCACAATTGTCCCGGGTCGCGTAGCCGGTGCTGAAGCCGCCCTGGAACAAGAGACCGGTGCGAGGCCGCGCGTTGACGGAGAAATCCACGCCATTCCAGTGATCGATCTGCGTCCCGTAGGTACTCGCGCGCGTGACGAAGTTCCTGGCTGGCTGGCCGAACTTCGACGGGTTCAGGTCCTTCAGCCCGGCAATCTCGTAGCCGCCGCCTTCCGGAAGCCGTGAATCCGTCGGCGCCGTGATGCTGAACGGCGAAAAATCCGTCGCCTCCACGGTCAGGTTGTCGGTGGCGGTGAAGTTGCCATACCAGCGCCTGAAATAACTGGCGTCCACCGACACGCGGGGGAGAAGCTGCTGCTGCACGCCGGCCGAGAACTCCCAGTTGAATCCGCGACGGCCCCACCCGCGCATGCGGTCGACGTCAAACGCCGTGCCGGGCCTGGCGGTCCCGAAGTTGGGATCCGCCATCGCTCCGCACTCGCGGTTGAGCGCCGTATTCAGGAGATTGCAATCCGGGATGAAATCGTTGTTCGCATCGGTCCAGCTGCGCGTGGTCTGGCTGACAATGGTGTTGACGGGGTTGGGGTCCGCGGTGAGGCCGCCGATCCCCAGACCCTCCAGGTACTTGTTCAGGCTTACCTTGAGCGCGGTCTTGCCATTGCCAAACAGATCGTACGCGGCTCCACTCTTCGGCGTCAGGTCGTGCCATGCGGCATTCTCCTGAGCGGGAAACGTGATGTCCCGGTCGGGCGTGAACGGGCCAGGCCCGAGGTGCTGTTCGGGGAAGCTGTTGGAGTAGTAGTCGTAGCGAACGCCAAGATTCACCGTCAGCCGGTCGATGGTCCACCGATCCTGCCCGTAGACGCCGAGATTGTGATCCTGGGGCGTCCGGCTTCTGAACGGGTACGCCCGCATGGTGATCTGGTTGGGCACGCCGTTGTTGAATCGATAGCTGACCGGCTGGTTGTTGTAGTTCAACGCGTCGATCACCCCGTTGCCGTCATTGAAGCCGACCTTGGTCTGGTGGGCGCCCGTGACGTGAGACATCGTGATCCGGTAGAAGAAGTTCTGGGTCCACGAATCGTCGTACACCGCGCGGGCCCGATACTGCAATCCTGTCGACTGTTCGAGCACATTGATCATCAGCGGATTCAGGCCGGAGATCGGGCCATGGGGATAGCGCTGGCCGCGCAGCAGCACCGAGGCCTGGAGGAGGAACCGATCGGTCACCGGGGATGTCCACTCGGCGACCGACTGGTACTGCAGCGGGTAGCGCCAATCGATGCCCGCTAACGTCGCGATCGTAAGGTGCGCCGTGACATCTCCGTCGTCGAGACGAAGCGCCGCCTGCAGTTGCTGGATCGCCGGTTCGGTATCGCCGAGGGCCGCCAGCGACAAGGCGAGATTGACGTGCGCTCTGACGCTCGCCGGCGCCGCATCCACGGCCTTGCCGAACGCGTCGGCGGCGGCCGTGAATTGGCCGGCCTGATACGCGACCTGCCCCTGGATCAGATTCACACGTTCGCCCCGCAGCAGGCTTGGCAGGTGATCGAGGACCGGGTCGCTCACCTGGATGCCCGCCTGACCCAGTTGCTGCAACTGGGCCTCGACCTGGTCGAGCCGACCGAGACCCCGATAAGCCATGGCGAGCGAGTAATGAATCCGGCTGGCGCGTGGGACGCGCTGCAGCGCCGCCTCGAAATGCCGGGCCGCTTCCTCGAATCCTCCTTCGGCGAGCGCGATTTCACCGAGCCCGTTGAAGGCCGCCGCCGGGTACGCCGCGAGCGCCGCCCGGAACTGCGCCCGGGCCTGAGCAGGCCGATTGAGGCGCATCAACACCTCGCCAAGGTAGATCATCGCCGCGAAATCATCGGACCGCGCGCCGAGCGCAGCCGTATACGGGCCGACCGATTCCTCCAGCCGACCGCTCTGTTGATAGAGATAGCCGAGGAGATGGGGCCACCGGTAGTCAGCCGGAACGAGGCGTCTGGCGTTGCTGTAGCAGGCTTCGGCCGAGTCGAGAAAGCCGTAGACGTAGTAGACCTGACCGAGTAACCCATAGGACTCCGCCAGGGCCGTGTCGGTGAGGTCGGTCTTTGAGACGAGATCGGCAAACGCCTGGTGAAATTCGAGGATCTGCTGAACCACGGCCGGCTCGTGTGATTCGAGTCGCGGCAGGGGGATCGCCAGCAGCCCGGGACGCGCCGGCGCCAATACCGAAGTGTGCGCGGGCCGGTGTAACACTCCGTAGGCAAGCGCCGCACACACGCCTGCTGCGACGAGCAGATTGAGTAGCGAGCGTGTCCTCAGAACCATACGGGCCTAACGCAGATCGCCGAGAATTCTTTGAAGTTTCGCTCAGCGGTCTCGGCGTCCTCGGTGGTTAGCGTGATTTTCGTGACAAGCTCTTCGACCTTGCCGTGATCACGGCAAACCTGAAGGTTTGCGCGACTTCTGCATGAAAGGACGCGCACCACACCTTTTGAGATGAGGACCACGAGCGCTGCTACGGCGCTCGAGGCGCCTTGCCTGATTCGAGCATCCAATAGCGGTCGACAGCCAGATCGGAAAATTCCTCCACCCGGCCGCCAGCCCAATGAACCCGGATGGTGCGCGGCGACGGGTCCGCTCCCAATCCAATCAGCACGCGAGGGTCATTCGCCGAGAGATAACTCCCATCCGTGTGCACACGACGCCAGGACGAGACGCCGCCGCGGCGCACCACCTCTATCCGGGCCTGCAGGGCGTCCCGGCGGTGGCGATCATCAATCCCGCCCAGTCCAAGCCAGTGGCGCCGATTGCCGACCTCGTTCAGCAGCACCCGGGTCGGACCGCCGTTGTTGAACACCACGACATCGGTGTCGCCGTCGTTATCCAGATCGCCAACGGCCGCGCCGCGGCTCACATCGTAGATCTTGAACGCCGGCCCCGCGGTGGCGGTCACGTCGCTGAACCGTCCTGTCCCGTCGTTGCGAAAGACCTGATTGTGCTGCTTGATCCGATTGTCCAGAAGACGCACGCTACCGTTGACGACGAGAAGGTCGAGCGACCCATCGTTGTCGTAATCCAAGAAGCGCGCCCCGAACCCGGTGAACCCGAGGCTGGGCTGGAGCAGGCCGGCCTCAATCGTTCGATCGGCGTAGAGGCCGCTGCCCAGATTCGCGTAAAGCGTGCTGGATTCGTGATCCAGATTGGTCACGAGCAGGTCCTCGTCACCGTCGCCGTCGAGATCGCCGGCGTCGACACCCATGCTGCCCTGGGCCTGACCGGTGCGGCTGAGCGCCACGCCCGCGGCAAGGCCGTGATTCCTGAACCCGCCGGAGCCGTGTTGATGATCCACAAATGATTGGGCAGGCCGTCGTTGGCCACATAGAGGTCGGTCCAGCCATCGGCGTTCAGATCCGCCGCCACGACGCCGAGTCCCGCCCCGAGCTCGCGGGTAATGCCCGAGGCGACGGACACGTCGGCGAAGGTGCCGTCGCCGTTGTTGTGAAACAGCTGGGCCGCGGCCGGCGGGTAGACGGCGGGACTGCAGTAATCGGGAGCGCTGCCTCTCGAGAAGCACTCGCGCTTCATGTCGACGGCGAAGGCGACGTAGTTGGCGACGAACAGATCGAGCCACCCGTCCTGGTCGTAGTCGAAGAAGGTCGCACTCGTGCCCCAGCCCGAATGGCCGGTGCCAGTCTGTTTCGAGACGTCGGTAAAGGTGCCGTCGCAGTTGTTGCGGAACATCTGGTTGGGCCCGAGATTGGTCACGTAGAGGTCGACGCAGCCGTCGTTGTCGATGTCGCCCGTCGCGGCGCCCATGCCGTATCCTCGCGCGACGATCCCGCTCTGGTCCGTCACGTCGGTGAAGTGCAGGGTGCGCGAGCCGTCGGCGTGAACCTGCAGGTCGTTCCGATAGAGCCGGCTGCCGGGCGGGGAAGGCCGTACCGTAGGCGCGGCGCCTTCGCGCGTGGCTGGCTCGAGCGTGCTCCCCTGCACGACGAAGAGGTCGAGATCCCCGTCGTTGTCGTAGTCGAACAGCGCGCCGCCAGCGCCCATGATCTCAGGAAGCAACAACCGACCGGTGGCGCCGTTGTCGTGCGTGAAGTCGATGCCAGATCTGGCGGTCACATCGGCAAAGATGTCCTGCGATCCAGTCTTAGATCCGCTCAAAAGGCCGCCGCTGAGAAGTGCAACCCCACGATCTCCGCCGCCAGACAAAACCGGGCGCGCCCGAAGCCAGAGTGCCAGCCCGCCGAGCAGGACCATCGCCAGCGCGCCGACTGCCGTGAAACGGAATCGTCCGGCCCCTCGAAACGCGGCTGCCGACTTGACCACGGACAGCGGACTCCGGTCAGGATTCATCGGCCTGGATGGCCAGACTTCCACCGCGATCTGTCACACCAGGAATCGCGGGCGCTTTTCGTCTGGTGTCGTGCGGGGTTTAGAGGTGGTGAAGAAATCACGTTCAACGCAGAGACCGCAGAGGCCGCTGAGCAACCCGAAGAATTCTCTGCGTGCTCCGCGCGCTCTGCGTTAAACCGTCGTATTTTTTCACAAAGTCTTGAGCCTTGCCGTTGAGCACGGCAAACCTTGAAGGTTTGCACTGCTTCTGCCGCGCCGCCGACCCGCTATTGCTGCGGCGTCACGGTTGCGCTGTCGTTCGGCCCGGTGTCGAAGGACGATCCCGCGAACACCTGTCGTCCATCGGCGAGCGACACGGTCCTGGCGTTGGCGATATACGGCTCGGTCTTCGAATGAAAGCCCGAGATCGTGACGACGTGTCCGGGCTTCAACGAGTTCCGCGACCAGCCGCGTCTCATCAACCCGTTTGGGGGACCGAGCTCGAAGTCCCAGTGCACGATCTTGCCGCTCTCGTCCTTTGCGTCGATGAACACGCGAGCGTGCGGATTGGTCCATTCGACTTTCGTTACCGTGCCGGTGACCGTGAGCGGCCTGGTCGCGTCGTACTCGGCGGCGAATGAATGATGAGCAGAGGCCGGAGCAGCCGCCGCGGCCAACCCGATGACGGCGGCGAGAACGAACAACGACCGAACGTTCATATGTGTACTCCCATAGCGTCGCGTTGAGCATGATACGCTGGTTGCCCTCGAGGTTCCACCACGTTCAGTTGTGTCTCCGTGTCAACCCGACCCCGCGGGGAATACCACCGAGATCGCCGAGATCACCGAGAAGAACGGCCCTTTTTCATCTCGGTGTGCTCGGTGTGCTCGGTGGTTGATTTCAACGGCCCAGTGCCCGATGTTCACCCTGCCTTGACAAGGTTTCCGGCACGGCGATAATCAGCGCCGGGTGTTTCCAACGCGCGAGTGGCGCCGCGGCGCCCACGTTCCTCGTCGCGTCCGTTGATCGCGCGGCCCGGCCGGCCATCGCACGAACAGATTCGGAGTCCGACATGAAAGCGATATTCAACGCGGCCGCTGTGATGGTTGTCTGCGCTGTCCTGTCGCCATCGCTTTCCGCGCAGTGGCCAACCTATCCGACGTGGCCCGTTCCCAGGACGGCAACCGGAGAACCGAATCTGTCGGCTCCCGCGCCGAGAACCGCCGATGGCAAGCCGGATTTCTCCGGCGTCTGGCGTGGCGCGCCGACCGGGCAGCGCGGCGCCCCGCCGCCCGTGAGCCCGCCAGACGGCCCGCCGCTTGCGACGTTTCGGGACATCGGCTCGACATTCAAAGAAGGTCTACCGCTCACGCCATACGGAGCGGAGGTGTTGGCAAAGCGCAAGGCTCGCAACAGCAAGGACAATCCCGAGGCACACTGCCTGCCCATGGGCATCGTCCAGTTTCACACCCAGGGGGCGCCCCGCAAGTTCATCCAGATCCCGGGACTGATCGTCATCCTGTACGAGGCCAGTTCGGGCATCCGTCAAATATTCACGGACGGCCGGCCGTTGCCGAAGCTCGACGACCCGCAGCCGTGGTTTTATGGCTACTCCACGGGAAAATGGGAGGGAGACACCCTGGTGGTGGAGACCAACAATCTACGCGACGACGGATGGCTCGACATCGTCGGCAATCCGCTGACCGATCAAGCGAAGGTCACCGAACGCTTCCGGCGGGTGAGCTACGGACGGATGGAGATCGATATCACAATCAACGACCCGAAAGCCTACACGAAGCCCTTTACCACCAGACACGTCCAGGACATCATGCCAGACGGGGAGCTCATCGAGTTCATCTGCCTGGAAAACCAGCGATTTGCGCCACAATAAACCGATATGAAAGCCATTCGCGTGCACGAGTTCGGCGGTCCGGAGGTCCTGAAATACGAAGACATTCCGGAGCCGGCGCCCAAGGCCAACGAAGCGATCGTGAAGATCGAGGCGGCCGGCGTCAACTTCATCGATATCTATCAGCGCACGGGCATCTACAAGCTGCCGCTGCCGATGACGCTCGGTGTCGAAGGCGCCGGCACGGTCACTGCGGTGGGCGCCGACGTCCAGGACGTCAAGGCCGGCGATCGCGTGGCGTGGACGAGCCTGCCCGGCGCGTATGCGGATTCCTGCGCCCTGCCGGCGGCCCGGCTCATCGCGCTGCCGGCAGCGGTGACGACGAGGCAAGGCGCCGCCCTGATGCTGCAGGGCACGACGGCGCACTATCTCGCGCACTCCACCTATCCGCTCAAGCCGGGCGACGTGTGCCTCGTCCACGCGGGAGCGGGCGGCGTTGGCCTGCTCCTGACGCAGATCGCGAAGATGCGCGGCGCGCGCGTCATCACCACGGTCTCGACCGAAGAGAAAGCCGCGTTGTCGCGCGAGGCCGGCGCGGATCTGGTGGTGCTGTACACCCAGCAGGATTTCGAAGCCGAGGTCAAGGCCTTCACGAACGGCATGGGCGTGCCGGTCGTCTACGATTCGGTCGGCTTGACGACGTTCGAGAAGAGCATCAACTGCCTGCAGCCCCGCGGCATGCTCGTGCTGTTCGGACAGTCGAGCGGACTGGTGCCTCCCGTCGATCCGCAGTACCTCAGCCAGAAGGGGTCGCTCTTCTTTACACGGCCGACGCTGGTGCACTACATCGCGTCGGGCGAGGAATTGCAGGCGCGCGCGCGCGACCTGGTCAACTGGGTCGGCAGCGGCGCTCTTCGCCTGCGCACGGAATTCGAATTTCCGTTGAAGGATGCCGCCGAGGCGCACAAGGCGCTCAACGGACGAAAGACTACGGGAAAAGTTCTGCTGATTCCCACTTAGAAGTGAGGAAGTTAGGAAGTGAGGAAGTAAGGAAGTTAGGTCACTTCCTCACTTCAATAATATTTCCTGGGCAAATCGACCAGGACCCGGCGGCGGACGAGGTCGGCCAGGTCGGGCGGCACCCGTCCACCGGCGATGGCGTCGAGGGCGGCGCGGTCGAGGACAAAGGTGTCCGGCAGGTACTGCCGGCAGGCCCCGTATTCCTGCTCGTAGTCCTCGGACGGGAAACTCAGACGGAAGCGGACGCGGTTGCCTTCCGGTTCGGCGGCGTAGAGCGGATTCACGCGCAGCTCGCCGAGCGGCTGCGCCGGCAGATCGAGGGGATGCGGCCTGAACACCTCC
>Ga0105248_10004354_pt1 | contig 15659 bp, 14 predicted proteins | sample KBSS34metaG_FD_81524 | JGI IMG/M metagenome (GOLD analysis project Ga0105248, IMG submission 81524) | Switchgrass rhizosphere microbial communities from Kellogg Biological Station, Michigan, USA - KBS S3-4 metaG | ecosystem: Host-associated > Plants > Roots > Rhizosphere > Soil | place...
CCCCCTCCGTCACTCGGCGCGTAGTGCGGTGATCGGATCGACGCGCAGCGCGCGGACGGTCGGCGCGAGAGTGCCGAGCACGGTCATCAGGAACGAGAGGGCGATCGCGGCCGCGAGCGTGACACCGTCCGTTGGTCTGACACCCGCCAGCAGCGCCTCCATGCTACGGCCGGCGGCATACGCGATCAGCACACCGGGTACGATGCCGGCGAACGCCAGCAGGACGCCGCGCCAGACGATCAGCGACAGGATGTCGCTCGATTGCGCGCCGAGCGCGAGACGGACGCCGATCTCCTGCACACGTTGCGACACCGCGAACGACAGCAGGCCGTGGATGCCGATCGCGGCCAACACGAATGCCACGACCGCAAACGCCGACAGCACGCGTACCTGCACCGAGCGCGACGCCGTCTCGAGATCGACCATCTCGGTGGCCATCTGCAATTCGCTGATCGGCACCTTCGGATCGGCCCGCCGGATGACGTCGCGGATCGCCGGAGCCAGGTGGGCTGGCGGTATGGTCATCCGGATCGCCAACGCCTTCGGAGAATAGAAGGCGATCGCGCCATCCGCCACCTGCTTCGACGACAGGTACACCTGCGGCTCGCTGATGCGCTCGAGGCCGCGAAACAGGACGTCACGGGCCACGCCGACGACCTCGCGGTCGCCGGCGTAGGCGAACGTGAAATGGCGGCCGATTGGATCCTGGTTCGGCCAGTAACGCTTGACGAACGACTCGCTGACGACCGCCACCGGCTGGCGACCGCGGGTGTCGCCCTCGGCAATGTCGCGACCGCGCTTGAGCGGTATGCCCATCGCCTCGAAGTACCCCGGCGTGATGAACCGAATCGCGGCCACATTATTGGCGCTGCGGATCTCCTGCCCCGCGTCCGCGTCGCCCTTGACAGAAACCGGCCAAATGCCTCCGCGGAACGAAGAAATCGGCAGGAAACTGATGAAGCCGGCCGCCCGCACGCCGGGCAGCGCCCGGACCTCCTGCAGGACACGGGAGTAGTAGGTCTCGCGCGCCGCCACAGGGCCGTACTCCGGCATCGGCAGCTCGGTCCGCAGCGTCAGCACGCCCTCAGCGCTGAAGCCGGGATCGATCGACTGCACTGTCAGCAACGCGCGAATCAGGAGACCGGCCGAGACGAGCAGAACAACGGACGCGATCACCTCCGCGACGACAAGCGCGGATCTGAGACGTTCTTTCTGGCCGCCGCCCGCTCGAGCGCCCTCTCGCAGGCCATCGAGATCCGGACGCCGGCCGATGCGAACCACCGGGGCCAGGCCGAAGGCGATACCGGTGAGCACCGTCAGCACGACCGCGACGACGAGGACGCGCAGGTCGATCGACGGTGTTTCGGCGATCGGCAGCGTCGCTGGCACGAGCCGCGCCAGCAGCGGTACCGAGGCGGACGCGAGAGCGATCCCGAGCGAGCCACCGGCGCCGGCCAGCAGCAGGTTCTCGGTCATCAACTGTCTGACGAGCCGTTCCCGGCCGGCACCAATCGCGGTCCGCACCGCCAACTCGCGTCGACGGGAGAGGGCGCGGGCGAGAAGGAGATTTGCCAGGTTGGCGCAGGCGATCAGAAGCACGCAACCGGCCGCCGCCGATAGCGCGAGCAGCAACAGGCGCGATCGCTCGGAGACTTCCTGCCCGAGCGGGATCACGAGGGCACCAGTGTCCTTGTTCTCGCGCGGATACTCCCTTTCCAGCCGCGCGGCGATCACCTGCAGGTCGGCCTCCGCCTGCTCGGGAGTGCTCCCTCGCCGGAGCCGCCCCACCGCTTCCAGCCAGTTGTTTGCCCGTTCCGACGCCTGGTATTCGCGCTCGCTGAAGCGCGTGGTGATCCAGAACAGCGAATTGCTCTTCGGAAAATGAAACTCGCGCGGCATCACGCCGATCACCGTGAACGTCGCATCGTCGAAGTCGGCCTTGGCAGTGAGCTGACGGCCGATGATGCCGGGATCGCCGCCGAACTCGGTCTGCCAGAGGCGGTGGCTGAGAATGATGGTTCCAGGCGCGCCAGGGCGATCGTCCTCGGCGGTGAACGTCCGGCCGATGATCGGGGCGACACCGAGCGTCGGAAGCAGATCCGCGCTCACCGACGTGCCGTCGAGCCGGCGCGGCTCGCCGGCGCCAATCAACGTGATCTCGTCGAAGTGGTACATGCCCATCGAGTCGAACGACCGCGTCGCTGCCTTCCAGTCGCGATAGTTTGGCGCGGACAGCTCCATGCCCGGATAGCCGGGGGTTCGTTCCAAGACCTTGACGAGGCGTGAGGGCTCGGGAAACGGCAGCGGGCGGATGAGCACGAAGTCGGTGACCGAGAACGCCGCCGTCGTGGCGCCGATGCCGAGCGCGACCATCAGGATGGCGGTGATCGCGAAGCCTGGACTTCGCCGCAGCACGCGGCCGCTGTAGCCGAGATCCTGCCGAAGGATGTCGAGGTGGACAAAGGCGGCGTTGCTCAGCACCTCGCCGAGGGTGCTCGCCCACAAGGCCGCGATCGCCAAGAATCCGGCCGCCTCGCGGCGCCGCTGCTTGAACACGGCCCGCATCTCGGTGCCGTACTCGTTTCTGAAGGAGGTCGGGTAGAGCCACAGCAGCGCGTCGTAAATGTGCATGCTCCTCCGCAATCCGATTTGTCGAAACGCAGAGCACGCAGGGCACGCAGAGAAAATTCTTCTCTGCGAGCTCAGCGAGCTCGGCGTTCAACCGATCTCGAGATCACGCCCGTCCCGGCGCGAAGCCACGGGCGCGCGCCATCCGGACGAGCTGCGTCAGCCGCCGCGCTTCCGCTTTGGCGACCGCCGTGCCCAACGGCGTGATGCGGTAATAGCGCCGCCGCTCGTCGTCGTCTTCCGGCGCCGGCCGTTCGCGCGTCTCGACGAGCAATCCCTGCTCGAGCATGCGCTGAATCGATCGATAGAGCGTACCGGCGCTGAGCTTCAGCTCGCCGCCGGTTCGCACGGCCACATCCTGGATGATGGCGTAGCCGTGGCGGTCTTCGCCTGCCACCGCGAGCAGGATATGGAACGTCGCCGGCGGAAGCGGGAGCAGTTCGTCGATCTCGTGCCTGTCGACCATGGGCTCAGTCTAGTTCACTATAGCCACACTGGCTACATTGCTCATGGCTATAGACGGAACCCGTGACGAATTGGTTTACTCCGGGCCGGCCGGTCCGGCAGCGGACGCATTCCACGTACAATCAGCTCCGATGGACAAGACCTTCATGCTCATCGGCTCGGTCGCCGCGTTGATTGGCGTCGGCTTCGGCGCCTTCGGCGCGCACGGACTCCGGGGGCGGCTGACGCCGGAGATGCTGGCGGTCTTCGAGACCGGCGTTCGGTATCAGATGTACCACGCGTTTGCGCTTCTGATTACGGCGCTGGCGCTGGCGCGATTCGACGGCTGGCTGCTCCGGACCGCGGGCTGGTTGTTCACGGCCGGCATTGTGCTCTTCTCCGGCAGCCTTTATGCGCTCGCTCTCTCCGGTGTCACGGCGCTCGGCGCGATTACGCCGCTCGGTGGCCTGGCGTTTCTCGCCGGCTGGGCCTGCTTCATCATCGCCGCCATCTGAGCGGCCGCAGCCGCTCGAGCATCATGCCGGGAACGCGAAAACACGACGATACGACGACGCAGCAAGAAGAATCAGGCCATCCCCTGATAGCGGTATGACCATTCGAATCTCCGATGCGATCGCCATCGAAGACAACGAGCTCGACGAGCGGTTCGTCCGTGCCTCCGGTCCGGGCGGTCAGAACGTCAACAAGGTCTCGACGGCCGTGGAGCTGCGATTCGATGTCGGCGCGTCATCGCTGCCGCACGACGTCAAGTCGCGGCTCATCGCGCTCGCCGGGCATCGGATGACGACGGATGGCGTCCTGCTGATCGACAGCCGCGAACACCGGACGCAGGGACAGAACCGCGAGGCGGCGCGGGCTCGGCTGATCGCGTTGATCCAACACGCCACGCGGCGGCCGAAAACCCGGCGGCCGACCCGGCCGAAGAAGAGTGCGAAAGAAAACCGCCTGTCGTCCAAGAAACGCCGCGGCGAGGTGAAATCGTTGCGCGCCCGCCGCCCGCGAAGCGATGATTGACGTCGTGCATCGCCGCCGCTTTCTTCGCGACGCCGCCACCATGTCCGCCGCGATGGCGTGGGGCGGCATCCCGAAGGCGTGGTATCAGGCGGCGCCGGCTGCCGCCCGGCGCCGCATCTTCGAAATCATCACCCGGATCGAGATCCTCCAGCCTAGTGGACCGACACGTGTCTGGGTGCCCACGCCGCTTGCGGTGGCACCGTACCAGGAAACGCTCGGCGACACGTATCACCTTGGCGAGGACGGGCGCTCGGTGATGGTCGAGAACGAAGACGTCGACATGCTGGTCGCGGAATGGCCGGCCGGCGCGGCGCCGCTGCTCACGTTGACCAGCCGCGTCGCCACCATGGGACACGCGGCCAATCTCGCCGGGCCGACGGTGGCGCCACCCTTGAGCCTTGACGGCTTCGCGCGTTTCCTGCGACCAACCCGCCTGATCCCGACCGACGGCATCGTGAAGGAAACTGCCGCGACGATCACGCGTGGCGCGGGGACGGACTTCGAGAAGGCGCGCGCCATCTACGACTGGATCGTCGATCACACGTTCCGCGATCCGAAGACGATCGGCTGCGGCACCGGCGATATCCGCTTCATGCTGGAGTCGAAGAACCTGAGCGGAAAATGCGCCGACCTCAATTCGCTGTTCGTCGGCCTCGCGCGCGCGTCAGGGGTGCCGGCGCGCGATGTTTGGGGCCTTCGCGTGGCGAAGTCCGACAGCGGTCTGCGAAGTCTGGGCTTGTCGTCCGACAACGCGTCGAAGGCGCAGCACTGCCGCGCCGAGGTCTATCTGGTCGGCTACGGCTGGGTGCCCGTCGACCCCGCCGACGTGCGAAAGGCGGCGCTCGACGAGCCGCCAGGCAACCTGCCACTGAGCGATGAACGAATCCGGGACGCTCGCGCACGGTTGTTCGGATCCTGGGAGATGAACTGGATTGCCTACAACGTCGCGCACGATGTCGCGCTGCCCGGGTCGAAGCACGGCCGGCCGCTGCCGTATCTGATGTACCCGCAGTGCGAAACCGCGAACCGCCGTCTCGACAGCCTGGACCCGGAGTCGTTCAGCTATGAGATCACGGTACGCGAGGCATCGCCAGAGTGAAAGTCAGAAATTAGGAATTAGGAATTAGGAATTGGGATGGCTGGTCGGAATTCCTCATTCACAATTCATAATTCCTAATTCTCTCTATATCTCCATCGTCCCCTCGCCGACGACGACGGCTCCCCCGCCGACTTTGATCCCTGTGACGTCCGCACCGGTCATCTCGACCTTCGCATAGATGCGGCAGGGACGCTTCACCAGGACGCCCTGCAGGATCTCGATCGAGCCGGCGCGTTCCGACGGCACGAACCGGTGCTGGACCATGAAGCACGCCGCCGGGCCGGCTGCCGATCCGGTGCCGGGGTCCTCGGTGCCGCCTGTTCCCAACAAGCGCGTATACGCCATCGCCGTGTCCGACCCCGGCTCGTTCGTAAACACGTAAATGCCGCGGCGCTGAATGCCAGCCGCGGCGAACGCCGCGTCAGCCTTCGCACGATCCAGCACCGCCGCGTCCACCGCCTTGCGCGTGGACAGCGGAACGATGAAGAAATTCGATCCGCAGTTCACTTCCTGCGGCGCGTGCGGACCGGCGATCGCCGAGACGTCCAGGCCAATCGCCGACGCCAGCGCCGCGGTGTCGGTCATGGTCTTGCCGAAGGTCGGCTTGAGTTGTGTCATCCACGCGAATGCCAGCCGGCCGTCCTTCCAGTCCAGGTCGACGTTGGTCGGACCCACCCCGAGGCCGAACACGGTTCTCGCGGTTCCTGGCTTCAGCACCCCGGCATGCGCGAGGGCGAACGCGGTGCCGAGCGTCGGATGCCCGGCGAACGGCGTCTCCGCCGTCCGCGTGAAAATGCGGACACGGTGATCGGTGCCGGCGGCTTCCGACGGAAACACGAACGTGCACTCGGAGTAGTTCGATTCGCGCGTCAGCGCCTGCATCCGCTCCACGTCGAGACCCGCCGGCTGCACGAATACCAGCAGCTGATTGCCCTGCAGGCGGCGGTCCGTGAACACGTCCACGTGCACATAGCGATAGGTGTTGCTCTGCACCGGGGACGGAGCGTTACTCTGGGCAAACAGCTCCGTCCCCGATGGAGCGCCGCCAGTCTGGGAAAACAGATCCGTCCCCGACACCGCGCCGGCGAGTCCCATCACGCCGATCCGGCCGAAGTCTCTTCGATTCATGGCGGTTACAATAGCTCGAATGGCCAACATTCTTCAGCGTCTTCCAGCCGGCGAGCGCGTCGGCATTGCGTTTTCCGGCGGCCTCGACACGAGCGCGGCGCTGCACTGGATGCGGGCGAAGGGTGCGATTCCCTACGCGTACACCGCGAACCTCGGGCAGCCCGACGAGCCGGACTACGACGACATCCCGAAGCGCGCGCTGCAGTACGGCGCAGAGCAGGCACGGCTCGTCGACTGCCGCCCGCAACTGGTCGCCGAAGGGCTCGCGGCGCTGCAGTCTGGCGCCTTCCACATCTCGACCGCCGGACTCCCCTACTTCAACACCACGCCGCTGGGCCGTGCCGTCACCGGCACGATGCTCGTCGTCGCGATGAAGGAAGACGACGTCCACATCTGGGGCGACGGCAGCACATTCAAAGGCAACGACATCGAGCGGTTCTACCGCTACGGGCTGCTGGCGAATCCGAATCTCCGGGTCTACAAGCCGTGGCTCGATCAGCGCTTCATCGACGAGCTCGGCGGCCGGAAGGAGATGTCGGAGTACATGCAAGGCGCCGGCTTCGCCTACCGAATGAGCGTGGAGAAGGCGTACTCCACCGATTCGAACATTCTCGGTGCGACCCACGAGGCCAAGGATCTCGAGTTCCTCAACAAGGGCATCACCATCGTCGAGCCGATCATGGGCGTCGCGTTCTGGCGCGGCGATGTCGCGGTGAAGCCGGAGACGGTCGCCGTTCGATTCGAGGAGGGACATCCCGTCGCGTTGAACGGCCACGAGTTCCCGAACGACGTGGAGATGTTGCTCGAGGCGAACCGGATTGGCGGACGCCACGGACTGGGCATGTCCGACCAGATCGAGAACCGAATCATCGAGGCCAAGAGCCGCGGGATCTATGAGGCTCCGGGGATGGCGCTGCTCTTCCTCGGCTACGAGCGTCTCATCACCGGCATCCACAACGAGGACACCATCGCGCAGTACCGCGACGATGGGCGGCAGTTGGGGCGGCTGCTGTATCAGGGCCGCTGGTTCGATTCGCAGGCGTTGATGCGCCGTGAAGCCGCTCAGCGCTGGGTCGCGCGGGCGATCACTGGCGAAGTGACCGTCGAGCTCCGCCGCGGCAACGACTATTCCATCCTCGACACCACGAGTCCGAACCTCACCTACAAGCCCGAACGCCTCACGATGGAAAAGGGCGAGTCGGTGTTTTCGCCGCAGGATCGCATCGGTCAGCTGACGATGCGCAACCTCGATATCACCGACACGCGCGACAAACTGCTGACGTATGTGAAGACCGGGCTCCTCGCGCCGACGGTAGGATCGGCCGTGCCGCTCTTGTCTGATGGCGCTGGCGATCGCGAGAAGACGGGCAAATCATGATCCCGGTCGAGATGAACGCCGCCGGTCAGCCGCTTGGATGGCGCGTCGACGGCTGGAGCGCCCCGCCCTTTCCGCCCCGCGAGCCGATGGTGGGCCGCACCTGCCGGCTGGAGCCGCTCGACGTGGCCGCGCACGCCGCTCATCTGCACGAGGCCAACGGTCGCGATCGGGATGGGGCGAACTGGACTTATCTGCCCTACGGGCCGTTCGAGACGCTCGACGGCTATGTCACCTGGGCGGCCACCGTCGCCGCGGCCGCCGATCCGCAATTCCACGCCGTGATCGATCTCACAACCGGCAAGCCGGTCGGCGTCGCCAGCTACCTCCGCATCGATCCCGGCGCCGGTTCGATCGAGGTTGGTCACATCCACTACTCGCCGCTGTTGCAACGCACCGTCGCGGCGACCGAGGCGATGTACCTGATGATGAAGCGCGCCTTCGATCTCGGCTACCGCCGTTACGAGTGGAAGTGCAATGCGCTCAATGCCCCGTCGCGCGCCGCGGCCATGCGCCTCGGGTTTTCATATGAAGGGATCTTCCGGCAGGCGCGCGTCGACAAGAGCCGGAATCGCGACACGGCCTGGTACGCGATGATTGACAAGGAATGGCCGGCGCTCGACGCCGCGTTTCGCCGCTGGCTCGACCCGTCGAATTTCGACGGGCATGGGCGTCAGCGCGTCGCACTCAGCACGCTCACGGCGCCGATCCTCGTGAGCCGAGGATGAGATGAGTGTCACCCGCGTGGCGGCCCTCGCCGCCGTCCTCTTTGTGTTCACGGCGCAAACCCCCATGACCGTCCCATCGTACGAAGTCGATCCCGCCTGGCCCAGACCGCTGCCCAATCACTGGATCGTCGGCGCCGTTGTCGGCGTGGCGGTCGACGCCCGCGATCACATCTGGATCACGCATCGCCCCTCGACACTGCAGCCGAACGAGACGCGATCGTTCTGGCGCGCCGCGCCGCCGGTTCTCGAATTCGATCAGCAGGGGAATCTCGTGTCGTCGTGGGGCGGGCCTGGCGCCGGCTTCGAGTGGCCGCAACTCGAGCACGGCATTTACGTCGACGATCAGGATCACGTCTGGCTCGGCGGCGGCGGCGAGAAGGACGCGCAGATCCTCGAGTTTACCCGTCAGGGCCGATTCGTAATGCAGATCGGACATCAGGGCCAGGGGCGCGGCAGCAACGACACGCAGAACCTCGGGGCCGCCGCGCACATGGTCGTCGACCGCGACGCCAACGAGCTCTACGTCGCCGACGGGTACGTCAATCACCGGGTGATCGTGTTCGATGCCACCACCGGCGCCTACAAGCGGCACTGGGGCGCCTACGGAAAGAAGCCGGACGACTCCTACTTCACAATCGCGGGCGAGACGCTGCCCGGGCCTTTCAGCGGCCGGGTCCAGAACGAAAACAAGCCGAGCCAGTACGATCCCAACGGTCCGCCGCCGCCGCAGTTCCGCATCGTCCACGCCGTGCGCATCTCGCGCGACGGGCTCGTCTACGTCTGCGATCGCACGAACGATCGGCTGCAGGTGTTTCGGAAGGATGGCACCTTCGTTCAGGAAGTGTTCATCGCGAAGGAGACGTTTGGCAGCGGATCGGTGTGGGACGTCGGATTCTCCGTCGATCCGGAGCAGACATTTCTCATCGTCATCGACGGAACCAATCAGCAGGTGTACGTCCTGCGCCGGAAGTCGCTGGAAGTCGTCAGTACCTTCGGCGGCGCCGGCCATTGGGCCGGGCAGTTCTACGGCGCCCACAACCTCGCCGTCGATTCGCAGGGCAACCTCTTCATCACCGAAACGTACGAAGGCAAGCGGGTCCAGAAGTTCGCGTACCGAGGGTTGCGCGCGCGTTGAGGCGGCGCGCGCTGGCGGGGACGGCGGCCGGCCTGCTCGTCGCGGTCAGTGCCCTCGCGCAGTTTGGCGGCCCCAGGGGGCCGTTTCACGAGCGGCGCAACACCGCCTACGACGGCCGTTTCACGTTCGTGCGGCTCAAATACACGACGGCGCCCGGCGGCTACTGGTATGGCGGCTGGCCGGCGTGGGGCCACGGCTATCCGATTTCAGAGCAGAACCTCATGAACATCATGAATGAGGTCAGCTATCTCAACCCGCACGTCGACGACGTCAACGTGCTGACGCTGGACGACCCGGACCTGTTCAAGTATCCGGCCGCGTATGTCATCGAGGTCGACTGGTGGGCGATGACGGATAGCGAGGCGGCCGCGTTGCGGACCTACCTTCAGAAGGGCGGATTCCTGATCGTGGACGACTTCAAGCCGCGCCGCTTTCGCGGCGGGTTTGGCGGCGATTTCGGCAGCGGCTGGCCGGTGTTCGAGGCGCAGATGAAGCGGGTGCTGCCGGAAGGGCGCTTCGTGGACCTGGACGCGTCGCACCAGATCTTCCATTCGTTCTTCGAGATCAACCGCCTCGACATCATCCCGCAGGCTTACATCGCGGGCACACCGGTGTTCCGTGGGCTCTTCGAGGACAACGATCCGCGCAAGCGCCTGCAGATTCTCGTCAACTACAACACGGACGTCTCGCAGTTCTGGGAATGGTCCGGGACCGGCCTGCGGCCGATCGACGACACCAACGAAGCCTACAAGCTCGGCGTGAACTACATCATCTATGGGTTGACCCACTGAGCCCGGTCCGGCCTTAGCGCGTTTTACAGATCCGTGTAGCGCGGGGCCTTCAGCCCCGCGACCGTCGCCGCCCTGAATGGCCCGCGCTCATCGAAACGCAAACCGCTCTTGCCCCGCTGACCGACGCGGACCTGAAGGAGCCGCGTTTGAGTACGTAGTGTCCGGCTTTAGCCGGACCGCGTCGCTCATTCGCTCCTCAAGGCGACGAGCGGATCGAGCCGCGCCGCCTTGACCGCGGGCAGCACGCAGGCGGCAACGGCCGCGCCGACGATCAGCAGCGCCGCACCTGCCAGCACCGGAATGTTGAGCGAGCCCACCTGCGTGAGGACGCTCGCCAGCACTCGGTTCAACGCAACCGCGGCAACCAGCCCCACCGCAACGCCGACGGTGATGAGCATCAGCCCTCGCTGCAGGATCAACGGAAGAATGTCGCGCGGCCGGCCTCCCAGTGCCATGCGAACGCCGATTTCGGCGGTGCGCTGCGCGGCGCTGAACGCCATGACACCGTACACACCGAGCGCCGCGAGCGCGAGACCGAACGCGGACAGGCTGATCATGAACGCCGCCCCCAGACGCTCGCGCGCGATCGACGCCGAGCGATAGGCGTCCATCGCCGTGATGCCGTACGGCGCGAGCGTCTTGTCAACGCGCCAGATCGCCTGCGTGACCTCCGGGACGGCCGCCAGCGGATCGCCTGGACGCGCGCGCACCATCAAGTAGACGTGTGCCGCCGCCGGCGAACCAGCGTGCTGCGCAAACGGCAGGTACCACGTCTCGAGCGGCACGCCTGGATCGTGTGCGTCGTCCACGTTGCCGGCAACGCCGACCACCGTGATCCACGGCGCACCGGATCGCGCGATGCGGATCCGCTGGCCGACCGCGTCCTGAGCCGGCCAGAACCGCGCCGCCATCGCCGCGCTGACGACCGCCACCGGAACGCGGCCCTCACGATCCTGACCGTCGATTGCGCGGCCACGGAGCAGCGGGATTCTCATCGTCTCGAGCAGCCCTGGCGTCACCAGCCGGTAGTTGACGTTGAACACCGCGTTCGGATCCCGGGCCGCAGCGTCTTCAGTGATCACCGGCGAGCCCCACGTGCCGCCGCCCAACGGGTTGACGGTCGTGGCGGCGACCGAAACGCCGGGCACGGCTCCCACCTCCTCCACAATCCTTCGAATCAGCGCCGATCGCGCCGATGCCGACGCGTAACCGGCGGGCGCCGGCATCAACTCCATCGCGAGGAGCCCTCGCGCCTCGAATCCAAGCGGATGCGACCGTAGCCGCAGGAAGTTCTGCACCATCAGCCCGGCGGCAGCGAGCAGCACGAGAGTCACCGCGGTTTCCGCCACGATGAGGACGCCGAGCGTCCGTCCTCCGCGCCCACTGGTCGTCCGCCCGCCATCGGCCAGCGCCGCCCGCGGGCTGGCGTTCCAGCTGCCAAATGCAGGAATCACGGCGGCGATGAACGCGCTGGCCAGCGAAATGCCGACAGCAAAGCCGGCCACCCTCCACTCTGTGCGAAGAGTGGCGAGGCCGAGCTGTTCGCTCAAGACCGACGGAATCAGCGTGGCGGTGAACGTGCTCAGCCAGTTCGCCACCAACAGCCCCGCGCCACAACCGAGACCGGCCAGCACGAGGGCTTCGGCCAGCAGCTGACGGAGATGGCGGAATGGCCCGGCACCGAGGACCGTTCGGATCGCAAACTCTCGACGCCGCGCCACGGACCGCGCGAGCAGCAACGTCGCCACGTTGACGCAGGCGGTGAGCAGGAGGAACCCGACCGCTGTCGTCAGCGCCTGGAGCGTTCCGGTCTGATTCCCCGACAGATTCTCCTGAATGGTCATCGCCTCGAAGCGGAATCCGACCTGGGCATCGGGGTACCGCTCGCGCACCGTGCGTGCGACGTCGCCCAGCGCCACGCGGACCTGCGCAAGCGTGGCCCCAGGGCGCATTCGGCTGAACACCGCGAAATCCTGCGAGCGATCGGCAGGGTCGAGCACCGTGGGAAGCCAGACGTTGGCCTGGTAGGGAAAGGCATAGTGCGGCGGCATGACGCCGACGATCGTGAACCGGCGATCGTCCAGCTGCATCGTCGACCCGAGTGCGGTGCGCGAGCCCCCAAAATGCGTTTTCCACAATCCGTCGCTGATGATGGCCGCGCCACTCGCCACGCCCTGTCGGAGTTCCTGCTGGCTGAAGCCGCGTCCGATGGAGGGCGTCACGTTCAAGGTCGCCTCGATGCCCTCTGTCTGCAGGACGACGCTGACCCGTTCGGGGGCGTCGCCGCCGATCAACGTCATGTTGGTGCCGCCGAACCCGATGACGCCTTCGAATACCGCCGCCTCCCGCAGCACCAGGATGTCGCGCGCGGACATGTTGAACGGATGCAGCGCTCCGTCGGCGCTGACCACCGCATCACGGACCCTGATCAGGCGTTCGGGCGTGGAGAATGGCAGCGGCCTCAGCAGCACGTGATTGACGGCGCTGAAGACCGCCGTATTCGCGCCGATGCCAAGTGCCAGAATCGCCACGGCAATGCCGGTATTGCGTGGCGTTCGCCGGAGCAGCCGAATCGCATAGCGCAGATCTTGCCAGAGCCCTTCCACAGCCACCTCCGACCGATTGTAGAGGTAAGATTCCGCCGTGCGCCTCTGCCTCGCGCTGCTTTTGACGCTCGCGGCGGTCCATCTGGCCGGGCAGGAACCGATTCGGACCGCGGACATCACGGTTCGCGGTCTCAAGCCCGCTGACTTTCCGCGGATCAAGAAGCTGGCGGACAACGTCTTTGCCTACGAGCAGATCGATCCCACCAAGCGTGTCGTCACGGTCAACAACCTGATCGTCGTCACCAGCGACGGCGTGCTGATTGCCGAGAGTCAGGGCACTGTCGAGAACGTGCAGCGGCTGCTCGCCGATGTCGCGACGCTGACGAACCAGCCAATCACGTATCTGGTCGTCGGATCGGAACACGGCGACCACGTCGGGGGCATCGAGGCGTTTCCGAAAACCGTCACCGTCCTGGCGAGCCCGTATTCGGCGCCGAAGCTGAAACGTCCAGCCGAGGCGATCCCCGAAGGTAAGAGGGTCCTGACGCTGGGCGGCACCGAGATCGACATCCTGTTTCTCGGACGCGCGCATACCGGCGGCGACCTCGAAGTGTACCTGCCGCGCGAGAAGATCCTGTTCATGAGCGAGGTCTTCGTGAACCGCGTCTTCCCGTCGATGGCCAACGGCTACCCGTCGGAGTGGATCGCGACCCTCAGCAGAGCCGAGGCGATCGCGCCGACGTGGTTCATCCCGGCTCACGGGTTCGTCGACAGCGCCGACGTCTTGCGCGAAGAGGAACAGAACTACCGCTTGGCGATCGAACGGGTCGTCGCAGAGGGCACACGTCTGCACGCCGCGGGCGTACCGGCGGACCAGGCGCTCGCCCGCGCGGACTTCGGGCCGTATGCCGGCTGGACGCGCCGCGAGAACAACGCAGCCGGCGCGCTCCAGCGCGTGTATCTCGAGCTCGAGGGAAAGCTGCGATAACAACATGACAGAAGGCGTTTCCCGAAGGCTCGCTGGTTTTCTTCGCGTTTTCGTGACGAGCTGTTGCGTGTGTTCGTGGGCGGCGGCTCCCGCGGCCGCGGAATCGATTCAGGGACGATGGAAGCTGCTGGCCGCCGAGGATCTGCGGGCCGATGGAACCACCGCGCGCTATCCGTGGGGCCGGCATCCCGCGGGTTCGATCGTCGTGGAAGGGACGGCGTGCTACGTCCAGATCATGTCGACCGACACGCCGTCGTTCTCGGCCGCCGCGCCGTCACCGGTCGAGCAGATGCGGGCGGCGCTCCTCAGCTCCTACATCGCGTACTCCGGCTCGTGCACGATTGACGAGGCGGCCGGCAAGGTCACGTTGAAAGTGGATGCCGCGTGGCGGCCGGACTACGTGGGTACCGAGCAGGTCCGCTTCTTCCGGTTCGACAACGGGCGTTTGATCTTCGGTCCGGCGCCGGGCTCGATTCGCGCCGGCGACGAGCGGCTGTCGCGTCGGCTGACGCTCGAACGCGTTCACTGACGCCCGGACTTCTCCTCGAAACGCGCGCCGCGCAGTATTCCCTGCAGCGCGTGATTCCCTTCGTGACACGCGTATTCGAACAGCTGGTCCGCGGTCTTTCGCATCGGCAGCGCCGCGCTCCACGGCTTGACGAACGACGACGGATCGTCGACGCGGAATTCGTACAGCAGCGTGCCCGCGTCCGTGCGGGTAAACCGTTCGGTCAGGTGCAGGTTCGGGCCCGAGCCGCGGACGTTGGTCTTGTCGGTGAAATTCGAAGTGTCGACGACCAGCGTCTGCCCGTCCCACCGCCCGCGCGAATCGCCGAGCCAGAAACGCGCGGGCGCGGCCGCGTGCGGCCGGCCGTCCAGCGGAATCACACGCGCGTCGTGAATCATCTCGTTGTAGATGACGACGTGATCGCGTGTCTGGATGACTTGCATGAAGTTGTTGTACGGGCCTGGCAGCATCGGCGGGCCGGCGTTGAACATCAGGCAGCGCTCGCCGAGCGACCGATCCTCCGGGCCGTCCGCCGGGTGCGCGCGCCGCTCCGCGGCCCGCGCCGCGGCGCGCTCCTGGGCCTCGGCGGTGAGCGCCGGCACTCGTCCGTCGGGCGGATCGACAATCAACGACGTGCGGTATTTACCGCCGACCAGCGCGACCGTCGTCCCGCGATCCCACCAGAACTCGTTGTAGGCGCCGCCGACGTCAGCGTCGCGGTTGCTGGTGTCACGGTTGTCGCGATTGTTCCGTTCCATCGTCCGCCTGGCAAAGGCGGCCGCCTCGGCCTCGGTGAGAAATTCCTTGCCGGCGAACTCGGCGGGCCGCTCGAGCGCGGTCAGCGTGGAAAAACTCCAGGTGCCGGACAGGTCCGGCTGTGGCTCTTTCGCGCGCTGAGCCAGCAGCACAACCGGCGCGAGAGCGAGAAGCATCGTCACCGTGAATCGAGGGCTCACACCCAGATTGTATACTGTCGAGAGTGCCAGATCGCGGGGAGCGTACAGACAGCGCCGTCAAGGAACGAGTCGAGAGCAAGCGGCAGGACCCGACGCTCTATGCGGTGGTCCTGCTGAACGACGACTACACGCCGATGCAGTTCGTCGTCGACGTGCTCGAATCGCTGTTCGAGAAAATGCCGGCCGAAGCGCACCGGATCATGATGCAAGTGCACGTGAACGGGCGCGGTATCGCTGGCGTCTACCCGTGGGAAGTCGCCGAGACGAAAGCCGACAAGGTCGCCTCGCTGGCCAGCCA
>Ga0105248_10004355_pt1 | contig 15659 bp, 17 predicted proteins | sample KBSS34metaG_FD_81524 | JGI IMG/M metagenome (GOLD analysis project Ga0105248, IMG submission 81524) | Switchgrass rhizosphere microbial communities from Kellogg Biological Station, Michigan, USA - KBS S3-4 metaG | ecosystem: Host-associated > Plants > Roots > Rhizosphere > Soil | place...
GGCGGATCAAACCATCAGCATACCGATGTACGGCGAGGTCGAGAGTCTGAACGTCTCGGTCGCGGCCGGCATTCTATTGTACGAGGCTGCCCGTCAACGTTCGTCTTAAGCCCGGGAGCGCGCGGCGATACGCGGACGCCAGGCTCTCTGCGCTGTCAACCGAGATTCCGAGATCGCGCAGCAGTCCATCCTGCAAACCGTAAATCCAACCGTGTACGACGAGCTCCTGCCCGCGTTCCCACGCGTTCTGCACGATCGTGGTGCGGCTGACATTGACCACCTGTTCGATCACGTTCAGCTCACAAAGCCGATCGACGCGTTCCGACTCGTCCGGAATCTGCGCGAGCTCGTCTTTGTGCGCGTGCATGACATCCTGAACGTGACGCAGCCAGTTGTCGATCAAACCAAACTGAACGTTGTCCATCGCTGCCTTGACGCCGCCGCAACCGTGATGACCGCACACGATGATGTGGTCCACCTTCAGCCCGTCGACGGCGTACTGGATGACCGATAGACAATTAAAATCCGTATGAATCACGAGGTTCGCGACGTTGCGATGCACGAACATCTCACCGGGAACCAGGCCGACGAGCTGCGTCGAAGGCACGCGACTGTCGGAACAGCCGATCCAGAGAAACGTCGGTGATTGTTGTTTGGCGAGTGTTTGAAAAAATTCGGGGTCGCTTGCCTTGATACTTCTGGCCCACGCCCTGTTCTGCTCGAGGAGCCGATTGAGATCTTTCATGGTTTGGACAAATCTAATCGGTGAAGTAGAACCTGACAAGCGCCATGGGCATCGCGAAGATGAAACCGTAAACAAAACTGTCCAGCCGCAGCCGGCGCTTGTCACTTCGTTCCAGCAACCAGCCGAGGCCGGCCATCGCCAGGCCGGTCAGCACAGGTGAGATAAATAAACTGATGCCGTGAAGGTTTTCGCTGCGAGCCAGTGAATTCGGAAAGATCAACAAACTGATGCCGCCCGCGATCGAGCCCAGCAGAGCGTATCCGATGCCTGCGAGTATCGGATTCCGGTCCTCGCGAGGGGCGGTCGTGGCCTTGAGACTGTGGAAGCCCAGGTCCACAAGCAACGAAAAGAACACTTCCACAAGAAACTCGGCCAGCCCACCCAGGATTGCCAAGAGAAGCTCAGCCAGGATCTCCATCTGTGGTGGGCGTTACGGCGACGCGGTCATGGCTTGCTCGGCGACGCGAGGTACGTAGCCGGCCGTCGGCATGTCGCCGTTGTCTGCGCGCAGGTATTGCCAGTCTTTCGGCTTCAACGACGCGAGCAGCTCGGCGCGTGTTTTTGTTTTGAGAGGCTTGCCGCGATAGATCTTGCCCATGCGCTGGAGAGTCTTTTCGGAGAGCGCGCCCGAGAACATCAAGAGCGGCCAGGTGAAGTTTGGACCATTGAGCCCGCGCAATTTGTAAAGCCACATGCCGATCGAACCCACTCGCCAAGCCATCGGTCCCCACCAACTGTACTGGCCCGGACGCAGGTTCATCTTCCAGCACTTCATCATCAGTTGCCACTGCAACGGCGTGAGCTGGCGTGTTTGCGTGACGCCTTTTTCCTTCTCCATGCGCGTGTCGTGCAGCGGCGTGAAGATCGAGGGAATCAAAAACGCAAACAAGCCGCGACGCTCTATTTCGTAAATGAGATCGATGGTGTCCCTCACGTCGTCGTCTGTCTCGCCCGGGTTGCCCACGATCAGCGTCATTGCCGGAAACCAGTTGTTCTCGTTCAGCACGCGCAGTCCTTCGAGCACGACGCTGGGCCAATCCTCGATCGAAAACGGCACGCCTTTGCTCGACATGATCTGCTTGGCCATCCGCACCGAACCCGTTTCCAGGCCGATCAACGGCGCGAGCGCCTTCTTTTCCGGATGACTGCTCAGATACGGAAAATGGATCGGGCTTTTCGGCAGCAGTAGATCCGAGAGCTGTTTGATTAGCAGCGGGTCGACTACCGCGGGCGCGATCGTGCTATGACTCAACACGTGTTGCTCGACGCCCGGCGTGTTCACGATGTCTGAGTAAAGATCGACGAGCGCTTCGCGATTCGGAAAGTAAAACGGAGTGTCCGTGTGCACCTGTCCCCAGATGAACATGTCTTCGGTGGCGAGCGAGATCTGCTTGTTGCCGTTGCGCACGTTGGCGCGCACGGCTTCCATGATCTTGTCTTTCGGCAGATCGATCTGCGGGTTCAGGTCGGGCACGCAGAACTTGCAACGGCGGCCGCAGCCCGTCGTCATTTCGACGACGCCGAACGTCGTGCGCGTGTCGGGAAACAGGATGCCTTCGCGATCGAGCGGATGCTTCACTTCGACGCGTCGCGGCAACTCTTCGCCGTTAATCGCTTTCCGAAACAGCTCGAGCGTTTCGACCGACTCGCTGCGGCCTTCGACCACGCAATCGATACTCAGCTCTTCGTAAGTGTCCGTTTGAATGATCTGCCAGCCGCCCGAACCACCGACAATCACCTTGAAATTGTCTCGATAAGGGCTGGCCTTGATCTGCGCAAACAACTGCCGCGAGTAATGGGAGTTGATCGGCATCTTCGACGACCCGAAGATCGACGTGTACACGCCGGCCGCGAAGGTCACGCCGAGCGGATTATGCGTCGAAACGGCGACGACGCGCGTTCGTGGTCCAACGAACTTCGGCAGATCGTCAGGAAAACAAGCGACGATGTCGTCGCTGCGATACTCGCGCAGCAACGACTTTTCAACCAGCCGCACGCCCGCGGGCATGTAACGAGCCGAGCCGTCTTCGTTGTATTCGACGTCGCGCCACTTCGGATATTTGCGATTAATAATGCCTTCCATCCAGATCGGCAGCGAAGCCATGGCCATCTGAATGAAATAACCTGCGTGATCGATTGCTTCGGTAAGTGGCGCAGTAAGGACAATCATGCGCCCACCATCGGGCGGTTCGTTCATCATGGAGTGCCTACACTAAAGGAAAAGGTGTGAACTTTACAAGGATTTTCTTTAGGACTGGTCTGTAGCCGCTACGGCGTCGATCTCGATTAAAAACCCGTGGTGGAGTTCCCCGGTCGGAATGACGGCACGGGCCGGACGGTGTTCGCCAAGCATCCGGGAATACACTTTGTTGACGGCGTCCCAAAGGTTGATGTCGGCGACGTACACCGTCATTTTCAGGACGCGGCTCCAGTCGCTGCCCGCCGCCTGCAAGATCGCGAGCACGTTCTTGAGCGCCTGCTCGGTCTGGTGCTCGATCGGGCCGATCCTGTGCTCCCCGGTAGCGGGGTCGATTGACAACTGGCCGGCGACGAAGACGAGGCCGTTGTAAACCGTCGCTTGTGAATAATGGCCGGCGGGTTTCGGTGCGTTAGGGGTGTTGATTCTTTTGATGTCCATGCTTTGCTTTCTTGTGTTCCAGGCTGTGTGCAAACAATTCGAGTCCGTCGCGATCGATGTTCGCGAGGTCGTCGATCTCGCGGGCGGTGAGTCCGGCTTTAATGGCTTCGCCACGCGGGTCGGCGAGAAACTTCTCACGCGCTGCAGCGTCAACGTAGATCCGGGCGAGAAAACTTTCAAGACGGGAGTCGCTCATGCCGCGACCTCACTCGGGATCAGTTGTGCACGGCCAAGGGCGACCGCGTCGCGAGCGCGCTCGAGTTGGAGCAGCAGCGTTTCGATCGAGGGGAAGTTTCCGTCACGTTCCAGGATGATCGTGAGTGGTTGCGGCGCGCGAGCAGCGACTTCCGCGAGCAGCTCGTAAACCGGATCGGGAACGTCGTGCAGGTGATCGTCGAGCAAGCGTTGCGCGCCGTGGCGGCCGATCCACTTGCCACCGGCGAGATGAATCGTCGAGATCCTGTCTGTGGGAATCCGCGTTAGAAACTCGTTCGCATCGAAGTTGAAGTTGGTCGCGTTGGCGTGCAGGTTGTGAAGATCCAGCAGCAACTCGCTGTCCGAGTTACGAACGATCGCCGAGATCCACGCAGCCTCGTCACGATCGCTGCCGGGCGGATCGATCAACGTCGCGACGTTCTCAACTTGCGGCGCGATACCGACGATCTGTTTCGCACGCGCGAGGTTCGCGAGCGCGCCTTCGATCGTGGCTTCGCAACGCGGCGGCGCCGCGAGATGCCCGATCTCGATTCCGCCGCCGCGAACAAACGCGAGATGTTCCGACCAGAACGCCGGTTTCACTTCGTCGCAGAGCCGGGCCATGTCGTCCAAACGGCGGCTTTCAACCGGAACCGCTGAAGCCATGCCGAGCGAAACGCCGTGTAACGTGACTTCGGTTTGCGCCGCGAGAGTTTGCAAGGCACGTCGCTGTTGTCGCTCGGCGCGAAAGTAGTCATCGGCGATGACCTCGACGATGTCGAGACGTTCGAGATTCGAAAGAATGCCGCCCGCGAGCCGCGGTCGCCAGCCGATGCCAAAACGATCCGAGTTCATCTCAGCCTCCGCACCCGCCACACCCACCGCCGCAACCGCCGCCGCCACACGAACTCCCGCATGACGAGCTACTGCAGGAAGAAGCGCCGCACGATGCTCCACACGCCGACGATTGCGCTTGTTTGCTGGCGCGCGGAAACAGCGCGTGCGTAAAAGCGAAACTCGTGGACGCCAGCGCGCCGATACCAAACACCGCCGCGAGCATCATCGGCTCGATCGTCGCGCCGCCGGTTTGTAAAAGAGGCGCGCGATCTTTCAACCCGGAATACAGATTTTGCAGGTCCGCGATCATCGCCTTGCCACTCTCGGTGAGTCGCGGAAACGAGATCTTGACGGCGATGACCAGGCTAACCACCATCAGGATGATGAGAAACCAGACGTTCGTTCGGCCCCGCGCGAATGCGACCAGCAACTTCACTACCCCGACGCCGCCGACGATCGCGCAGGCGACGAGCAGCCGTGTCAATCGCGAGTTTTGAATCGCAACGTTAGGCAGGAGCCCGGCGTTCTTCAGGGTTTGCTCGTAGGTTTGCACGTGGCTCGCAGACGAGAGTCGTCGAAGATCGCGGTGGCTTCGTCCGCGCGCTTGAACCGGTGCAGCAACTCTTTCTCGATCGGCCGGCGCACGGCATCCGGCGACGCTTTGTCTGCCGTTTTGAGCTGCGTTCCGGTCGCCACCAGCAAACCACGATCGATTAGTGAGACGGTCGCAACGCGCAACGTTTCCGGTTCAGCGCCACGCAGGTAAGCGATCAGGTAGGGGTCGGAAAGATCGAGCTTCGGCGCGCCCGTCGACTCCGCGTATTTTCGCGAAAGCACCAGCGCGATGATTACCAGAGCACTCAATCCGAGGTAAAAAACGAGAAACTGCGGGCCGGTGAGATCGAAGGGATTCATTTCAATCACCTCACTTCAACTGTGCGGCGCGGGTCCACATCGTGTGGGCGAGTTCGATCAGATGAAAAAGAGCGGGCGCGGCGGCGCCGGGTGGCAGCGTGTGTCTCTGACGCGCTTCGGAGATGAGTTTGACGTCGTGAGCTGCCGCCGGTGATGACGAAGCGATCTGCTCGAGTGCTTCCTTCGGTGATGACGCCGGGCGCCCTTCGAGGTCGAGCAATGTCGACGCGCAGGAACGCATTGGACCAGCAGCGTCGGCAATGACCGTTCCGAGTTGCTCTTCGCGCAGGCTCCGCGAAACGTAGGCTTCACGCAAACGCAACGTCAGGTTCAGCAACGTCTGCTTCAACCGAAAGATCGCGTCGTCTCGCGAAACCGCGAGCGACGCAAACGGATCTTCACCGCACAAAACCAACCGGCGGCGTGCGATGTCTGCAAACTTCACCGCAAACGCCTGCGACGCCGGCTGAATCTCATCCTGCAGGAGAAACATGACGCGCAGCTTGATCGCCGCCTCCGCCAGTCGCAGCGGCTCGCGTATCTGATCCGCCAGACCGCGCTCGAAAGCTTTGAGCACGAGAATGAGATTAACGTCAGAAGTCGAGCGGAGTTTTCCTTCAGCGCCGCTGCCGTAGAGAACGACGGAGACCAGGTGATCGCCAAACGCCTTCTGCGCGGCAGCAATAAACGTGCTGAGGGTCGTGCTTACATTCGTCGGCAGGGTGATGGTGTTTTCGCTAGTCATATTCAGCAAAAAGCTGGTCGATGACGTTTTGCGAGATCGCGCCTTCGCGAACGACGCGCGGTGGAGAAGAAGATACGTCCAGAACAGTCGAAGGTTCCGTGGCGCTCACTTCACCGCCATCGACGATCAGGTCGAGACCGCCGGGAAAATACCCGGCCACTTCCTGCGCCGAACGCGCCGGTTCACTTCCCGCAGGGTTCGCACTCGTAGCCGTCAAAACGCCGCCACACTCGCGCACCAGCTCCCGCACGCTTTCATCAGCCGGAAGCCTGACGCCAACCGTTCCCGTTCCCGACGTGATCTCTTCCGGCAAAGCAGCAACGGCAGCGCCGACGATCGTCAACGGGCCGGGCCAGAATTTTCTCGCGGCGACGTTAAATTCATCTGAACGAGCGCTGATCAATCGCTCGACATGTTCCGGATCCGAAATCAGCAGCAGTATCGGCTTGTTGTCCTCGCGGCCTTTCAGTTCCCTGATACGAGCGACCGCCTCACGATCGAAAGGATTCGCGCCGAGACCGTAAAACGTGTCGGTGCGAAACCCAATCACGCCACCGTTCGAGATCACTTCCGAAACTCTCACCGCCCCGGCTCACTCCAGTTCGTATCCAAACGCGTGCGCTTCAACGACGGCACGTCCAGCACGTTCAGATCGAATCCCGACACGTAAGGCTTCACGAGCGAGTACGACGACGCGAAGTAGATCGGTATCGCTTTCAGCTCCTTCAACGCCTGTGCTTCTGATTCGACTGGCGCCGGGCGTTGCGGCTCGGGCGTCACTGCATTAGCCGGCCCCTCAGCCGCCGGGGGCGTGGCCGGCGCCGCGTGGTCGCGCGCAAACAACATCGCGATGTTCGTCAGTTCGCTGGTTGTTTGCATCACCACGCCGCGACGCGCGAGGTCGTAATCTCCCGCGTTAATCCCGAGCTCGTATTCTTCCCAGCTTTGAATAACCACTTCCGTCTGAATATTCAGCGCGCTGCGCCACATCGCGGCGATCGACTGCGCGACTAGGCGCTGCTGTTCGTTGCGATTGATCAAGAGCCTGACAACGGGAAACCCTTCACCGTCCGGATAACCCGCCGCGGCGAGCAGCTCGCGCGCCTGGTTGACGTCGTAATCGAGCAGCTCTGCTTTATCGACGACGGGCTTCTCGCCGGACATCTCATCGGGCAGAAACCTTCCCGCGGGCTCCGTCGCGCCGCCGAGATCGATGCGGCTGATGCGTTCGCGATCGATCGCGAGCGCGAGTGCTTCGCGTACGCGCACGTCATCGAACGGCTCGCGATTGACGTTGAACACATAATAGGTCAACGCGCCGAAAGTCGAGCGGCGAAAGTCTTTGTAAGGCGCGAGTAACTTGAGCGCGAGTGGCTCGAACGCGGCGTTGGTCACGGCGTCGATCTCACCGGCGCGATACGCAGACAGCGCATCTTCCGCGTTCGGCGTGTTCACGAACGTTACGCGATCGAGTGAGACCGATTCACCGTCCCAGTAGTTGTGCGCGCGTTCGAGACGCACGCGATCGTTTTCGGCAGTCGAGAGTTGAAACGCGCCGTTCGAGATCAGCTCGTGTGATTCGATCGGCTTCGTGCGTTCGGCGTCCGGCAGTTTTACGGGCCGAAACACGGGATGGGCCACGAGTGCGGGAAAGCTGCTGTCGGCGTGTTGCAGCGTGACTTGCAGCACCTGTTCGCCGAGCGCCTGCGCGCCGAAGTGCGGCGTTGATTCGGTCGCGTTGGGCGGTGCAATGGCCGGCGTGGCGCCTTCGATGTTCGCGAGCAGTTCGGTGTGTGGCGCGAGTGGACCGATCTTGAGCGTGCGTCGCCACGAGCGAACGAAATCCGCCGCGGTAACTTTTTCGCCATTGGACCAGCGAGCGTTATCGCGGAGGTAGAACGTCCAGACGCGTCCTTCGTGCGACGACTCCCAACGCGTGGCGACCGCGGGAACCGGCGCGAGCGTCTGCGGATCGTAATCGGTCAGTCCCTCGAAGAGCGCGCGGACGGCGTCGGTGTCGGGCGGCGCGGCGGCAAAGGCGGGATCGAACGTGCGCGGCAAGCCGCCGTCACTCCAGCGAAACTCCTGTGCGCCGGGCCGGATGCTCTTGCCGTAGTAAGTCGAGGGCTCCTCGTTAAAACAGCCGGTGTGGACGAGACATACGGTCAGAAACAGGGCGTAAGCGCTCGTCCAGCGCGAACGCCGGAATCCGCGCCGGCGTGGTTCCAGCTTCGGCCGCGGCTTTGGCTGGTAAGGCTTTAGCTGTAGGGGAGAGCTCATATTTCCTTGTTCGCGAGGCGAAGCAGATCGTTATGAACTTCGATCGTGCGCTTCCTCGTGAGTTCGAAACCGTCCGACGTGTCGATCAAATAATCCGCAAACTTCTGTTTCTCGGCTTGCGGCATTTGTGCATCGATGCGCGCCTGCGCTTCGTCGCGCGAAAGACCGCTGCGCAGCATGAGCCGCTCGAGCTGCACTTCCGGGCGGCAATGGACCACAATCAGTTTGTCAAAGCGGCGGTAGCCGCCGGATTCGATCATCAGCGCGGCGTCGACGATGCCGATGCCGTGCGGATCTTCCGCTTCCCACGCGCGCATGATCTCGTCCTGGCGCGCGATGATGAACGGATGCAGGAGGTGGTTCAAGATTTGACGCTTTGCTTCATTCCCGAAAATGATTTCACCCAGTTGTTTTCGATTTAAGGTTTGGTCAGGGTTAAGCACGTCTGGCCCAAACTCGCCGGCGATTGCAGCTAAACCCGGCGAACCGGGAAGGACGACTTCGCGCGAGGTTTCGTCGGCGTCCAACGTGTGACAACCCAGTTCAGAGAAAATCGAAGTCACAAAGCTCTTGCCGACGGCGATCGATCCTGTTAACCCGACACGAAGCATCGATTATTATGAAGTTGATTCCTGGCCCAGCTTTGCTGCCGTTAGCGTGTTCTTCATCAACATCGCCACCGTCAGCAAACCAACGCCGCCGGGAACGGGTGTCAACATGCCCGCCAGCTCGCTCGCTTCCGCGGGATGCACGTCGCCGACCAGCGTATAGCCGCGCTTCGCCACAACTTCAAGTCGTTTTTCCGCCGCGTCGCCAAAGAGTGCGCGCACTTCGTGTTCTTCGGAAACCTTGTTCATGCCTACGTCGATCACGACCGCGCCGGGTTTGATGTGTTCGCGCCCGATCATTCCAGCGCGGCCAATCGCGACCACGAGCAGATCGGCCTGGCGCGTCACGGCCGCGAGATCCCGCGTACGCGAATGACAGATCGTTACCGTCGCGTCGCGCTGCAACAGCAGTTGGGCCATCGGGCGGCCGACAATCTGACTGCGCCCAACGACACACGCACTCATCCCACGAATCTCGATCGCGTTGAAATCGAGCAGCTCGATAATTCCCGCAGGCGTGCACGGCACAAACACCGGTCGGCCCATCGCCAGCCTGCCGGCGTTGATCGGGTGAAAGCCGTCTACGTCCTTGTCGGGATCAATCGCTTCGATGATCGTCGTCTCGTCGATGCCGCGTGGCAAAGGCAGTTGCGTCAGAATCCCGTCAACATCGTCGCGTTGGTTCAACCTCGTGATCAGCTCGAGCAATCCTGCGGTGCTGATCGACGCCGGTAACGCGTGATGCTCCGATCTGATCCCCACCTCTTCACACGCTTTGATCTTGTTGCGTACGTAAACAGCGGAGGCCGGATCGTCGCCGACGCGCACGGCCGCAAGGCAGGGGCGGTAATCACGCGCCTGGGCCATCGAGTTCACTTCCGCCGCGACTTCGTGCTTTATACTCGCAGCTACGACCGCGCCATCGAGCGGTTTAGCTTGTATTTTCCCGGTAATCATTTGCGTGGATAGTATACACAGATTGCACGGATTATAATTCGCCGCATGTTGCTAGCGAGATTAGCGCTTTTAATGGTGTGCTCGGTCACGATTGCCGTGGCCCAATCATCCCCCAACCAGGATTACCTGATTGGGCGAAAGGTCGAAGCATCGGGCGACGTGGCGCAAGCGGCGGTCGCTTACGAAGCGGTCGTCTCGCGCAACTCGATTCTGAAGGAATACGCGCTGTGGCGGCTGGCACGAATCGCTCGTTCCACCGGCGATCTCGTGCTCGAACGCGAACGGCTGCAACGTTTGATCGCCTCCGCGCCAAACAGCCTGTTGTACGAGACTGCCGCGTTGCGGTTGAGTGAGAGTTTCTTTGAGAGCGGGGATTTCACCGCCGCGGCGAACAGTGCGAAGTCCCTTTCGTCTGCCAAGAGTGTGCCGGTCGCGCGCGAAGCCGCGGCGTTGATGGGTGTCGCCTACGTTCGCGCCGGAAAGACGCTCGAAGCGCGCGACACGTTCACGAAACTGGTAATGCAGATGCCGGATGCGTCGCGGCCGGACGACTTCGCGTTGGTCGCTGTGCGCGAGCTCGACGCGCTCGACAAATCCGCGAACGCGACGAACCTTACCGAGCCCGAGCACTTGCTGCGTGCGTCGGTTTACCAGTTCAATCGCGACTTCGCCGGGGCGCGCGCTCACTACCAAACGCTCGTCGATCGTTATCCGCAAAGCGGCACGCTGCCAAACGCGATTCTCCAGCTCGGTCGCGGTTACTATCTCGAAAGCAAGTACGACGACGCGATCAGGTATTTTCAAAAAGTCTTTGACGCGTATCCGCAATCGCAAGCCGCGCGCGAAGCTGTCGGCTGGCTCGGCGCCACTTACCTTCGCACCAAACGCACGGACGATGCGGTTGCCGCGTACAAACTGCTGATCGATCGTTTCCCGGACTCGCCGACGCCCGATCGTCCGTACCTGAACATTATCGACGCGCTGCACGAAGCGGGTCGCCACGCGGATGCGCTGAGCTGGGTGCAACAAACGCGCGCGCGGTTCAAGAATGATCTTGGCGGAACGCTCGCGCTGTTTGCGCAACTGCGGATTCACCTCGCGCAGGCGAGTTGGGCCGCCGCGGTGCGCGACGCGGAGGAGCTGGCGAAGATTTCGGATCTCGGTGGCACGCGTGTGCCGGGTGGAACGACCCCGGCGGAGGTCGCGTTTCTGCGCGCGTTTGCGTTGGAGCAGTTAGGGCGGACAGAAGAAGCGGTGGCGGGGTACCTGGCAATTCCGGATGGGCGTAACGAGTACTACGGCATGCGAGCGACGCAGCGTTTGCAATCCTTAGCCACGGACCCAAAGTCGCGGACGCTGGTGCAGATGCGCTTCAACGCGCTTTCGAGCGAAGCGAAAACAGCGAGTGCAGCCAGTCAGTGGGAACAGGCGCGCGTAGCCGCCCAATCAGCGCTACGACTCACGAACGACCCCACCAAACGCACTGAGCTCTTTAATGTTTTAAAATCTGCTTACGACTCGTTGAGCGCGTATCGAGTTCCAGGCTTAAAAAAAATTCCTCTCCTTGGGTCGTCGGAAGAACCACCGGCAAATAATCATCAACTGCTCGCCGAGGCTCTGCTGCAGCTCGAACTCTACGACGAAGCTCTGCCCGAGTTTCTCGCGACCGCAGCCGCAAAGAACCCAACTCCCGATCAGTCGTACACCCTTGCCCGACTCTCTTTGCAAGCGAACCTCCCGAATCGAGCGGTCCGCTTTGCCGAAACATTGTGGAAAACGGTTCCCGCGGATTACGTCACGGATCTGGCCCCGCGTGATCTGATCGAAATGCTTTACCCCGCCCCCTTTCGCGAGTCGCTCTTGAAACACGCGCCTGCGCGAAGCGTCGATCCGCGCTTTGTGCTCTCGATCGCCCGCCAGGAATCACGTTTTCAAGTCGAGGCAAAGTCTGTCGCCGCCGCGCGCGGCATGATGCAGTTCATCGCTTCGACGGCGAACGAGATGGCCGCGGAGCTGAAGCTCGCAAAGTTCGAGCAGGACGATCTCTACAACGCCGACACTGCGATCCTCTTCGGTTCGCACTACCTCGCGAACCTCTTCAAACTGTTTCCCGATCAACCGCAAGCGGTCGCCGGCTCCTACAACGGCGGCGCCGACAACCTCGCGCGCTGGATCGCGCGTTCGCGATCGAACGACCCCGACCGCTACGTCCCCGAAATCGGTTTTTCGCAAACGAAAGACTACATCTACAAAGTGATGGCAAACTTCTGGACCTATCAAAAACTCTACGACGCCCAACTCCAACCTCTCCCGGGTACGGCCAAATGACCAAAACAAGTGCCGCGCTCAAATCCGCGTCTTTATCCGGGTTCATTCTCCTCCTCCTGGCCGTGAGTCTGAGCGCCTGCCGCAGAAATGAGCAGCGCTACGAGTTGAAAGGCAAGGTCCTTATGGTCGAGAAGGAGAAACACCTCGTCACCATCTCGCACGAAGACGTGAAGGGACTCATGCCCGCGATGACGATGCCGTTCACCGTTGAGAGCAAGGCCGACCTCGACTTCCTCGCGCCCGAAGACCAAGTGACGGCGACGCTCGTCGTCGACGGTTCGCAGTCGTGGCTCGAGAACCTCTTCGTGTCTCGCATAACGGGCACGCCTTCCGCCGCGACGAGCGTTGCCGAAGCGAATAAAGGCGACGAGGTGCCCAACTACGTTCTAAAAAATCAGGACGGTAAGGAGATCCGCCTCCACGATTATCACGGCAAGGCGTTGCTGCTGACGTTCATCTACACGCGCTGCCCGCTACCGGACTACTGCACTTTGATGAGCAACAACTTCGCGCAGATCGATCGCCAGCTACAACAGTCACCCGACCTGTATGCAAAGACGCATCTGCTAAGCGTGAGCATCGATCCGAGCTACGACTCGCCGCAGGTGCTGCGCAGCTACGGTGCGGCGCACACGGAACGCTACGAAGCGGAAACGTTTTCACACTGGGAGTTTGCTTCAGGCGAGCAGGTGAAGGAGATGGCGCAGTTTTTCGGGCTCAGATATTTCGCCGAAAAGGACCAGATCATCCACGGGTTGAAGACCGCAATCATAAATCCGGATGGCAAGGTCGTGAAGGTTTATACGGGCAACGACTGGAAACCCGAGGATGTCGTGAACGACCTCAAACAAATTTTATAAGAGGCCGCGGATCTTTTTAATCTCCTCGGTCAGCACCGGCACGGCTTCAAACAGGTCGCCGACAATACCGTAATCCGCGATGTCGAAGATCGGCGCTTCGGGATCTTTGTTGATCGCCACGATCGTGCCGGAGTTCTTCATGCCCACGAGATGCTGGATCGCGCCGGAGATTCCGAGCGCCACGTAAAGCTTTGGCGCCACGGTTTGTCCCGACGATCCGATTTGACGATCAATCGGCAACCACTCGGCGTCGCAGATCGGACGCGACGCTGCGATGTCGCCGCCGAGCGCTTCGGCAAGTTTCTCCGCGAGCCCGAGATTATCTTTGCTCTTGATACCGCGGCCGACAGCCACGATCACGTCTGCCTTCGTGAGATCGACGGCTTGCTTCGCTTCCTGGAACGGCGCTTCGGGCTTCATGCGAACCTCACCGATCTCGACGGCAACAGTTTCAACCGGCGCGCCACTTCCCTTCGCAGCCTGGTCCGGCCGATAAGCTCCGGTTTGAAACGTCGCAAACACCGGCGCCTCTCCATCGGAGATGACATCCGCATCCAGTTTTCCAAGAAAAATTCGTCTGGTAAATCCGATCTTGCCACCCTCGACGCGCGCGCGAATGCAGTCGCTGATCATCCCCTTCCCAAAACGCGCGGCGAGCTTCGGCGCGAAGTCGCGCACCTGGTACGTGTGGGTCATGAATATAAACGCCGGATTGGTCTGCTTGATGACCTGTTCAAAGCCATCCGCATACGCGTCCGGGGTGTAGTCTGCCAATTTTTCATTCGTTGCACAGATCACTTTTTCAACGCCGTAACCCGCAATCTCCTGCGCCAAGGCGCTAACATCGGCGCCCAACACCACGGCACTCACCGGCTGCTGTAGCTCCGATCCCAACTGCTGCGCTGCCGCTATCGCCTCGATCGAACTCTTGTTTGCGACGCCGCCTTTATGTTCGATAAAAACCAGTATGCCGTTACTCATCTAGAAAACCCGTGCCTCTGTGTGTAACTTTTGCGCCAACTCCGCCGCGCCCGCTTTCGCATCGCCATTGCCGAGCAGTTGCGTCTGCTTCATCTTCTGCGGCAGGTAAACCTTCTCGATGCGCTGGTGCGAAGGACGCCCAACGACTTCCGCCGACGGCGTCACCTCCTTAATCTCTTTCTTCTTCGCCGCCATGATTCCCTTCAACGTCGCGTAACGAATCTGGCTGATGCCTGACTGAATCGTCAGCAACGCAGGTAATGGCATGTCGTACCACTGGTACCAGCCGCTTTCCAGCTCGCGTTTGACGCGCAGCTTATCGGCTTCGGCGTTGAGTTCGATCACAATCGTCGCATGCGGCAAGCCGAGCAGTTCGGCCATGATCACACCGGTCTGCCCGTAACCATGATCGTCAGACTGCAAACCCGTCATCACCAGGTCAGGCTTCTCGTCACGAATCGCATCGGCCAAAACAGTCGCAGCCGCGAATGGCGAGAGGTGCGTGAGGTTGTCGCCCACGACGTGAATCGCGCGATCGGCGCCGCGCGCGAGCGCGTCTTTGATGACGCTCTTCACGCGTTGCGGTCCCATCGAACAAACGACCACTTCGCCGCCGAGCTTCTCGCGCACACGCAACGATTCTTCGAGCGCATAACCGTCTGACTCGCTCACCTCAAACGAGAGATCGCTCTCCTCGATCCAGGTCGCGTCTTTGTTAATTCGCAGGATCGCGTCTTTGTTCGCGACCTGCTTCATCATCACTACGATCTTCATTTGCTCTTCTTTGCTTCTGTTTTAATTCTCATCCGTTGGCCGTTCACTCCTCGTACCGCTTGAACAACAGCGCCGCGTTCGTCCCGCCAAATCCGAAACTGTTCGAAAGCACGTAATCGACGTGTGCTTCGCGCGGCTCGTTGGGCACGTAATCCAGATCGCACTCGGGATCCGGATTGAAGTAGTTGATCGTCGGCGGCAACACGCCGCGATGGATCGCGAGCACGGAAAAGATGCCTTCGATTCCGCCCGCCGCGCCGAGCAAATGCCCGGTCATCGACTTGGTTGAACTAACGGCCAGCTTGTAAGCGTGTTCGCCAAACGTATCTTTGATCGCGCGCGTTTCAAACTTGTCGTTGTAAGGCGTCGAAGTGCCATGCGCGTTGATGTAACCCACCTGTTCCGGTTTTACGTTCGCGTCCCGCAGCGTGCGCTGCATCACGCGACGCGCGCCCGATCCGGTCTCGTCCGGCATCGTCAGGTGAAACGCGTCCGCGCAAGCGCCGTAACCAACGATTTCAGCGTAGATCTTCGCGCCGCGTTGTTTCGCGCGCTCGAGCTCTTCGAGAATCATGATGCCCGCGCCTTCACCGATCACAAACCCGTCACGGTCTCTTTCAAACGGACGCGACGCGTGCAGCGGATCGTCGTTGTTCGTCGAGAGCGCGCGCATCGCCGAAAAGCCCGCGACACTCATCGGCGTAATCGCCGACTCGGCGCCGCCGCAGATCATCAAGTCGGCGTCGCCGCGTTGAATGATCTTGAAGCTGTCGCCGATTGCGTGAGCGCCGGCGGA
>Ga0105248_10004357_pt1 | contig 15657 bp, 12 predicted proteins | sample KBSS34metaG_FD_81524 | JGI IMG/M metagenome (GOLD analysis project Ga0105248, IMG submission 81524) | Switchgrass rhizosphere microbial communities from Kellogg Biological Station, Michigan, USA - KBS S3-4 metaG | ecosystem: Host-associated > Plants > Roots > Rhizosphere > Soil | place...
CGCATAGTTCGACGTCCATCCGAAATCGCCACTTAGGCACGCGATATAACACGCGAGCGCTGAGGCGGAGTCGCGTTTGCGCGACGTTTTTTTCTGTGCCACTCACTCATCGCGACTCACTAAAGTTGAAACAGTCCTCGGGCAAGTCGCTCACAAAAACCCAGTAAATTCAGCAAATTGGGGGCCCACCGATCACCTCTGGAAGGTGCGCGTGGCGCGCCCGCAACTGATATGCCATTGGAATGTAATGATAAGTTTGCGCAGTGCAGGTGTAATTCTCTAACACGTCGCCGTACATCGGCTCTCTTGAACGAATGTAATAAATTTGTCTTTCCGCTCTTGCATTGAAAAATATGCACGTGTTATAAAGCGCTCAGATATGCCGTTGGCATACCGCAGTTATGTCATCGGCATAGGTTAATCGGGGCGTCAACCGGCCGGCCGTGCGGTCTTCGGGGGGCGACTTTCCACCCTTCCGATTCCACGCAATGTCGCACTCACGCACGAGGAGTCCCATGGCCGAGGCCGCCTGCAATCGCATCTCGAAGTCGAGCCTACCGTTTCATCCGTTCGTCCCGCTCATCATGTTGCTCGTGCTCGCAACAAGGGCGTGGGCAGGCGGCGTCAACCTCGCCTGGGATGCGGTCAACAGCTCGTCGCTCGCCGGCTACGTCGTGTATTACGGGCCGAGCGCAGGCAGCTACACGACGCAGATCGACGTCGGGAACCGCACCACGTATTCCGTTTCCAACCTCGCGGACGGCACGACCTATCACTTCGCGGTCACGGCCTACGACGCGGCACATCTTGAATCGGCATTCTCGAACGACGTCGTGGCAAGCGTCGCGGCGGGCGCCCCCGTCGCAAGTTTCACGGCGAGCGCCACGTCGGGCGTAGCGCCCCTGGCGATGAACTTCACGAGCACGTCGACGGGCAGCATCGCTAAATACGCCTGGAGCTTCGGTGACGGCACGACCAGCACCTCGCCGTCCCCCGGACACGTCTATGCGGGTGCCGGCGTCTACACGGTGAGCCTCACCGTCAGCGGCAGCAGCGGCAGCAGCACGAAGACGATGCCGAACTACGTGACGGTCACGTCCGGAGGCGACGCAACGCCGCCTTCCGTGCCGGGCGCGCTTGTCGGAAGCGCAAGCGGGACGAGCGTGAACCTGTCGTGGCAGGCGGCGACTGACAATGTCTCCGTCACCGGTTATCGGCTGGAGCGCTGCGACGGCGCGACATGCGCTTCGTTCGTGCAAGTCGCCGCGCCTTCCGGAACATCGTTCACGGACGCCGGACGCACACCCGGCGCAACCTATCGCTATCGCGTCAGGGCAGCTGACGGAGCCGGGAACCTCGGCGGCTACTCGAACATCGTCGACGTGTCGCTCCCCACTGCAACGACGGGTGCGCTCAATGGGTCGCTCGTGAATTCGTCCGCGGCCGTCAACCTGACCGCCATGGGGACGAGTGACTGGGTGCAATGGCCGAACAACTATCGCAAGGCTACCGGCGGCGCGCAGATCAGCGGCTACACGACGATCGGGGGTGCGACGGCGAACTCGTACAAGAGTGATGCGCGGTCGCTGAGCTGGACCGATGGCGTGCCGACGTCGAGCGGATCGTCGACGGCCGGCGCCGCGGTGTCGTCAGTGGGTGGCGGCGTGCAGTTCACCGTCCCCGCCGATGCGACGACGCGCACCGTCGTCGTTTACGTGGGTGCGCAAAACACGACCGGGACCTTGAGGGCACATTTGTCGGACGCGTCATCGCCGGACTACGTCGCCAATTACAGCGCGCAGCAGCGTCGAGTCGATGGAGCGTTCACGCTCACCTACCGCGCGGCTTCGGCGGGGCAGAGATTGACGGTGACCTGGGTGAAAGCGAACCAGAGCGCAGGGAACGTCAGCGTGCAGGGCGCTGCGCTTTCCGGGGGCGGCGTGGTGTCTCCACCGATCATCGCCGGCAACTGTCCGTGCAGCGCGTGGACGGCGAGCACCGTGCCCACGGTCGCCGACAACAAGGACTGGCAAGCCGTGGAACTGGGCGTCAAGTTCCGGACAGACGTGGGCGGACTGGTGTCGAGCGTGCGCTTCTTCAAATCGACCGCGAATGGCGGAACGCACGTCGGCAACCTTTGGCGAAGCGACGGAACGCTTCTCGCGCAGGCTATCTTCGTCAACGAGACGGCTTCGGGGTGGCAGCAGGTCGATTTCAATCCGCCGGTGCCGATCGTTGCGAACACCACCTACGTCGCGTCATACCACACCGACACCGGTCATTACGCCGGCGACAACTGGTTCTTCACGAATGCCGGCGTCGATAACGGCCCCCTGCACCTGCTGCGCGATGGATTCGATGGCGGCAGCGGCGTGTACGCCTACGGCGCGAGCTCGTTCCCGTCGTCGACGTACAGGGGAACGAACTACTGGGTGGACGTAATATTCATGACGTCGCCGTGACGACGCGCGCCCTGTACACCATGCGGCACGAGTCACAATGCACACCAGCCTCTCATAGGAAACTACTACATGTTTGAATGCTCATCGATTGCTGCCCCTCACGTTGCTGATCGGAGCCCCACTTCCCCGGCGCGCCGGATGACGAAAGCCGTGGCCGTGGTAGTCCTCGCTATCTCCTCGCTGGCGGCGAGCGGCGGCGTCCTCGCATGCAGCGGATCGAGTCCGAACTGGACGTCGACGATCGACTACGCGTCGCTCAGTTCATGCGTCTCCCAGGCGAGTGCGGGCGACACGATCAACGTGAGCGCAGGCACCGCGACCTATGCGAGCACGATCAACATCACCAAGTCGCTCAATATCATCGGTGCGGGAGACACGTCGTCGGTCATCAATGCGAGCAACGTCATCGTGTTCAAGGCACGGATGGCGAGCGGTGCCGTGCGCATTTCCGGCTTCGGCTTCACCGGCTCCGGCGGGAGCACGCCGTTGGAGTCCGCAGTCGTCCAGTTGTCCGGCGAAGGCTCGGGGATCTTCGACTCCGCTCGCCTCGATCACCTGCGCTTCACGTCCGTGGGCGGCTGGTCGGTGTACATCGGTGAGTGGTGGGACAACCCCCAGCACCCGAAGGTATTGCTAGACCATATCGCCGGCGTGAACCTGACGAACAGCTTCATGAAGATCGCGGGCAACAACAATACGTGGAAGCTCGATGATCAGTACGGCTCCAATTTCGCCGTGTATCTCGAGGACTCGAATCTCGCGTGGAGCGGAGGAGGCGCAGTTACCGACACCGAGTATGGCGGCCGCTTCGTCGTCCGGTACAACACGATCACGAACGGCAGCGTGCAGATGCACGACACCGGATCGACGCAGGGAGCCAAGGGCAATCGGATCGCGGAGATCTACAACAACACGTTCAACTGCAACAGCTCCCAGTGCCCCAACCTCCCCGCCATCGGCATCCGCGGCGGCGGCTCCATCATCTACGGCAACGTCATATCTTCGAATTACGGGATGGTCGCCTGGCCGCAGATCTGGCGCGCGAGCGTAGGCGCCGGATTTCTTGGTGGAATGTGTAACGGCGCGGCCGTGTCGGCGTGCGACACGCCACATTACTACCATTGCAGCGGAGGCGATCACCGCGTTTGCGGCTATCCGAACGACTCGGTCTGCAGCGGCATCGGATCGTGCGTCGTGGCGGCGACCGGTCAGAGCAGCTGTCCGACGGGCGCGACGTTCATCGCTAGGCTCGATAACGTGAACGGAGGAAACGACCCTTCGGGCTGGCCCTGCAGGAACCAGACAGGTTGGGGTAAGGAGAGCGCCGACGGATTGACGGAGCAACCTTCGCCCGTCTATTGGTACGCGAACAGGAATCAGAACGGTTCGACGGTTACGCCCCCGAATCCGCAGCCGACAATGTTCCAGGAGAACCGCGACTTCTGCTATCACGACCCTTCGACGACGTGCGGCGCCAGGTCCGGATGGACATACGCCGCGTACGCGTATCCGCACCCCTGGCAGGCCGCCAGCGGATCAACGACGTCCGGCAAGATGCCGGCACCCGGCAATCTCCACGCGACCCCGTAGGTAGCGCCCCTCAGTGAACTTGCCGGCCTTGCCGGCAAGTTCGTGGAGCGGAGACGTTTCCCGCGGATTCAGTCGGGTGGCGACTCGCCGCCCAGCAATGGCGCGGTCCTCGCGTACAGATATGCGATTGCCTCGTCGATCGTCACCCGCACGCCGGCACTCGAACGCCACCAGTGCGAAGGATCGAATCGGCGGTCGGTGACCCCGATCACGCCCACGTCGAACCCTTCCCCGAGCGCGCGGGAGAACAACAGACGCGATCGGCGCGCGTGCGCCGCCATTGTCACGACGTCGATCGATCCCCGCCGCAGTCCGTGGTCGCGTAGCCACGTCTTGACGGCAAGCGCGGAGTGGAACGTGCGATCCCGCTCGCTATCATGCCGAGTGGCGAGCGCGATCCGGTCTTCGTCTATTCCGAGACGCATCATCTTCCAGGCCGCGAAGAATTCGCGGTTCTCCCCGTTGACGTCGCGCTCTTCGTCGATGGTCCCCGCAGCGATCACCTTCTCGTAACGCCCTTGTCGAAATGCGTTGGCCGCTTCCGCCATCGCGTAATCGGGCAACCACGCTTCAACGACGAGGAACTGGCCACCGACGGGTTCGTCGACCGCGAGGAAGGCATGAAGGCCTCGCGCGCCAAGCAGCACGCCGATCGCGAGCGCGACGAGGACCGCGAGTCTCCCGGCAAGCGTCAGCGACCAGCGCTCCCGTCGCTGCACGAGCCATCCGACATACCTGGCAGTCTCCGGGCGCAAGCGTCTCTCCGATGGGTAGCGGCTCGTACTCGCGCAACTCCGGTTGGCATCCGCGTCAGGCATCCGTTGCGTGCGGGCTCTCGACGGATTCGATCATCTCCTCGACGCGGCGCACCACGGCGAGGTTGTCGTCGCTGAACTTGCGTGCGAAGAGCATTTCTCCCGAGCCGAAGACGTCCTCGAACATGATCCGTCTGGATTTCGCGAAGTACCGGAGGTGTTCCTCGCCGATATAAGCAGGGTGGGCGGGATTGGCACCGACCGTCAACCAATCGTCATACATCAGGCAGCGTTTTATCCGGCTGCGGAAGGGGCCATTGCCGAGGACCGTGTGGAACAGCGTTTCGTCAGGCGCGAACGTCCCCCTGAAGAAGTCGCAGACGCATTCATTCCGATCGACGAAGTGCAGTATGTATTCGCAGGACCTTCTCGTGAGCGTCCACCAAGTGCTTCCGCCGCATGGAACGAGAGATCCAAGGTGTTTGCGGATGTCGCGCCGCGCGATTCCAAGTTTCCCGGCCACGCGCGTCGCAAGCTTCAGCACCGGGCGGTTCGACTCCGCCCGGAAATTGGTGATCTTCGATAGAGGAATACCGGCATCTTCACTGGGGATTGGAACGAGACTGATGAAGTCGCTGCCGTTGTTGCGTTCGAGAAAATCGCTGATGTAGCTTCTGCTGCGCAGCGGATAGTCGCTGCCGCTGAGGAGCACGAAGTAGTCGTACCGTTGCCGTGCGGCCAATGCCTGGCGCATGAGAAGAAGGATTGCCTCGATCATCGAATATTCCGCCCAGTACACGCGCAGGCGGCTCGGGCTGAAAAATACGTTGTTGCCGCGGATCCCGACAAAGGGCCGGATGTCGGCCTTGGCGTCGATGTGGATATGAAACGCGGCGTGGGCCGAGGTAAGCAGCGCGATTTGCCGCGCGAGCAGCAGGGGATTCTGGTGAGCGAGCACCAGGTATGCAATGTTCATCACGCTATAACCGGCTCCCGGTCCGCAATCGCGTCACGCATAGTGGGCCCGGGAACGAACCCTGCTCACCCGAGCCGCGAAGACCGGACGAAAGATGCCGGACGAACTGGCCGAGACTCGCCCGCGCTCGATGCAATCGGGTGGCCCTCGGGCGCCGGCGCCGATCGGCGGATCTCGTCCAGCGCTTCGCGAACGGGCAGCACACGGGCCCCCGACGCCAGCGCATGATCGACAATGTGCGTGAACGTCGCCGGAGTGCAGCCGTAAGGGGTCGGATCATCGGAAATATCATGCGTCGCGAAGATGAGCCATCCGCGGGTTCGATATGTCTGTTCGATCAGCTGTCGAATGCTGGCGAGGTCGTCGCGGCTCTTTTCGATGAAAAAGGCCTTCAGCAGATTCACATCCATCGGATCGGCGTTGAACGTCTGGCCGCCGCATCTGCACGCGTCGAAATGCCTGGCTGCAATCTGCTTGACCGAGGGCTTCGGCACCCACTTGGGGAAGCTGAATGACCCGAATTCGCCGCCCGGCAGGAGCCCGTAGAGCGCCTGGTTGTTGCGTAGAATGGACCACTCGAATTCGTCGGGGCTCGTTTGCCACGCGTGCGAATGCGCGTACGTATGCGATCCCAGTTCGTGACCCTCGCCGATTACTTGACGAATGTCGTCTGCGACGAACATGTCGCCGGTTTCGGTATGTGTCCCCATCAGCCCGAACGACGCGTAGTAGGTCCCGCGCAGTCCGCGCGCTTGCAGGATTCGTCCGCCGGTGTCGAGCGCAGAGCGTGGGAAATCGTCGAACGTGAATGAGACGTAAGCGTTGTCGCCGTGGATCTTCTCGAGCCGTTGCGCGAAGAATTCGGCCAGCGTCCGTTGATATCGCCCTCTGATTCGCGACGTTGCATCCCGAACGCGGTGCGGCAGGCCGCCGGTGCGCGCCGTCGTCATGGGAGCGCGACCCGTTCGCGCGAGGACCGGCGCTTGCGCCGCACGGGCGATGCCTCCGTCGCGCAACTGGTCTTCATCACCTGCCACGCCCGGTAATCGAGCGAAGCGATGATGAACAGGATCCACGTGAGACTCACTCGATTGAACGTTGCTTCCGTCCAGTTGGAGAGCACGGCCAAGACGAAAAGCGAGAATCGGAAGCACGCATAAAGCGTCCCCGTGGAGAGGTCCTTGCTAAGCTTTCGCCACGTCAACACGATCATGACGCCGAGGATGCAGACACCGATCACTCCCCCATTCAGCCACGTTTCAAGATATCCGTTGTGCGCCTGGTTCGGATGGAAGTAATACTTCTCCCACAGTGCCGCTGCCTGCCATCCAAGCCAGAAGCTCTGGTATCCGGTGCCGATCACATGGTTGATCGGTGCGTCGAGCAGGTCTTCCCAAAGGTCGGTGCGGCCGGTGAGCGTCTCGTCCCGTCCGAGCATCTCGCTTATCTGGGCGAGGATGTCCGCGAACGTGTGACCGAGAGCGAAGTAGACAAGCATTGCGGGTACCACGACCAGCAGGGCGACGAGACCGAGGTGCGAGAAGTAACGTGGCGCGAGGAGAATGGCCACGCCAACGACCGTGCATGCGAATGCGGTCGAACTGTCCGACTGCTTCAAAAGCCAGAGGGACATGAGCAGAAGAATCGCGTCCAGGGCCCAATCGAGCTTCGTATGTCCATTGGCGGTCTCGACCGCCGACGTCGAGGACGATGCGGGCGATTCGCGCTTGGTCGAAGGCGCGTCTGCCACCGCCTCGTCTTTTGCCTTGCTGTGGCTGAGGCGACGACCGAGAGACGCCGTTGCCACTCGCTGGCGATGCGCAGCGCGCCGCTCGAGCAAGTCCCACACGAGGAAGATGGTGGAGACCGCGGCTACGAGACCGAGCGCATTCTTTTCGCTCGTCACGCCCGAGAAGTGGAATTCCCATGTCCAGCGGTCCATGTACCGCCCGATATCGGGAAAGTACTTGATGAAAACGACCGAAAGCGGCACGGCCAGGTAAATGTAGCGAAGGAACACGCCGCGCAGGGCGACGAGCGGATCCCGCTCACTCAGGAGGAGGAGCACGATGGCGACGTTGCCGAGATCCTTGAACCAGCGCTTGAAAGCGACGAAGGGGTAATGCGACCAGGTGACGCTCAATAGGCAGTACAACAGGAACACGACGAACCACGGATTCGAGGCGACGATGCTGGTCGCTGCGCCCTTCCGACGTGCAAGCACGAACAGCGTCGCGGCAATCAGGGCCAGGTAGACGTAAGCATCGATCGGACTTCCCTGCAGATAGTCCTTCGGGGTGTCGGGCTCGAGGCCGCCGCCGAACCAATCGGACACCGGCCGCGTGCCGACGATCGTGATCCAGATCACCGCGATCCACGCTGCGCCGGAGGGTAGCGGGCACGACTTGCGCGCGCGAACGTCCAGGTACGCGGTGAAGAGCAGCGAGGCCAGGAGCGCGACGACCGAAGGCATTGCGAACTTTCAGTCCTGGGGACAGGCGACGGTCTCCGGTCGGCTGGCGGGGATCGTCCTGCGCGCCGATACCTGGGCGAAGATGTCGTCCATGATCGCGGCCGTCGTGATGATTTCTCCATAACGAATCGGCAACTCGGCATGCTCGAGGATCGAGCGGTAAAACGCCTCGATCAGGTATTTCATGCCGTTCTTCATGTGCAGGTCGTTACGCAGAAAGAGCGACATGTTGCGAACGCTGTTCGTCGCGTATTCACGCGCGAGAGCAAGCGGTGGAAGAAACTTCTCCAGGTAGCTCTTCTCTCTTCGTCCGCTGACGCGGATGCACGTCTGCTGGTCGTGATCGACGATCAGCGCGTTCTTTTCGCCGTAGAGCCGCAGCTGATGAAGCACCGGACGGATCTGCGTGGAGAACGTGAAATATGCAGACCTTCCATCGGCGTCCGTGACGACGACGCGCGCTTCGTCGATGATATCCGTCTCGCCGATCTTCGCCAGCAGAGCGCTTCGATATCCCTCGGCCCGCACGCGCAGTCCATCGGCGGACAGGTACTCGGCGATGCTGCCGATGCCGTGACTGATGTTGTTGTGCATCAGCGTGCCCGGCAGCGAACGAACCCAGTGGTTCCGGTCGCCCAGGACCGCCCTGGCATAGCTCTCCGAGCCCAGCTCGTAGCAGTGGTAGCTTTCCATGTGGATGGGCGGGCCGCCCAGATAGTCCCTGCTCACCAGGTCGCGCATCATCCGTTTCGCATGCGTGAACTGGTAATCGTGTCCCACGGTAATCTTGCGGTCGCTCTGATTCGCGATATCGATCAGCTCGACGGCTTCCTGCGCGTTGACGGTGAAGGGCTTCTCGATGTAGACGTGTGCGCCCGCGGCGATACACGTCTTTCCCAGGGAGAAGTGACTCTGCGGGGGAGTCGTAATGTGAACGACATCCGGCGATGCCGCCCGCAGGAGATCGTCGACGTCGTCGAAGCAGGCATCGACCGGAAACCGATCGGCCAGTTGTTTTGCCATCAGCAACTCCCGGTCGCACACGCCGACGATCCGTGCCCACGGGATCCGGCCGATCTGCTCGGCATGCGCGTCGGCGATCTTGCCGCACCCGATGATGCCGACCTTGATCACGCGGTCGTCACCCTTCGCTGATATTCGAAATAACGCCGACAGCCGTCCTCGACGCCGACGCGCGGGTTCCAGCCGAGCAGTCGCTTGATCTTGGCATTCGAGTAGGTGTTGCCCTTCCAGTACCGCGCCCATTTCTGCGTGTTGAAAACCGGAGGCAGCTGTCCTTCCGACCACGTCGAATACCTTTCCCAGAGTGAACAGAAGAGCCGGCTCATCGGGTGAGGCACGTAGATCGACTTGAAGTCACGCACGTGACGCTTGTAGAGCGCCAGGAACTGCCTGCTCGTCGGCAGGTCGTCGTCGACCACGTTGAACGTTTCGCCGTCGACGCCCCCGACCAGCCCGGCCAGGACGATCGCCTCCGCGCAGTTCTCGACGTAGCACAGCGGGATGCGGTTTCCGCCGCCCAGATGAACGAACACGCCGAAGGTGCCGATGCCCACGCGACCGGGTATGCCGGCGTTGCCGGGGCCGTACACGACGCCGGGCCGCACGTTGACATACGGAAAGCCGAGGCGCTCGGCGTATTCACGGACCAGCTCCTCCTGGCGCACCTTCGCATAGCAATACGCCTCGCCCGATCGCTCCGGCGCCGTCTCGACGGCGCACGACTCGTCGAGCAGCGCACCCGCGCGCATGTGCTCGTTCGAGTACACCGTGAAGGAGCTCACGTTCACGAAGCGACGCAGCGACCTGTCGTCCGCGGCATCAAGAAGATTGCGCGTCGTGAGGACCGAGTTGCAGAATGCGTCGGGATACGACTTTTCTCCGCGGCCCGCGGCGAGATGCAGGATCAGCGATACACGGTCGACGGCCCGACGGCAGTCCTCGCGCGATTGCAGGTTGCCCTTGATCACCTCCACGCTGTCGTCCTCGGCGCTCCCCGTCACGCGCTGCAGCGCGGTGAGGTTGCTCGAGGGCCGGACGAACGCGATGATCCTGCTGAAGCCCTTGTTCAGCAGGTTCTCGACGACGCGCGTGCCGATGAATCCGTTCGCGCCCGTGACGAGAATGCGATCCGCCCGCCCAATGATCCAGTCGCTCATGCGCCGATCCGCTGCCTACTTGATGACATACTTGTCCTTGATGACATCGGCGCCGAGCAGCGCGAGGATTCGACCAACGTGATCGAAGTAGCTGACCAGGCAGCGCATGAACCGGTGCTGTCCGGAAAGCAACAGGAACGGCAGGGCGATCGTGTACGCGGGTATCGCGACCGCGGAGCGCAGATACGCGCGGGGAGTGTGGTTATAGGGCGTCTTGCCGCGCAGCAGCGCCCGGCGCAGCATGAATCCACGTTTGAGTCGCTCGGCCGGAATGCTTTCGTAGACCGGGGCCTCGGCACACCAGGCAAAGCGCCAGCCCGATTCGATCAGCCGCCTGAACAAATCCCGATCCTCGCCGCCGCTGCCGAACTCGGGTCGGAAGCGGGTGCCGGGCGCGTCGAAGAGGGCTCTTTTCAGCAGCGCATTGCCCGTTCGAGTGAATGTCCACGTCAGGATTTCGCCGGATGCATGGCTCGGCCGATCGTGAAAGCGCCCGCGCACTATCCAGTCCGGTGGCGTCTGTTCGTAGTGAGGCAGGACGGGTCCAAGCACGCCATCGACGCGATACTGCACGAGCGCGCGATGCATCGTCCCGAGCCAATCCGGACCTGGGAACTCATCGTCGTCGATGAATGCAAGATATTCGCCAGCCGCGTTCTCCACGGCTCGATTTCGGGCCATCGCGATGTTCTGTTCCGGCTCTACGACGTAGACCAGATCGAACGCGGCGCTCCTCCTGATCGCTTCCACCGGCTCGCGCGCGGACTGCCGCTCGTCGTTGTCGACCACGACGACCCGATAGGCGAACGCTCCGTCGGTGTGTTGTCGGGCGATTTCGTGAAGCAGCCGCGTCAACAACTGCGGTCGCTTGAACGTGCAGACGCACACGGTGATGAGAGCGGTGGCGCCAGCCGGGGCGGTCTCGCCGGGCATGGTCGCGCTCATTGCTCGAGAAGCTGCCGTTGCACGAGCTCGGCCGTCAGCAGCTTCGTTATTTCCGTCGTATGATTCGCGCGCCCTTCGATGTGCGCACGAACCAATGTCTCGAGCGCTCGTTCACGCAGGTACGGCCGCGTCACGCTGCGGCGATCGAGCAGAACGTCCCTCACGTATGGGGACAGCTCATCGCGGAACCACACGCGGAAATGGTGGAACTTGTGGCGGCCGAGGAACAGCCGCTCGGCGCGCAGGGGTGCGATGGTGAAGCGGTCGAGTTTTGCGAGCCATTGCGGCATGCCGTAGTTGAAAGCGTAGTCGGCCTTGAACAGGAATTCGCGGTATAGGTGCGTTGCCCGGGAGTGCAGCTGCGAACCGTTACCGCCGATGCCGCGGTCGGTCATCACCTCCGCGAGCTGCGGGTTCCCATCGCGGATCAGTTGCAGCGAGATCTCCGCGGATTCGAGTGGGCTCGCGGGCGCTTTCGCCATCAGATCGACAAGCGCGTTGTCGAGGAAAGGCGAACGCACGGTCAACTGCGACTGCTCGACGCAGAGCCGGTTGTAGTGATGCCAGGGCGCCTGCTTGAACGCGGCCAGCGCCACGCGATCACCCTGCCATACGGTTTTAAGCGTTTGCGGCGCGCGGGCGATTTCTCTCTCGAAGGCGGGTTCGAACAGATTTGGCGCCGGCGGGACTGCCTTCAGGTGCCGGGCGCCTCTGAGAATCTCGCTTCCGTAGTTCCCGGTCAGCCGAACGGGCGCAATCCGTCGAGCGAGCTGATTCACGTACAGATCGGCAGCGCCTGTTACATCGAGACCGCCGTCGGTGATGTAAACGGCTTTTTCCGCGAGGGCGGGAAAGTTCGCGAGAAACGACTCACCTACCTGCAGCACCTGGTAGTCCTGTCCGCACCGCTTGGCGATATCGCGCGAAATCGCGACGTCGTACGACTCGTTGTACATGCCACCGAAGCTGTAGCAGGGGAGCTGCCCGGGGGCCAGGTCCAGATTGGCAAGGATCATCCGGGTGTCCAGGCCGCCGGTAAGCGACATGCCGACCGGTTCGCCGCTCGCGACGTAGTTAGGCACCACCTTCCTGACCGTCTCGCGCAAGCGCGGGTAGAACTCGGCGGTGGAAAGGCGGGGCCCATCCGCCCAGCAGGCGGGCAGGAAATACTTGCTCCTGTGTTGCACGCGTCCGCGTGCGAGGGTCCACGCGGACGCGGGAGGGACGAGCGAAATCCCCTTAAACAGCGTTCGATCTTCCAATGCACAACCGAAGCTCATGACTTCCGCCAGGCTCTGCATGTCGAGTTCGCGAAGTTCAGGCAGCACCTTCAGCAGCGACTTCGCCTCCGAAGCGAAGTAGAGCGTGCCGTCGCGCTCACAGTAGTAGATACGCTGCAAGCCATAGCGGTCGTTGAACAGCACCGCTTCCGCGCGTCGAACGTCGATCAGGACCCCGCTGAACCAACCATTGAGCGAGCGCAGGAATGCGAGCACGTCGCCGTCGAACCCCACGAGGCTCGGCTTTCCGCGCGTTGTCGTGCCGATGCTTTGTTGAAGGCCAGCGCGAGAGTCGTTGGACGCGAAGAGCTCTCCCTGGAAGATAAGGCACGCGTCCCGGGCTTCATTCCAGACGGGCACGCAGTCCGAGAATGAGCCGCGGCGCTGGACCCATCCGACCTGCAATCCGATCGCATCGTCCACATGCGTGCCGCTCGTATAGAACGGCTCGTGCAGCATCGCGTCGACCATCCTGTGAATGTCGTCCGCGTGCGCGTCAACCTCGCTTCCAATGATTCCTACGATGCCTGGCATGTCCGTACGTCCCTCTCATCGGCTGCGAAGTAGAGGGAATCGGTGGAGCCGGCGGGAGGAGTCGAACACTCCGTCTGCTGAATACAAGTCAGCGGTTTTGCCCCTAAACTACACCGGCATCTGATGCGCATTAGTACTTCTAAAGCTGCGGGCGTGACCTCAGGGGAGTGCGTACCCCCCGTTGAGCCAAAGACGCCCGCATGCCGATCCATCTGCTCCGAGCCTGGCGTGCAAGGCCAAGCACTGGCTCCGGCAGCACGTGCTTCAACCCGAGATGCATGCCAGCCCTCATCGCGAGCCTGCCGCTCGCGTTCAGCGGCACGTAATAGCGCGGGACGAGAATTTCCTCGAAACCGTTGCGACGCTTGAACTCGGTGAGAGGACTGCCTACGTTCCGGCCGTAAACGAATTTCCCGTAAAGCAGATGACCGACGGCGGCGTCGGTACAGTTGCGTACGGCGCGTTCTAGCAACGCGTTGGCCGCCCGATTGTCGGCGTGGCGCTGCATGCACAGAAGCTGCAGGATCGCGGCAGTCTCCTGCATGAAAACGAGCTTGATGAATCCGACCAGCGCGTCTTCGTGATAAGCAGCGATGAACTGGCATCGGTCGAGGAACGACGCATATTCGTCACGCACGACTTCGAAGCTCTTGCCGTAATGCCAAAACGGTCGCCCCTGCCTGACGGGGGTTTCGTTGTTGACCGCCATGATTCCCCGCACCAGCGCGTCATCGAAAGGAACTTCCCGAATGACGATGCCCCGGCGTGCGGCGCGCCGCACATTCTTTCGGGTTTCCTGTGGAAGCGCCGACCACCACCGGCCGTAGTCCGTCGTGTGCACCGCCGCGACGCTTTCACTCACCCGCGGATAGGCAAACCGAGGCCGAACGTCAGGCACCTTCTGGGTAAACGTGAGAATGTCGGCTGCAAAATGTACCGCCTTCAGGCGCTCGATCGCGCGCTCGGGCTCGGGCAGCGGCTCGCTTTCCAGCCATTCCTCGTCCCGCACACGGGCGATCTTCGGCCATTTGCCGGTCGCAAAGATTGTCCGTCCTCCGTATTGAATCGCCGGATATCGGACTGCGCGGCCGCGGACGCTGACGGTTACGTGGCTTTGTTCCATTACCCAATCGAAGAGCGATCGCGATTGTGTTCGCGAGCAAGGACCGACACTCGCAAACGCCGTGCCGCAGTAGACGTCGTCATGCGTGTAAAACCTGCCGGAAGATCTTCAGCAGCCGTTGCTTTTGCTCGCGCCGCCGAAACTCGAGCAGTTCGCGCGGGATCGGCCGCGGGGCGCGCGTCAAATAGCCCCACAGGTAGCCCGAGTACAGCGCAATGCCGGAGAATAGGTACGGCTTGTTCTTCATCTGGTAGACCGCCCGAAACACTTCCCAGAGGGGATCGCTGCCCAGGTAATAGTCCTGCTTCCCGAATCGGAAACGGGCCGCGAGCACGCCCGTCGTTTCGGTTCCCATCGTCCGGTGATGCGTGAACGCGCGCTCCGCGAACGTCCGCGTTTCCCAGCCTTGCATCCGTGCCGTCGTCACAGCCGCCCAATCGATGCCGCCACCCTTGATGGGCTTGTATCCGCCGATCTGATCGAAGCAGCTGCGCCTGAACAGCTGGCACTGACCGGATACGTGATGGATGTTCGTGTACCGGTAGTTGTAGGCGACGTCGCCGTCCTCGATAAAGGCGGTGCCCGCGACGCCGAGACGCGGATTCCGGGCGAATTTTTCGAGTAGGAACTCAAAATGGGTTGGCTCGAACGAGACATCGGCGTCGAGATTGCAGATGACCTCGTAAGGAAGCGATTCGACGAGTCTCCTGCCCGCGTTGAACGCGGCTACCTTGCCAGCAAAGTTGCGCTCTTCCCGATCCGTCAAACGCAATAACTCGATCCACGGGTGCGATGCGCGGTATCGGTCAACCAATGCGTCCGTGCCGTCGGTGGATCCATCGCTCACGATCACCCACTTCAGCGGCGCCACCGTTTGGCTAATGACGGATCGCAACGTCGACTCGATATATCGAGCTTCATTGCGCGCGGGTGTGATCAGCACGTACGCTGGAAGCGTCCGGCGTTGGTCGAGATTTGCCGAGGAATCCTGCAGTTCGTCCACGGTTACGCGGCGCTCCGTACCGAAGCGGTGCGCTGGACGGCCTCCTCGAGCAATGTGCCGAGGGCGAGCGCCATCCATGCCTGCGACCAGCGCATGTAAGGAATTCTGTTCGTGTACCCCGGCAGCGACTGGTAATAGAAGAAGCCGCGCGCATCCCACATATGACGAAGCGTCCATGCAACGACGCGATGGGCGAGAGCGATGCTGTCCGGGTGAAGATCCTGGAGCGCGACGAGCGTGATCACGCTTTGCGCCGCGGAATGAACGTCGATCGGATAAGTGCGATCGTGAAAATACTTCGGCGCGCCCTGATCCGTGAAGAAGTGCTGTCGATAG
>Ga0105248_10004358_pt1 | contig 15656 bp, 12 predicted proteins | sample KBSS34metaG_FD_81524 | JGI IMG/M metagenome (GOLD analysis project Ga0105248, IMG submission 81524) | Switchgrass rhizosphere microbial communities from Kellogg Biological Station, Michigan, USA - KBS S3-4 metaG | ecosystem: Host-associated > Plants > Roots > Rhizosphere > Soil | place...
GGTGGCGGCGATGCCATCCATATCCATCAGCACCGCCGGCCCCAGCGTGAAGCCTTCGCCGACCCGATCGGGCTCGTCCTCGATCAGTCCGATGATGCGAAAGGCGGCATCGCCGATCCTGATCCGGTCACCGATGCGCAACCCCAGACGTTCGGCAAGAGCGGGCGCTATCGCGGCGTCCCGGCCACGGGGCCGGCCGACGAGCGCGCCCGGCGCCAGTTTGAGCTGGCCAAAAAGCGGCCAGAGATTGTCGACGCCCTTGAGTTCGGCGAGCACGCCGTTGCCGGTCAGCGTGGAGGCCATCGCCCGCATGGTGATGCTGTGTGAAACGGTGCCGATCCGGTCGAAGGCGGCGCGTTCGGCGGGGCTCGCCTGCCGCTGTGCGACGCTCAGCTGGACGTCGCCTCCCAGGATATCCTGTCCGCGCGCATTGAGCTCGGCGACGATTGCCGAGGACAGGCTGGCGACGCCGGCCAGACCGGCCACGCCCAGAAACAGGCAGATGACGAGCAGCCGCAATCCGTTCAGGCCGCCGCGCAATTCGCGCAGCGCAAACCGCCAGGCGAGCGTCATGCCGCGATCTGGTCCGCGATGATCGATCCGTCGCGCATCTCGACGACCCGGCTGCAGCGCGCGGCTAGCGCGCGATCGTGGGTGATGATCAGCAGGGTTGCGCCCGTTTCGCGTTGGCGCGCGAAGATCAGGTCCATGATCGTTGCGCCGGTACCGGCGTCGAGATTGCCGGTCGGTTCGTCGGCGAAGATCAGGGCAGGGCGGGGGGCGGTCGCGCGGGCGATGGCGACGCGCTGCTGCTCGCCGCCCGACAACTGGGCCGGATAATGATCGAGGCGGTGGCCGAGCCCGACCGCCTCCAGTTCCCGTGCGGCGCGTTCGAAGGCGTCGGCGTCGCCGGACAATTCCAGCGGCACCGCGACATTTTCGAGCGCGGTCATGGTCGGCAACAGATGAAAGGCTTGCAGGATGATCCCGATCCGCCCGCGCCGGGCGGCAGCCAGCGCGTCTTCGTCGAGCTTCGTAAAATCGAGCCCGGTCACAAGGACATGCCCGCTGTCGGCCCGCTCCAGCCCGGACAATATCGCCATCAGAGATGATTTTCCGGATCCGGACGGGCCAAGCAGAGCTACCGCTTCGCCGGGGCCGACCGCAAAGTCCACGCCCTTCAATATCTCGACCCGCGCCGGACCTTTGCCGAGGGCCAGTCGGACGGAGCTGGCGGCGATTACGGGACTTGTCATGCGGGGCGGCGATCCTGGGCTATGCTGCCCCGCAACATGTGGTCATTGGGCCTGCGTATCAATGGGGTGAAGAAGAAATCCTCCCTGTGGCAGAGCGAGTGCACATGAAATCGAAGACGCGAGAGCGCTTGCCCCAATGCATCGTCATCCCGGATCAAGTCCCGGATGACGAAAATTTCATGCGATTGTTCTGCAAAACGGGGCGGATTAAGCTACTCCCCCACTACCCGCAGTGTCGGAACCACCGTGGCTGGCATCGCCTTCGGCATGCGGTTCCATGCGTCGAGCGCGGCGATCTTGTAGGCTTCCGCGAGAGTCGGATAATTGAACGTATTCTCGACGAAATAATCGAGCGTGCCGCCGAGGTTTAGCACCGCCTGGCCGATATGGATGAGTTCGGTTGCGCCCTCGCCGATGATGTGGACGCCCAGCAGGCGGCGATCCTCCAGCGCGAAGATCATCTTCATCATGCCTGTCTCGAGGCCCATGATATGGCCGCGCGAGGTTTCGCGGAAGCGGGCGACACCGCATTCGCACGGGATGCCGCGTTCGCGGACGTCCTGTTCGGACAGGCCGACAGTCGAAATCTCCGGTACGGCATAGATACCGTAGGGAAAATAAGCGGGGGCGGGGGGCATGTGTGCGCCGAACGCATGGCAGGCGGCGATGCGTCCCTGTTCCATTGACGTCGAGGCCAGGCTGGGAAAACCGATGACATCCCCTGCGGCGTAGATATGGGGCACCGATGTCTGGAAGGTTTCCGGATTGACGGCGAGGCGGCCGCGGCCATCCGCCTCGAGCCCGCAAAGATCGAGCCCGAGCGCATCGGTGGCGCCGATCCTGCCGGCTGCATAAAGCAGCATTTCCGATCGGATGCGGCGGCCATCGTCCAGAACCGAAATCGGCCAGCCCTGGCCATCGACCTCCACGCTCTCCAGCTTGCAGCCGAGGCGGATCGCCATGCCGCGATCCCGCAACTGGTGGACGAATTCGTCGATGATTTCGCGATCGATAAAGTCCAGGAACGTGTCGCGGGGTTCGATCAGCGTCACCGGCACGTCCAGCGCGGAAAAGATCGTCGCATATTCGAGCCCGATAACGCCGGCGCCGACCACCGTGAGACTGCGAGGCACGCGGGGTTCGGCAATCAGCGCATCGCTGTCCAGAATATTCGTGTCATTGAACGGGATATGCGAAGGCCGATAAGGCTTCGTCCCCACCGCGATCAGTACACGGTCCGCTTCGAAACGATGTTCGTCACCGTCGCCTTCGACGACCGCAATTTCGTTCGGGCCAACGAAGCGCGCGACGCCGGAAATCGTGCGGACGCCGTTGCGGGCGAATTGATGCTCCAGCACGTCGATCTCGTGTTCGAGCGTCTTGCACAGCCGGGCATTGAGATCGCGACCCTGAATATCCTTTTTCACGCGATAGGCCCGGCCGTAGAAGCCGCGTTCGCGCCAGCCGGAAAGGTTGAGCACCGTTTCGCGCAATGTCTTGGACGGAATCGTGCCGGTGTGGACGGAAACTCCGCCGACCCTGGCCCGGTTTTCCACCACCAATGTCGATTTGCCGAGCTTGGCTGCCTGGATCGCCGCGCGCCGCCCGGCGGGGCCGCTGCCGATCACGATCAATTCATACCGCATTTCACGATCCTCAGGTTGCGCGGCTCTTTCGCCGGCCGATCACGCCTTCATGCGCCATCTCTCCTGAAACATCGTTAACGTTACGGAATAACGAATTCCGCGTGACGTCAACAAAAATACGGGAATTTGAACAGGGCGACGATTATGACGGCGCCAGTCCTGGGTGCCGCTATTCGGCTCCCATCACCGCATCGGTCCGTATTCCCAGCTTCCCCAGCAACATCCCCGAGCCGCCGATCGCGGGCAATTCGCCGGCGAGCAGCATCGCCCTGGCGGCGGCCCTCCGGACCTTGCCGCTGGTCGTACGCGGAACCGCGCCGGGGGCGACGATGACGAGGTCGGTGATCGACAGGTCAAGCCGTTCAAGACCCTTGGCGCGCACCTGCGCGGCAAATGCGGCGATCTCAGCGGGAAGGTTCTCTGCATGTCGCGTGGCGCGATCGATTTCGGCGACGAGAACGACATGGGGCCGCCCGTCATGCTCCAGCTGGAAGGCCGCCGCGATCGCCTGACCGGCATGGCCGATCACGTCCTGCCAGATTTGCTCGATATCACTCGGCGCGTAATTGCGGCCGCGCACGATCACCAGATCCTTGATCCGGCCGACGACATAATAACCTTCCGCCATCACGAAGCCGATGTCGCCGGTGCGCAGCCAGGGCCCGCGACCATCCGCCAGCCGCGCGTTGAAAGTTTCCTCGGTGGCGTCGGGCCGGCGCCAGTAGCCCAGGCCGATATGCGGCCCTGCCAGCCAGATTTCGCCGATCTCGCCGGGCGCGGCTTCGGTGAAGGTCTGAGGGTCGACGATCAGGACCTCGCTGCCTTCCATCGCCGGCCCACAGCAGACCTCGGATAAGGACGGGTCCTCATGATCCGGCGGCGCGACCTGGCCTTCGCCGAGCGACCGCACATCGACCCGCAGCAATACGGGCGGCGTATCGCGCGGCCCGCAGACCGTGACGACCGTGCATTCGGCAAGACCGTAGCAGGGGAAAAAGGCGCGGCGATCGAAGCCGACCTGCGCGAAGGTTTCGGCGAAGCGCATGACGCTGCGCGCGCGGATCGGCTCCGCGCCGTTGAACGCAACCTTCCAGCAGCTCAGGTCCACTTCGGGCACGCCCCGCAAGGCGGCATGCTCGACGGCCAGTTCATATGCGAAATTGGGACCGCCGCTGGTGTGGGCGCGATAGCGATCGATCAGTTCGAGCCATAAAGAGGGACGCCGGACAAAGGCGGCCGGAGAGGTCAACACGCAGGTCGCCCCCAGATAGAGCGGCTGCAGGATGTTCCCGAACAACCCCTGATCGTGGAAATGCGGGGCCCATCCGACGAAGTTGGAATGCTCGTCATGGCCGAATGCCGTTTGGATCATCGCCTGATTGGCGATGATATTGGCATGGCTGATCATTACCCCTTTGGGCGTGCTCGTCGATCCGGACGTATATTGCAGCACCGCCAGATCGTCGGGGGCAACGCGATAGCCTGGCTGGCCGGCGTCCGCCGGCATCTGCGTGAGGTCTTCAAACGTCAGGCAGGCGATACCGAGCGGGGCAAGAGCGGCGCGCAGGTCGTCATATTGAACGGCCATGACCGCATCGAGGAGGATGGCCGCGGGCGCGCAATCCTCCACAACCGGCAGCAGGTTGCGCACCCGTTCGCGACGCCGGCCGATCGGCGCCAGCGGCACCGCAACCGCGCCGATGGAAAGACAGGCGAAGAAGGTGAGGATGAAATCCGCGCCAGGGCCGAACAGGAGGCCGACCGGCTGACGCGCGAGCCCATGCGCCGCGAGCCGCGCCGCGATGCCCCGGATCGCGCGATCGAGCTCAGCATAGGTCCAGCGGGCCTTGGGACCCGATCCGTCGTCGAAGATGATCGCATCCTGATCAGGGCGAATGCGGGCGTGCGATTCCAGTACCTCGAGGATCGAAGCCGCACTGCTTCCCCGCCGCGAAGGTGTGTCTTCCTGGGTGCGGATCATTAGGGTTCTCACCGCGGCGGTCGGGTCGTGCGCGGGATCGGATCGAACCGGAGCCGCAGCAGCACGATGCGCCGCATCGAAAAGCCCGCGGCCGACAGCCGCAAATAGCGGTAGTAGCGGTCGATCAGTTCGGCGTCCCCGCCGGCTTCGCCCCGGGCGGCGGCCTGTCGCAGCCGTTTGGCCCATAGTTCGCACGTGCGCGCATAATCCTGCGCATCGTCGCGAAGACGTACGATGCGATATAGGCCCTGGCTGGCGACGACGATGTCTTCCAGCGTAGGCAGTTCGGCGGCGGGAAAGATGTCGGTGGTGATGAACGGATTGGCTTTGCCGGCGTCGATCGATCCATAGGCGATCGTCTGCAGGGACAACCGGCCGCGTCCTTCCGTCCAGGACAGGCAGGATTCGAAGAAGCGGCGATACAGCGCGCGGCGCTCTTCCTGACTTTGCTCGGGATGCGCGAAATGTTCGAAAGCGCCGATCGAGACGATGCCGTCGAAGGGCATCGCGGGACTATATTCATGCCAGTTGGTGCTCTCGACGGCAATTTCAGGACCGTTGTTTGCGCGTACAAAAGCAGCCTGTTCTTCGCTCAGGGTCAGGCCCGTGCAGCTGGATACGCCAAAATCGTCGATGAGCGTGCGCATTTGCGCGCCCCAACCGCAGCCGACATCAAGCACACGCATGCCAGGTGCCGCCCCGATCGATTCCGAATGATAGCGCAGCTTGCGGTGCTGGGCTTCCTCCAGCGGCGCATCATCGGGCAGTCCGTCCCACATCGCACATGAATAGGCCATCGTCGGATCGAGCCAGGCCGAGTAGAAATCATTGCCGACATCATAATGATGGCGGATCGCAGCGGCGGAGCCGCCGGCTTCGATTGCGGGCGCAGCCGTCATGAACGTGCGGCCCGGGCTTTGCAGTCCGCGACACGGCTCGCGGCTTCGGCGATGCTGGGAGCTTCGAACAGCAGTTCCATCGGGATATCGTCAGGCATGGCTAGCCAGTTTTCCAGCGCCACGAGCATATCGACGCCCTGAACGGAATCGATGCCGAAGCTTTCAAAATCGGCCGCGCCGCTCACCTCTTCGGGGGGAAGGCCCGTGAGACTAGCGATATGCAGTTGGAACCATTTTTCGATATCGACGGCCGTGATGCCGGGGGCAGGCGATGTCACAATAGGTCTCCGTGGCTTTCGGGGGCGTAAAGCACTGGGTGTAAACAGCTTATATGGCAGCAGTAATTTTTCAACGCGGCTATTCTTTCGTCAGGAGGTAACAGGGCTGAAGCGGCGCCTGACCGGCTCGGGGGCGGGGGAAGGCGGCAGGATCTGGCTGCGCTTCGGATCGGCTGCGGATAATGCCGACTCCACATCGTGGACATTGGCTGCGCCGTCGAGATCGTCCAGTTTGATGTAAGCAGGAGCGGGCAGGCCCCAGGTCTGGCGGATCGTGCTGATCACCTCCTGCGATACCTCCGCCTCATAAGCGACGCCGTCGCCTTCGCCATACGGCATCGGTTCGCCCAGCATCGTCAGCTTCCAGCCGAATTGCGAATAGAGGCTGAGCATGCGGATGTCGGTGAAGCCGATATAACGATCGATCCCCGCCGCCAGTGCAATTTCCAGCGGCGAGATCATGCAGGCCGCCTTGCGCATGAAATAGGGGCGGCGCAGGCCGCGTTCGCGGCAGAAACCTCGACTGACTTCCCACGTCCGCCCGTCGCCGAACGGACGTCCGCCGGGCTTCAGGAAGCCGGTGAAATGATCTCCGAGCATCGAGCGATCGTCAGCCGGACGGACGCGAATACCCATCACGACATCCCTGTTCGCGCCAAAGCCGATGATGTGCATCGCCCGCTCATCATCATATTCGTCAAATTCCATGCCGTCGCGGACGCGAAGGCGCCATCCCAGTTCATCGACAAACACGGCTTTGCGCGCACGATGCAGATCATCCAGTTCGGGACCGTAGAGCGCCCGATTATCATTCGTAACGAGATGAAGCACTTACCTGCCAAAAATCCTTTGCGGGAAGGACAGGCTACATCAGCGGGGCATGGGGGCCAACGGTAATGTGCTGAGCATTCCGCGGCTGGCAACGATCACCGATGCCTCCGCGATCGAGGATACGCCGAGCCGTTCAACGGCGCGACGCAGATGAATGCCGACGGCGGGCGCCGACCGATCGAGATGCTCTGCGATATCGAGGTGCGACCAGCCGGCCATCGTCAGGCTGAAACATTTCTGCTCGATCGGCGTGATTTGCCCATGCGCCGCCATATCGTCGCGCGCGTCGAGCAGGTTGACGCCATGCGTGGCGTATAAAGCGGCCAGCAGGCGAAAGGTCGACAAGGTCTGGCGATCGACCGCCGCGCGAGTGGCGATCAGGAGGAGAAGCGGTTCGCCATCGGCGGTTTCGGTTTCGATTTCGATGCGGTCGCGGCCGATCGAGGTCGCAAGCGAGAGGTCGTCGCCAAAGACCGGGATGAGTGTACCGTCCTCATCGGCGGCGCAACAGCAGTGCGCTGTCACCCGTTGCGCGAACAACGCGGCCGACATCGCCTCCACCAGCTGTTCGAGGTGCAGCATGGAAGGCGCATCGCGCACGAAATCACCGACCGGATCGATATTGACCGATTCATGATTGCTGAGCAGCGCCTGTGCCATCGTACATCCTTCCGCCTTCGTGCTGCCATCAAAATGGGCTCAGGAAGTTAACAATCCTTTAAGAGATTCGGCGTTAGCAACGCCGATGTTAAGAATTGGTTTGCCAGTTCGATTCACAAATCGGTCAGCTGGGCAAGGGTAACGCGTGCCTGGAGATCGGTTTGGAGCGTGAGGATGAAGATGCCGTGGCTGAAGGTGGCGATAAGCACCGGAATATGGTGACGCGACAGGATGTTGGCACGCCGGCGGGAGGGCTTGCGGAAGCCGCCCTGGCGGCGGCGGGCATCAGCATTTGCCATGTCGGACCGGGCCGGATCCTGAGCTTCGACGGCACCGCACAGGCGATGTTCGGTGTTCCCGCCGAGTCGAGCTTCGTTAACATGTTTGCGCGCGTCGGGCGGGGCCATCGCCGCGATGTGCTGGCTATGATCCGCGGGGCCGGGGGATTGTCCCAACAGCTTTCGGCGGAATTCCCGTTCACCTCGCCGGACGGCCAAATATATTGGGTGCGGGCGATCGCACGGCGGATGACCGAGCATTGCCAGCAGGACTGCGCCTTCATAACGCTGCTGGACGTCACGGCGGAACGCAAGGCGCACGAAATGCTTCGCCAGAGCGAAGAGCATCTGCGCTACACTGTCGAATATAATCCCCAATTGCCCTGGATCGCAGATCCGGCCGGCAATATCATCGACCTGACCGATCGCTGGCTCGCGGCAACCGGCATGACCCGCGAAAAGGCGCTCGGGGAAGGCTGGGCAGCCGTCACCCATCCCGACGATATCGGAATGGTGAACGAGAAGATCATGCACGCCCTGATGACAGGTGAGTCCTTCGACGTGCGGATGCGGCTGTGCGTCAACGGAATCTATCGCTGGATGCGGGCGCAGGGATATCCGCGGCGCGACGCGAGCGGCAATATCGTCCGCTGGTATGGCTATACCGAAGACATTCACGAACATGTGCTTGTCGAAGATCAGATACGATGGAATGCCGAGCACGACCCGTTGACCGGCCTCTATAATCGCGCCCTGTTCAACGCCAATCTCAAGGAGTCGCTTGAAAAGGCGTTGCAATCCCTGCGGCGCGTGGGCGTTCTTCTGGTGGATATCGATCACTTCAAGGAGGTCAACGACCAGCTTGGCCATCATGCCGGCGATGCCTTGCTGCAGCATTATGCCGATCAGCTGCGCGCGAAGCTTCCCGCCGATGCGATCATAGCGCGGCTGGGCGGCGACGAGTTCGCGGTCATGTTCCCCGATATCAGGGATCAGCAGGAACTGGCCGGCTGGGCGGAACAGATCCTCCAGCTCCACCAGCCGATTGATTTCGACGGCCGATCGATCGATTGCCATTCGAGCATCGGCGCGGCCATATTTCCCGAGCATGGCACGCATGCATCCGAACTGCTGCGTCATGCCGATGTCGCGCTTTATGCCGCCAAGGAGGGCGGTCGCGCCAGTGTACTGGTGTTCGAAGCGACGATGCAGGATGAGGTCCGCGAACGCGCGGCTATGGTCAACAGGGCCCGGACAGCCGCGCGCGAGGGCGATATCCTGGCCTTTTATCAACCGAAGGTGTCGCTTGAAACCGGCGATCTGATCGGCTTCGAGGCGCTGCTGCGCTGGCGGGATGCTGCCGGCCGCATTCACGCGCCCGCGTCGATCATGGCGGCGTTCGAGGATCGTGAGGTCGCTGACATGCTGGGCCAGACCATGCTCGATCATGTCGTTGCGGACATCATCCGCTGGCGTAACATGGGGCTGATTTACGGCAGCGTCGCGATCAACGCCGCGCCAGCCGAATTCCGGCAGAGCAATTTCGCGCCGCGCCTGATCAAGTGCATGCAGGATGCGGGCCTGTCGGCGGGCGATATCGAAGTGGAAATCACCGAAGGCGTGTTCCTGGGCCGCCGTTCGGATCACACCAAGAGCGCGATCGCGATGCTGAACGAATATGGTACGCGCATCGTGCTTGACGATTTCGGCACCGGCTTCGCTTCGCTCACCCACTTGCGGGCGCTCCCGGTCGACACGCTCAAGATCGACCGGTCGTTCATTTCCGACATTACCAAATTCAGCGGCGATGCCGCGATCGTGTCCGCGATCATCAATCTTGGCCGTAACCTGGGCATCAAGGTCGTCGCTGAGGGGTTGGAGACGATCGAGCAGGTCGAAACGCTCCGCGACTTCGGCTGCGAGCAGGCGCAAGGCTATTATTTCGGCGTGCCGACGCCCGCGCTGAAAATCCCCGAGCTGATCCGCACCTGGACGGGACGTGCGCCGTTGCTGAGCAGCCAGCTGCCGCTGGCGGTGGCGTCTTAGAGCTCCGAACCATCTCCGCTCGCCCTTTTCGATCAGTCGGCTATGTCTGTGGCCAACCGAGGAGAAAAGCGATGATCATGTCCGCATCCCGCCTGCAAGCATTCGGGCTCGGCCTCCATGGCTGAACCGACGCCCCCGTCCAGCGGCGGCAAGGCCGCGTTGATCGTCTTCGCGCAATTGGGCGCCTTTCTGGTAGGTCTGGTCCTGTTCGGCCTGCTCGTTTACTGGCTGCGTAAGACATTCCGTTAGGCGAGGCCGTGTCCAATGGCCTTGAGCTTTGCGCGATAAACGCTAGGAGGCTGCAAAGCGCCGCGCGCGGCTACCCTGCGCGCATTCGCCACAAGGCTTAGATCCATGACCGATTCAACGATCACCATTGACGCGACCTCGGCCGTCATCGAAAAACGCATGATCGCCTTTGGCGGGGTCGTCGATGGGGACGATCACAAGTTCATCATGAGCATCGCCGATTTTGCGCATTTCGGCGTGGAAAATGCCAAGGCCGATCCCATTGGCGCGGTGAAGGTGATATCGGCCAATCTGGCGACGATGATCGGTGAGAAAATCCGCAAGGACGAATTGCTGCCGACCACCAAGCTCGCCGCGCTCTAAAAATCCGCCGCGCCTCCAAGCGGGGATTACGCTCCGGCTTGCCAGATTTTGATCGCCTGCACCGGCCACGCCAGCATCAGCACGTTCAACGTGAGGTTGTCGCGTATCGTCCATAACGCGATCACCTCAAAAACCACCGCGACGATCACGACTACCCGCCATGGCGCACGGCGTGCGAAAGCGAATCCGAGCGCCATCCAGGCGACATCGGACACGGAATTGATCACGCTATCGCCGGAATAGCCGAGCGCTATCGTCGCCTCGCGGTAGCGATCGATGATGATGGGTGAATTCTCCAGCATCTCCCAGCCACTCTCAATCGCGACGGCGAGCACAAGGCGCTGCCCCGGCGGCCGGGATCGCAGCACAAGCCGGCCGACCAGATAAAAGAGAAAGCCGTGGATAATGTGACTTGGCGTGTACCAGTCCGCGATGTGCTGGCTGTTGCCGGCATCAAGCCGAGGGTGCCATAGCTCCACATATCCACATGGGCAGATGAGATGCCGCCCCATCGCCAATTCGAATATGGCGACGATAAGCAGCAGGCAGAGCACGATCAGCCAGTGCACAGGGCGAATATCGCGAATGGAGGGGCCGACCATGAGCTTCTCTCTTCATCCATCCATCTCGCGCGCCAGTACGGCGATCAACGCCGCTGCCCGCATCGCCCGCGCCAGCGGCGCGCCCTGACCCGCCCATTGCGCGCCATAACTGCTATTGCCGGCGGCCTTAGCCGCGGCGTTCAGAGCTTTTCCGGCGTCATAGGCGATCGGATAATCCGGCGGCCGGATGTCGGCGCGTTCGCCGAGTGCTGTGAAACTGTTGGCCAGGCAGCGCGCCGGCCGGCCCGAAATCGCCCGGGTCATGACGGTGTGCCGGGCTGCGTCGCCCATCAGCGCTGCCCGATAGGCGGCGTCGGCCTGTGATTCCGGACAGGCGATAAACGCCGTGCCCAGTTGAGCGGCGGCCGCGCCGAGTGCGAGGGCCGCCCGGATGCCCGCGCCGTCCATGATTCCGCCCGTCGCGATCACGGGAATATTCACCGTCTTTACGAGAAGCCGTGTCAGCACCATCGTGCCCAGGCCGGCGTCATCGCCGTCCGGATCGAATATCCCGCGATGGCCGCCGGCCTCATGGCCCTGCGCGACGATCGCATCAATGCCCGCCGCTTCGATCGCCTGTGCTTCCGCGACATTGGTGGCCGTCGCCAGCAGCGTTGCGCCCGTGGCCCGCAGCGCGGCGATGCGGTCGGGCGATGGCAGACCGAAATGGAAGCTGACGACCGGCGGCCTTTCGGCGAGCAGCATCGCCATCATCGCGTCGTCTTCAACGAAGCTCGTATAGATTTCGCGTAGCCGCCTTGGCGGCTGCGCGGCGAAGGCGGCGAATTCCGGCGCCAGCAGGGATAACCATGCGCTCTCGCACTCTGCCCGCGCCTTCGCGGGGCGATGGCAGAAAAGGTTGACGTTGAACGGGCGGGGCGATGCCGCGCGGATTTCGCCGATCATTGCGCGGGCCTGTTCGGCTGTCGCCGCGCCGATGCCGATCGACCCGAGTCCGCCCGCATTCGACACCTCTGCCGCCATCGCCGGGGTGGATGTGCCCGCCATCGGCGCTTGGATGATGGGCAGGGCGATGCCGAGCCTGGATAGAAGGGCCTTCATAAATATGGTCTCACGGTGCTTTGCCACCTTTTAAGCCGCCTTCGTGGTGAAGGGGAGGGGCGACGGCGTCGATTTTCCCGACCCCGTGGCGCGCCAGCCCTCGCGGAGACCACATGTCGCCCCATCCAGCGACTTCGAGCGGCCCGAAATTCCGATCATGGTTCATTTTCTGATCAATCGCGTGCGTGAGCGCGGGCTGACGCCAAGCCATGCTGCACGTGCGTTGCACGTGACGGGATGATCATTACGCATCTGTATTGATAGATCTCGATAAAATTCAAATAGCATGATCGAGAGCACTTGCGTTCTTGCTGCTCGGTCGCAGGAAATCACGTCCATCGACATTTTCCGTGCAGCGTTTCTGTTACTTAGTGTTGCAGTGCGGAAATGTTGTGATACCGTCATGCCATGCCCAGAGAATCGGGCGTTAATGGAGAGGTCCCGTCGGTAACAGGGGGCCATATGCCTGCACGATTGATACACAAACGTAGGGCCGTTCCGGCCGTGGTCGAGCTTTAACGCTATGGCCGAGTGTGCAATGTGCCAGTCATCACGCTACAGCAGCGAATCGTTAAGAGTATTGCTTGCCGATCTGGAAGTATTCGTGGCGGGATGTTTTGAATATCCGGGGATTTTTCGAAGCTGAATAGGGCGGCGCTGCCAGGCGTTTGCCATGTGGCATGGTTTTTTAAATAGGGGGCAAAAATGCGTCATCATTTTTCGGCCGGCGTGGCGACGATCGCCATCGCCGCCTGCGCGAGCGGAGCCTATGCGCAGGAGACGACATCGTCCATTCGCGGCGTGGTTACGGCGGCCGGTGCGCCGGTCGCCGGGGCGACGGTTACCGTCACCCATGTGCCTTCAGGCACGACATCGACGGTCGGCACCTCGCGGGACGGTGGCTTCGCGACATCCGGTCTGAGGATCGGGGGCCCCTTCACCGTGAAGGTCACCGCGCCGGGGTTCGGCGAATCCGTGATTACCGACATCGAACTGACCGCCGGCCAGCCGCTGCGCCTGCCGATCGAACTGGAAAGCGTCGGCAGCGACATTCTGGTGACGGCCACCAAGACCAGGGCCACGGAATTGTCGCCGGGCCCGATCACTTCGCTCAACCGTGAAAAGATCGAGGGCATGGCCTCCGTCAATCGCGATATCCGCGATATCGTCCGCCGCGATCCGTTCGCAACGATCGACCCCGGCCAGAGCCGCGGCGTGATGATCGCGGGTCAGAATGCGCGCCTGAACAAGTTTTCGGTCGACGGCCTCGGCTTCACCGACAATTTCGGCCTCAATGTCGGCGGCCTGCCGACGTCTCGCGGGCCCGTGCCGCTGGACGCGATAGAACAGCTTTCGGTCAAGGTTGCCCCCTTCGACATCAGCGAAGGCAATTTCCAGGGTGGTGCGATCAACATCGTGCTGCGATCGGGCACCAACAAATTCCACGGCAGCGGCTTCTACACCTATTTCGACGACAGCCTGCGCAACGACAAGGCGCGTGGCATCGCGAAACAGACGTTGAAGTTTACCAGCAAGAGCTTCGGCGGTTTTCTGTCCGGGCCGATCATCAAGGACAAGCTGTTCTTCGCATTCTCCTATGAACAGCTGAAGGAAAGCAATCCGCCGACGTTCGGCATCAATGGTGTCGGCAACACCGTGCCCAACATCAGCCAGGCGCAGATCGACAACATCACCGCCATATCGAAGGCGGTTTATAATTATGATCCGGGCGGCGTTTTCCTGGGCGGGCCGGAAACCGACGAGAAATATACGGCCAAGCTCGACTGGAATATCACCGACGGTCAGCGCGCGTCGTTCACCTATATCCATAATGAGGGCAATACCGCGAACGATCCGGGATTCTCGACGACGGGTCCCTCCGCCCCGACCCTTTCGTTGATGTCAAACGACTATAGCCGGCCTGAAAAGGTGGACTCCTATGTCGGCCAGCTGAATTCCGACTGGTCCGATAATTTCCACACCGAGATTCGCGGAAACTACCGAAAATATGATCTCGAGCCGAAGCCTTATGGCGCTTTCCCTTTCTCCGAATTCCAGGTTTGCCTGGATCCGAGCGGAGCGGTTGCCGAGAACGGTGCTGCCAACGGCTCCAACGCCATCACCTGTACCCAGGGTGGCTCCGCCGCGCCCGGATCGGGCATCCTCTATTTCGGGCCGGATCACTTCCGTCACTTCAATTTCGTAAAGACCAAGCAATATGGCGGCGATGTCGCGGTCCGCTGGGAATATAAGACATTCTCATTCAAGGCGACGGCGGCGTGGAGCCATCTGGACGTCGCCAACGCGTTCACGCCCAACGCGCTCGGCACCTATACGTTCGATTCCGTGGCTGACTTTCAGGCGCGGAATGCCTCCAGCCTCGCGCTCGCGGGTGCGATCACCGGCAATCTGAACGATGTGCTGGCGAGCTTCCGATATGATCAGTACACGTTCGGCCTGCAGAGCAGCTGGGACCCGGATCCGACCTTCAGCGCGACGGCCGGCGCTCGTATCGACATGTACTCGCTGCCGGATAAACCACCCTACAACCAGTATTTCGCGGCGCGCTATGGCTTTTCCAACCAGGGGTCGATCAACGGCAAACAGGTTATCCAACCGCGCTTCTCCGCCACCTGGACGCCGTTGACCCGCCTCAAGCTGCGCGGCGGCGTCGGGCTGTTCGCGGGCGGTTCGCCGGACGTGTTCCAGGGGAACAGCTATTCGGTCGCCAACGTGTACGGAAACTCATTCACGATCCGGCGCGATCCGGCGACCGGCGCTTGCGTCGCCCCGACACCCGCGATCTGCGCGGCTGCGCTGACGGGCGTGAACGGCACCACCATCAACCCCCTGGTGCTCAATTACCTTCGGACAAATACAGGATCGTTGTCGCTCGCAACCGTCAACGCACTCGATCCCGGTTACAAGATTGAGTCGACCTGGAAGGCCAGTTTGTCGGCGGATTATAAGGCGGATTTCGACAACTTCCTGGGCCATGGCTGGGACTTCGGCGCGGACCTTTATTATGGCTGGGTCAATAACGCGCCACTGTACAAGGATCTCCGCCTGACCCAGATCGGCGTCGCGCCCGATGGTCGTCCACGCTACGCCACCTCGGTCGCCGGCTCCAATTCGAACAACGATCTTCTTTTGACCAACACCAAGAAGGGCCATTCCTTCGTTGCGGTGGCGCGGTTCGACAAGGCGTGGGACTGGGGCCTGGATGTCGGCGCGAGCTACACCTTCCAGGACGTGACCGACGTCAGCTCGGTTAATGGCACCACTGGATCGGGCACCTATGGCCAGAACCCGATGGTCGACCCGAACATCGCGGCTTATGGCACGTCGATCTACCAGATCCGCCACAGCATCAAGTTCAACATCGATTTCGATCACGCCTTCTTCGGTGATTACAAGACGCGCTTCAGCCTGTTCGGCGAACGGCGTTCGGGCATCCCCTACAGCCTGACCATGATCGATACCGCCGGCGGGAACGGGCATGGCA
>Ga0105248_10004359_pt1 | contig 15654 bp, 10 predicted proteins | sample KBSS34metaG_FD_81524 | JGI IMG/M metagenome (GOLD analysis project Ga0105248, IMG submission 81524) | Switchgrass rhizosphere microbial communities from Kellogg Biological Station, Michigan, USA - KBS S3-4 metaG | ecosystem: Host-associated > Plants > Roots > Rhizosphere > Soil | place...
CCGGCCATCCTTCCTGTAGCTGACGGCAAGACAATCGAAGGCTTAAGGTGCGAAGAATTGCCGGACGGGAGAATGCTGTGTGATCTCACGATGGCATCGACAAGTATCCGTTCGATGAAGCTTGTAAAGAGCGAACCGCAAAAGAGTAGGGCGCTTCGCGCGGGTGAGTTGATCGAGACATCCCTTTATGTTCTGACGATCGATACCTCCACAGGCGCCATCACAAGCCTGAAGAGCAAAAAGAGCGGACATGAAGTCTTTGGAGCGCCGGCAAATGTAATTTATGCAGAGCGACCGAAGAAAAAAGCGCCAGACCCAGCAGATCAGATTCCTGCTATTCCGGACCAAGATAAAGTTGGATCTTCAGACGATGGACCATCCACGGTCGAAGTATGGAAGGGACAGCTTTCAACAACTATTACTGTCACAGGGAAGTTTTTGGGCGGAGGTGTATTGCGCCGCACCATTCGGCTCCACGAAGGGCATCCACGCATCGATTTTGAGATCGAATTGAATGATATCCCAGACTACACGCTCGTCTATGCCGACTTTCCACTTGCAAATGATGTTGAGGAGGTGAGGCGTGGAGTACCATTCGGGTTCTCCCATGCTGCATGGTCCAGGCCAAACCCGAATCTGCATGGCTGGGCGAAGGGAATTGTGCCCGCAGTACGCTGGAGCGCCTACACGACTGCTCAAGGTGGTGGAGTCGCGTTATTAGATCGCGGGTTAAGCGGTCGCGAGTTAAATGGCCGAAACGCCTCAATCTATCTGCTGAATGCAGAGGACAAATATCAGGGATACGAGAATTCATGGCTTACGGGCAAAGGAAAGCATCTGCTTGAATTTGCATTGCTACCTTATGAATCAGACTGGCAAGAGGCCCGAGTCCCTCAAGCAGCTTGGGAGTACAATCTGGCTCCGGTGGTGCTGAATGGACGTACTGGCGTTGCGAGTCACTCCTACCTTGAGACCTCAGAAAATGTGATAGTCGAGTCCTTACGGCGCGAGGGAGATCACGTGATTGTTCGATTATCAGAGGCTTTCGGATCTGCCGGCGAAGCTCGCGTGAAACTGCTATTGCCACACAAAAATGCAGTACTCACCGACCTCATTGGCAATGTCGAATCGCATCTGCAGGGCGGCCCAGAATATCGTTTCGCCATAAGACCGCAGCAGATAGTCACGATGCAATTCAAAACAAATTCCGCAGTAGAGGAAGCACAGCCGGTAACGAAATGGGACAAATTTGTTCCTGAAAGCAAGCTTCCAGCGCTACATGCTTACAGCCCCGATGTAATCGGGCATCCACCGATTGGATCTTGATAACGGAAGATGAAAGATTGACATGAGTGAACTTCGCGGCATTACGTGGCGCCATACTCGCGGTTTTCTGCCAATGGTCGCAACTGCTCAGCGCTTCTCCGAACTCTATCCAGATGTCAATATTCGCTGGGAGACGAGATCTCTGCAGTCCTTTGCGGACCAGTCAATTGCACAGTTGGCTGAAGTGTTTGATCTTCTCGTGATCGATCATCCATACGCAGGGCGTGCAGCCAGAGGAGATGTGTTATTGCCTCTCGATGAACTTCTCGAAGCGGAGTTTGTGACGGAACAGGAGAAGAATGCGGTCGGGCAATCATACGACAGCTATCGATATGGAGGACACCTGTGGGCGCTCCCTACAGACACAGCGACACCTGTGAGCGGAGCGCGGATCGATCTGCTGACAAGGCAGCATCTAACAATACCGAAAACATGGTCTGAACTATTGGCCCTTGCGCGGCGGGGTATGGTCGTGGTCCCTGCGATTCCGATCGATAGCCTTATGCACTTCTACATGCTCTGCATCGGATTGGGCGAAGAGCCGTTTCAGAATCGCAGTGCCATAGTGTCCGATAGAACAGGTCGTCAAGCTCTGGAGATGCTGCGTGAGTTGATCCTGCTCTGCGATCCTAAGTGCCTGTCCAGAAATCCCATAGCCATCTGGGAGTTGATGTCGTCGACCGATGAGGCAGTTTATTGTCCATTCGCCTATGGCTATTCCAACTATGCCCGTCCTCGTTATGCCAAGAACACGATTGAGTTCGGGGGGCTGATTGCCATCGATGGACACAATGCATGTCGATCGACACTGGGTGGTGCTGGACTATCCATTTCACGCTGCACTACGGAGCCAGAGTTGGCCGCGCAATACGCTGCCTTCGTGGCATCGTCCGAGGTTCAGAAGGGCATCTATTTTGAATCAGGTGGGCAGCCAGGTCACCGTTCTGCATGGACAGATGATGTGGTCAATCTGCAGAGTGGAGGATTTTTTAGAAAGACACTGCGAACCCTCGATGAGGCTTACATGAGACCGCGGTTTGATGTATACCCTGCCTTCCAGGACGAAGCTGGCGAACTTGTGCACACCTATTTGTCACGAGGCGGAGACAGTGGTGTTGTACTCGATGAGCTCAACGCATTGTTGCGGTTGATTCGCAGCAGGAGTCTGGAGGCTAATCCATGATGCCATTGGACGGTCTCCTGGTTATCGATTTCAGTCAGTTTCTTGCCGGGCCAGCTGCGTCATTGCGGCTTGCGGATCTAGGCGCAAGAGTTATCAAGATTGAGCGGCCTGATGGCGGAGATCTATGCCGTCGGCTATACATCTCGGACCTGGAACTGGATGGCGATAGTACATTGTTTCACTCGATCAACCGCCACAAAGAGAGCTTCGCAGCTGATCTGAAAAACGATCGCGACCTTGCTGAAGTATTTCAACTGCTTCGCAAAGCTGATGTCGTGATTCACAATTATCGTCCTGGGGTGATGGAGCGGCTTGGATGTGATTACGACTCAGTATTGAAGATCAATCCGCATGTGGTTTACGACGAGATTACCGGCTACGGAAAAGAAGGACCATGGAGGAACAAGCCTGGGCAGGATCTCCTCGTCCAGTCGCTGTCAGGATTGCCCTGGTTAAGCGGCAACGCTGATCAGCCTCCCGTGCCCTTTGGCGTGGCCGTCGCAGATTTGTTCACCGGGGCTCATCTTGTGCAGGGGATCCTCGCTTGTTTGGTAAGAAAGGGAATCACTGGCAAGGGAGGGCGGGTCGAAGTGAGCCTAATGGAATCGATTCTCGATTTCCAATTTGAAGTCCTTACAACCCACCTGAATGATGGTGGCAAATTGCCCCGGCGAAGTACGGCAAACAACGCTCACGCTTATCTGGGAGCCCCTTATGGAATTTATGATACGGCGCACGGTTCATTAGCGTTGGCAATGGGGTCAATTGTTCGCCTGGGAGAATTGCTCGAATGCCCCGCTCTCGCCTTCTACAGCGATCCAAAATCTTGGTTTGAACAGCGCGATGCAATTAAGCAAATACTGGCAGAGCATCTACTCACCAACTCAGCTGCTCACTGGCTTTCCATTCTCGAGCCTGCGGATATCTGGTGTGCTGAGGTCTTGAATATGCAGGAAGTTATGCAGCACGAAGGGTTTAAAGTTCTCGACATGGTGCAGGAAGTCAGTCGCATTGGAGGTCAGACGATGCGTACACTTCGGTGTCCCATCCGTATCGACGGGCATGTAATCAAAAATAGTCAGGGTGCGCCAAGGCTCGGCGCGGACACCGACGCGATTCGACTTGATTTTGCGATCAAAGCCCATGAAGAGCGGCAACATGACCAGACATGAGGTAGATGGTATGAAGCACGAAGAAATTGAACTATACAACACTGAGTCCTGGTTCTATGAGGACTTTGAGATAGGTGCAAAAGTGCGTTCCATTCGCCGTACCATCTCCGAGGGCGAGAGCATGGCTTTCAACGCTCTCGTAATGGACATGCACCCCTATGTGGCGGATGAAATTTTTGCTAGAGAAGAAGGTGTATTCGGTAGGCGCATCATCGCCGGCGCATTCGTATTCAGCCTTGGTCTCGGCCTTGTAGCCAATAACTGTACAACGGCGTTCAGTTACGGTTATGACAGGCTTCGTTTCATCAGGCCAGTGTTCATTGGCGATACCATCTATACCATTCGTACCAACCTTCGAAAAAAACCGCGCACAGGGACGATGGGCTTGGTAACGGTATCGTATGAAGTCTATAAACATCCAGGTGAAATCGTTCTTTATTGTGAACATCTGCAAACGACTAAGTATCGAGACCCGTCACTATTTCTCGATCAGGTTGAGAGAGAGTAATGTCTACCGGTCGCAAACTGCGCATCGCTATCCGTAAATTCGCCCCCTTTGAATCTGCTATACGCAAACAATGGGAGATATTTTCTTCGTCTCTCAATCTGGATGTAGTTCTAGACTCAGAGGCGTTTGACCTGCACCCGCTTTATGAATCACTCTTTGATCGGCAAGGCTTATTACGGGGTGATTGGGATATTGCCTTCGTCAGCACGGATTGGATTAAGGCCGCTGGCGAAGCCCAGTGCCTGGTCGATCTGTCTTCGCTGATTCAGTCAGATCCGCCACAGGATTATCCCGATGGTTGGACACAATCGCTCTTGCGTATGCAGCGAATTAACGGCGCTGTCTACGGGATGCCGTATCACAATGGACCTGAGTGCTTATTGCTGCGTAAAGATTTGTTTGAAGATCCATATGAACAACAGCAATACGAAAAACTCTATGGTGCTCCGCTCGCAGCTCCTCACAATTGGAAAGACTTCCATCGAATCGCGCGCTTCTTCAATAGGCCAGAACGCGGAATCTATGGCACTGCATTCGCCGCGTATCCAGACGGACACAATACAGTGTATGACTTTCTATTGCAGCTATGGACGCGCGGAGGTGAGTTGATCGATGCCGATGGCAAGATTCGATTCAATACGCCTGAGGCCATCGAAGCGCTCACATATTATCGCGAAATCATCAATGATAGTGCCGCGGTCCATCCACGCTGTAGGCAGATGGACTCTGTCCAGTCCGGCATGGCGTTTGCAGCTGGCGAAATTGCAATGATGGTGAATTGGTTTGGTTTTGGCGCCATGGCCGAGACTCTGGTAGATTCTCGCGTACGCGGATGTGTCGATATGGTAACTGTGCCTGCAGGAACAGGAGGAGCTTCGGTATCGCTGAACTCCTATTGGCTGCTCGCGATCGGGAAAGGTAGTCGGCAATGTGACCTTGCCTACCAGTTTGTGCGGCACTGTATGACTCGCGAGATGGATAAACTCTTGACCTTCGAAGGCGCTATTGGATGCCGCCGAACGACATGGAATGACAAAGAAGTGCAATCAGTTATACCCGGATACGCAAAGCTGGAGATACTTCATTCTGCAGCGCGAGAGCTACCAAGCCGTTCGGACTGGCCAAAGATTGCCGAGCAGATCGACAGGATGATGCTGAGGGCGATGAACTCCAACGAGCCAATTCAGTCAATAACAAAGAGAGCAGAATGGGGCTGATTTGATAACCGACCTTAGGGCAGAATGGGAGTAAATTGACATCCTTGGGCTACACCGAAAACTACGTAAGCGTTTTAATATCTTTAAAGATTGGTCGGGGAGAGAGGATTCGAACCTCCGACCCCCTGGTCCCGAACCAGGTGCTCTACCAGGCTGAGCCACTCCCCGAACAGAGTTGCGGTAGCTGCATGCTTTCCCGCACTGGCCTGGTGACGAACGGCGGGCAACACGCACTCCTCTGAGTATACCAGAAATTTGCGGTTGGATCACGAGCTAGACGATGACACCGAGGGATGGAACCGTGCCGCGTTCCTTCACGTAGGATGCAAAGGAATGCGAAAACCTCTTATTTTTTTCATGCTGCTCGTCTTGGCGGCGGCTGGTGTCGCGGCGTCTCCCAGTTCGAAGTTCATACGGCGGCTGGATGGCACACGGATAAAGGTCGTGGATGCGGATTCGTTTGCGCAGAAGACGCTTGCGGAGCACGGCGTGACCGGGGCGGAGATCGCGGTTCTCGACCGGGGCCGGGTCGTCTGGAGTGCAGCTTTCGGAACGCGCCGGGTCGAGTCGGATGGTGCCAGATTGTCGATGACGCCGGAGACGAATACCTGGGCGGCTTCAATTACCAAGAGTGTCTTCTCAACCTACGTGATGGGGCTGGTGCAGCAAGGCCGTTTCGACCTGGATACGCCCGTGGCGCAGCAGCTTGCCCAGCCGCTGGATTCTTATGAGGCTTATCGCGAAAAGGGATCGGCCTTGGTGAAGGACCCGGCGTGGCCTCTGGTGACTCCAAGGATGTTGCTCAGCCATAGCTCGGGACTTGCCAACTTCGCTTATCTCGAGCCGGACAAGAAAATGCGCCTGCGGTTCAAGCCAGGTTCGCAGTTTTTATATTCAGGTGAGGGGATCAACCTGGTGCAATTCGCCGTCGAGCAGAAGATGGGAAAGCCAATCGAGGAACTGATGCAGGAGGCTTTCTTCACGCCGCTGGGCATGACGCAGACGGGATTGATCTACCGAAAGGAATTTGAGGCGAATATTGCCGATCGCTTCGATGAGGATGGGAAATTTCACGCCCAAACGAGACGTTTTCCTGCGCGGGCTGCGGGTTCCATGAGTACCTCTGCTGAGGACCTGGGGCGATTTGTTTCCGCTCTCTTTGCAGGAAAGATACTGAATCGCAAAACAATGGATGCGATGTTGACGCCGGTATATCCAATCCGAACGGGGCACGAGTTTCCGCTGACCGCAGACGAGCACGACACGAAGGAAGCTGAGGCAGTGGGGTTGGCGTATGGAGTTGGCTGGGGATTGCTGACAAAGACCAAGTATGGCCCGGCATTCTTCAAAGAAGGGCATGGCGATGGCGCGCAGAACTACATGATCTGCTTTCAGCAACGGCAGGCTTGCATGATTCTCCTAACCAACAGTGACAACGGCGAGCTGGCCTTCCGTCCTCTTTTGGAGAAGATCTTCGGGGATGACGTGACGCCGTGGGAGTGGGAGGGCTACACTCCGGCATTCATCGAGGCCAGCCGCAAGGTGCAATGAGCATCGCCGTATGCCCCGTATGCCCGTATCATTGACAGATGAGACGGCGAGAGGAACTCAATTTTTCGCGTGCGCGGGTGCTCGACGGAGGCATGGCTTCGGAGCTTGAGTTTCTCGGTGCGGATATCAGTGGAAAGTTGTGGTCGGCTCATGTGCTGGCGGACGCTCCGGAGAAGGTGATTGCCGTTCATCGTGCCTATCTGGAGGCTGGCGCAGATATTCTGCTGACGGCCAGTTACCAGGTTTCGCGGATGGGCTACGCGGAGTATGGATTGGCCGCGAAGCGTGCCGATACTGCACTGTTGCGTTCGGTGCAGTTGGCAACTGAGGCTCGCGACGAATTTCTTGCGCGGCATCCAGGGCGAGAGGCGCTGATCGCAGCTTCTCTCGGACCCTACGGAGCGGCGCTGCACAATGGCTCAGAGTATACGGGCGACTATGACTGCGATTTCGAAGAGTTGGTCGGCTTCCATCGCTCACGTATCGAAGTGCTGGCAGCGAGCAACGCGGATGTGCTGGCCTTTGAGACCCTCCCCTCGCTGGACGAGGCGCGGGCTATCGGCAAAGCGCTTGAAGCGTGGCCGAATATCGCGGCCTGGTTCTGCTTCAACTCTCCAGACCATCGTGCCCCCGAACTACAGGTCGCGCATGGAGAATCCTTGCGTGAGTGCGCGATGCTGGCTGCAGGTTTTCCGCAGACGATCGCAGTGGGTCTCAACTGCACCCAACCGCAGTGGCTTCCGCTGCTGATTCCAGAGTTGCAGGCTGCATCGCAAAAGCCGATCATCCTCTATCCCAACTCGGGCGAGGGCTGGGATGCTCATGCGCGCGTGTGGACAGGCCGGAGCGATCCGATGGACTACGGGCGGCAGGCGCAGAACTGGTTTGCTTCAGGAGCGCAGATCGTCGGCGGATGCTGCAGGACGCGACCGGAGCATATTCGCGGAGTCGCTGCTGCCGCGCTGCGATCGTGACCGACCTTACTTGGTTTGCAACTTAGTTCGCCGTAGCCAGTTCCGGGGTGCGCGCAGCAAAGGCAGCGAGGATCTCTTCGGTGGTACGGCGTGCGCCGGATTGCAGGTACTCCATGGCGTTCAGTGAAGCATCATGGGCTGGACGCGAGGAGCCGATAACGCAGTCCTCGACGACACGCGTGTAGAAGTCACTCTGGTGCGCGTCAGCAAAGGTGTAGTGGACGCAAACGTCGGTGAGGCCGCCGATCAGGATGAGCGTCTGCGCCTTGAGTCCCTTCAACAGGATGGGCAGCTCAGTGCCAAAGAAAGCGGAATAGCGGCGCTTGCGGATGAGCATGTCGTCTGACCGGTAGCCGATCTTATCGGAGATCGCGGTCATTGGGTCGGTTTCGATGCAATGAATCTCTTCGCGACCGTCGAGTTCGCGTCCGAAGTCACTCAAGTCGGGTCGGTGAACTTCCTGGATGAAGATGACGGGGATGGACGCTTCGCGGGCCGCGGCGATGAGTTGGCGGGCGTTCTCAACGACCGGAGGCGCGTCGGACATCGTGGGGATCGCCGGATTGTCCGGACTGCCGCCGGGACCTTGCTGGATGTCCACCACGATAAGGACAGGATTGCCGACGATCATCTCCTGACGCACGCTTCACCTCGGTACTGGAATGGCCTGAGTCTAAATCCTGCAGGGCGCTTGGGCAGCCCGCATAACCGTCTCTTTTGCGTGGGATAAGCGAGGGCCATAGAGCGAAAAGTGGCCAGGAATTGCGGAGATTTGCGGTTGATCCGGTGATATAACAGGCCCTAACGCAGCTGGAATTCGCGGGAGGTTTGGCTATCGGATCGGATGCAGCAGGGACTGTAGTGACCATGCCCGCAACTACGCGGAAGACGCCGCCGTGGGTGTTTCTCTTCCTTCCGGTTCCCTATGGGGTGTTTCTGGGCTACATGCAGACGCCGCTGCCGTGGTTGCTGCGGCAGACTGGCATGTCGGTCGATCGTATCGGATCGTTTGAGGCTCTACTGGTAATGCCGCTCGCGATCTACTTTCTGTGGAGCCCGGTGGTCGATTTCTGGCTGCGGCGTCGGACCTGGACTGTACTGCTGAGCGCAATGAGCGGGCTGATGCTGGGGACTGCGGTCCTGCTGCTGCGCTCGTACCCAGAAGCCGCGATCTGGATGCTATTTGCGGGCTTCTGCGTGAATGTGATGACGTGCGCCTCAGCAGGCGGCCTGATGGCCAGTTCGCTCGAGGGAGATGACAAATCGCGGGCTGCCGCGTGGATGCAGGGCGGAACTCTCGCAGCACAGGCTTTGGGCGGCGGAGCGTTGTTGTTCGTGTCACGGCGCATGCCGATTGGGATAACTGCTTGTGTTGCTGCGCTGCTGGCTTTTTTACCTGCATTGGTGGCGCTTACGATTGAGGAGCCGGCGGTCGAGAGCGGGCTGAGAGACTTCAAATCGACATGTAGGGTGATGGCTACGGAGATACGGGAGACGCTGTTTACGTGGAAATCGCTGCCAGGAATTCTATTGCTGATTTCGCCGGTAGGGACGGGGGCAGCGCAAGGGCTGTTTCCGGCTCTGGCGCGTGACTATGGCGTCGGCGAGCATGGAGTTCTGTTGCTGAACGGGCTGCTGGGCGGCGTACTGACGATGCTGGGAGCATTCAGCGCCGTGATTTTGCCTGCGCACTGGGATCGCCGTGTAGCCTACGCCGCGGCCGGTCTGGCTGCATCGTCGACAGGTATCTACCTGATGATTGCGCCCCTGAATGCGTTTGCTTACTTCCTCGGTGTGGGCCTGTATCTGCTGACGACGGGCGCCTGCTATGGGTTCTTCCTGGGTGTCGTAGTGGTCACCATGGGCGAAGCAGGAGCGAGCGCGAGCACTCGCTACACAATCCTTGTGTGCATTGGAAATTTGCCCATCGTGTACATGACCAAGGTTGAGGCCTGGGGGTACGCAGCCTTTGGGATTCGCGGCGTACCCGCACTGGATGCGGCAGGGAATCTGCTTGTTGCGGCATGCGTGCTGCTATGGCTGGTGTCGCGACGCATGCGGCGCAGAGAGGAGTTGGCTCTTTCGTAAACGGCTACTTGTGCGTCAGTAACTGCTTGGCAATGGTCATCAGTTGCATGTTTGAGGTGCCCTCGTAGATTTTGCCAATCTTGGCGTCCCGGAAGTACTTTTCCGCCGGATAGTCACGCACAAAGCCATTGCCGCCGAAAACCTCCACGCACTGGCTGGCAACGCGTTCAGCAACCTGCGAAACGAAGTACTTGGTCATCGCAGCTTCGGTCACGAAAGGCAGCCCGGCGTCCTTTCTGCGTGCCGCGTTATAGACCATCAGGCGCGCTGCTTCGATCTCAATAGCCATCTCAGCAAGCGTGAACTGCACGGCCTGGAACTCAGCGATGGCCTTGCCGAATTGCTTACGCTCCTGCGCATATTTTGCCGCGTGATCCCATGCACCTTGAGCCAGGCCGAGTAGCTGCGCGCCGATGCCGATACGGCCTTCATTCAGCACTTCGATAGCAATCTTGTAACCTTTGCCTTCTTCGCCGAACAGGTTTGCGGAGGGAATCTCGCAGTCTTCAAAGATCAGCTCACAGGTGCTTGAGGCGCGTATGCCGAGCTTGTCCTCTTTGCGGCCAACAGTGAGACCCGGAGTTCCGGCGGGCACAAGGAAAGCAGTAATGCCTTTGTATCCGGCCTCGGGGTTGAGGTTGGCAAAGACAAGAAAAAGGCCGGCCTCGCGGGCATTGCTGATCCAGAGCTTTCTGCCTGTGAGTCGGTAGCCGGTTTCAGTCTTGACGGCCCTCGTTTCCATGGCAAAGGCGTCGGAGCCCGAACCCGCCTCGCTGAGCGCATAAGAGCAAATCATGCCGCCGCTCATCTGCGGCAGCCATTCGCGCCTCTGAGCGGACGTGCCCCAGCGCAGGAAGGCATTGACGCACAGGGTGTTCTGGATGTCGATGATAAGCCCGACCGAGGGGTCGACCTCGGAAAGTGCCTCTACCGCGAGGATAGCTTCGAAAAAGCTGCCGCCGGAGCCGCCGAATTCTTCCGGAACTTCGATGCCCATAAGGCCGAGCTCGGCCAGCTTATCGATAAGGCCGGGTGCGTATTGCTGTGCCTCATCCATCGAACGGACAAGTGGGCCAACGACCTCTGCTGCAAATCGGCGAACGCTTGATTGCAATAGCCGCTCATCTTCCGTCAATTCCGTGAGCGAAGCAGGCGCGACCACCATCGATTCCTCTTTCAGCATAACCAAGTATCCATCTCCAAAGTGGAAGACAACCAAGGCTATCAGAGTGCCACAGTCGCGAACCAGAGCGAGCCAATACGAGCAAGAACAAACCAGAACAGCTCCCGATTCGTACTGCATGAGAAAATTGGAAAGATAGGTTCAGGAGAAGCATGTCTTTTTCGTTGTCGCGAATGTCTATTGTCTCCGGCGCCGTTGTCCTTCTTGGCGCATGTGCTTTTACCCTTCAGGGGCAGCGTCTGCCCGCTTCCGCCAAACCCGAGCATTACACATTAGTGCTCACACCCGATCTGAAGGCCGCTACCTTCACAGGGAGCGAAACCATCGATGTGACCCTCGTGAAGCCCTCTGCGGAGATCACCCTCAACGCCGCCGAGATCAAGTTTGAGAGTGTCACTGTCGAGGTAAACGGCAAGACTCTCGCCGCAAAAGCGACGACAGACGAAGAGAAGCAGCAAGCCACATTCCACTTCGATCAAACCCTTCCCGCGGGTAAGCTGAAACTCGCGATTCGCTACACAGGCATTCTCAACAACGAGTTGCGCGGCTTTTACCTTTCAAAGACGGCAAGGCGCAACTATGCTGTAACGCAGTTTGAGTCGACCGATGCCCGTCGCGCCTTTCCCTCCTTCGACGAGCCTGCGTTGAAGGCAACCTTTTCGATCACGCTGGTGGTCGATAAGAGCGATGTTGCGATCTCCAACACCAACATCGTGAAGGACGAGCCTATAGAGGGCGACAAGCATGCCGTGAGCTTTGCCGAGACGCCTAGAATGTCCACCTACCTGCTGGCCTTTCTCGTCGGCGATTTTCAATGCCTCAGCGGATCAAGCGACGGAGTGCCGATCCGTGTATGCGCTACGCCTGACCAGGTAAAGTATGGTGCGTTTGCGCTCTCGACTGCAGAGTATGCGTTGCATTATTACAACCAGTACTTCGGCATCAAGTACCCAATGCCCAAGCTGGACATGGTCGCGCTACCCGACTTCGAGGCCGGAGCGATGGAGAACTTCGGCGCAATCACCTACCGCGAGACTGACCTGCTATTGGACGATCATGCCAGCGTTGGCGCACAAAAGCGCGTAGCGCTCGTCGTAACCCATGAGATGGCTCACCAGTGGTTTGGCGATATGGTGACCATGCAGTGGTGGGACAATGTTTGGCTCAACGAAGGCTTTGCTTCATGGATGGAAAATAAACCGATCGAAGCATGGAAGCCCGAGTGGAAGTTTACCCAGAGCGTTGCCGCGGACAACCAGGGCACACTGAATCTGGACGCACAGCACACGACGCGCACAATCCGGGCCAAGGCAGAGACGCCAAGCGAGATCAATGAGATGTTCGATGGCATCAGCTACGGCAAGGCCGGAGCGGTGCTGTTGATGGTAGAGAACTATGTCGGAGAAGAGACCTTTCGCCAGGGCGTGCACAACTATCTCGCTGCCCACTTGTATGGCAATGCAACAGCAGAGGACTTCTGGACGGCGCAGACCGCAACCAGCCATAAGCCGGTCGACAAGATCATGGATAGCCTCGTATCGCAGCCCGGCGTTCCGGTCTTGACCTTGGGCGCTCCAGCAGCAGGCAAAGTTGCAGCACAGCAGCAGCGTTTTTTCCTGAATCCGAAGAACACTTCGGGCAAGGCAGAGAGCTGGGTGCTGCCCGTATGCTTCAAGGCTGCGACAGATACTTGCGATGTTCTATCAAAGCCAAAACAGAGCCTGACCGCACCCTCTGCGCCGTTGCTCTTCGCCAATGCTTCAGGCAAAGGCTATTACCGCACGATCTATCCTGAATCGGCGTATAAAGAATTGGTCGCAAAAGCCGAGACCGCTCTGGGTCCGGAAGAACGAATCAGTCTGGTGGGAGACACCTGGGCGATCAGCCGGGCAGGGAAAATTCCTGTCGGCCAATATCTCGATCTTGTCGCCGCCGTTCACGATGATGCGAATTCTGAGGTTGTAGGTTCGACAATCGGAAGCCTGAATACAATCGTGGGACAGATTGCCTCTAGCGCCGGGGAGCAGACGAAGTTTCGCGCCTGGGTGCGCAAGCAGTTTACAGAGCCATATCACCGTCTCGGTAAGCCCGCTCCTGACGATTCTCCAGAGAAGCTGGAACTGCGGGCTGAACTGCTAAATCTGGTTGCAGGACTGGGACAAGATCCAGATGCGATTGCCGAGGCTAGATCCATCGCAGCCCAGGGTCTCTCTGACCGTGCAAGTGTGGATGCGACATTGTATAAGATCGCGCTCAACATTGCTGCAGCTAATGGGGATGAGGCATTGTTTACGCAACTACAGACCCTGAGCACCGAGGCGCCCAATCCTCAGCAAAGGGCTGAAGCGCTGCGAGCCCTGGCGCTGTTTCGCGATCCAGCTCTGACGACGCGGGCCCTTGACTTCTTTGTCTCAGGCAAGGTGCGCAATCAGGATGCAGCGGGGATGGTTGCCACGGAGCTTCGTAGCCGCTTTACCCAGGATCTGGCATGGGAATATGTGCAGAAAAACTGGGATAAAGTAGCGGCACAGCTGACGACTTTTGGCGGAGCATACATCGTCGGCGCCACCGGTTCTTTCTGCAGTGCAGACCGTATCGAACAGGTGCAGGGCTTCTTTGCTACGCACAAGGTCATTGCGGCTGAGCGTACGCTCTCCATCGCAAAGGATGAGATCAACGATTGCATCGATCTGCGTCAGTCACAGGAATCAAATCTGAAGGCATGGCTGGCGAAGCAGTAAGGGATGAGCATGGCGATTTCCGTGTAAGAAATCGCCATGCTGGCCTATTCGGACTTAGCTCTTGAGCGCCACACGGACATGAAGTTCGCGCAACTGTTGTTCCGTGACATGTGTAGGCGCATCCACCATGACATCGATTGCCTTCGCAGTCTTCGGGAAGGCGATGACCTCTCGAAGGCTCGGCGCACCCGCCAGTAGCATGGCGATGCGGTCGAGGCCGAGAGCGATACCGCCGTGGGGCGGCGTGCCATATTCCAGCGCATCGAGAAAGAAGCCAAACCTCGCTCGCGCCTCTTCTGGAGTGATCCCCAGCGAGTCGAAGATCTGCTGCTGGACGTCCTTGCGGTGGATTCGGATCGATCCCGAGCCCAGCTCCAGCCCGTTCATCGCCAGATCGTAGCAGTTGGCGCGGACGCTGGCCGGGTCAGAGACCAGATTTGCCATGTCCCGCTCAAAGGGTGCCGTAAATGGATGATGTGCTGGGACCCACGTCCCCGTCGCGCCGTCGTGCTCAAACATCGGAAAATCCGTGACCCAGATCGGCTGGAAGGCCGCGGTGCCGTCCACCGGCTTGCCATCGGGGTTAGCCTCGCGCACCACATCTTCCGTGACCGCAAAAGCTCCATGTCTCGCCGCATACTTCTTCGCCAGTTCAGTGCGGAAGTTTCCCGCCGCCAGATAGACGTTGATCTCGCGCTCCGATAGCCGCCCCGGAAATTTCGTATCGCTGGCCTTGACCGGATGCGCCGGGTCGCCGGCCACGATGATGACAAAATCCGCCTCATCCGCTCCGGCAAGTTCGCGCACCTTCACCGCAGCGTCGGGGAATCCCTTCGCCAGCCGCTTGAAGTCGTCGATAAACTTCGCTCCCCGCTTCTGGTCAAAGAGCGGATGGTTGTCTTCGCGCTCCTTGCGGCTCAACTCACCCACTTTGGGAATGCGCAGCGCGACAACCGGCAGTGCCGGATCAATCTGCAGCGTCGCCAAATCTTCATCGCTGAATGCCGACCGCACATCGGTGAGGCCAGGCAGGCGCAGGTCCGGCTTGTCGCTGCCAAACTGCCGCATCGCCTCGTCATACGTGATCCGCGGGAAGCTCGTCGGAATACTGACTCCAGCCGCGGCAAAACCCGCAGAGAGGAACTTCTCGACGACGCCAAAGACTGTCTCCTGCTGCGGAAAGCTCATCTCCAGGTCGACCTGAGTGAACTCCAACTGCCGGTCGGCGCGCAAATCCTCATCCCGGAAGCACCGCGCGATCTGGAAATACTTGTCAAAGCCCGAGACCATGAGAATCTGCTTGAAGATCTGCGGCGACTGCGGCAACGCGTAGAATTCACCGGGATGAACACGGCTCGGCACGAGAAAGTCACGTGCCCCCTCCGGGGTCGACTTGGTGAGAATCGGCGTCTCAATCTCGAGAAAGCCCTGGTCGCTCAGGCTCTGGCGAACCGCAAGCGTAATCCTGTGGCGCACCATGAAGTTGCGCTGCATCTCTGCCCGGCGCAGATCGATGTAGCGGTACTTGAGCCGAACCTCCTCGTTCGCGATCGCCTCTTCCGCAGGCGAAAAAGGAGCAAGCCGCGCATCGTTCAGAACCAGCAGTTCGGTGGTCTCAATTTCGATTTCGCCCGTCGCCATCTTGGGATTGATCGCGATCTCTTCCCGCAGACACACCCGCCCAATAGCGGCGACCACGTACTCCGGACGG
>Ga0105248_10004364_pt1 | contig 15645 bp, 10 predicted proteins | sample KBSS34metaG_FD_81524 | JGI IMG/M metagenome (GOLD analysis project Ga0105248, IMG submission 81524) | Switchgrass rhizosphere microbial communities from Kellogg Biological Station, Michigan, USA - KBS S3-4 metaG | ecosystem: Host-associated > Plants > Roots > Rhizosphere > Soil | place...
ACCCGAGCCACGGCGGCACGATCTGGATCGTCGAGGACATCACCGAGCGGCGCCACGTCGAGCAGGCGCTGGCCGCCGCGCGCGACCAGGCCGAGGCCGCCAGCCGCGCCAAGAGCGCCTTCCTCGCCAACACCAGCCACGAGATCCGCACGCCGCTCAACGGCCTGCTCGGGCTCAGCCGGCTCGCCCAGCAGCCGGCCATCGCACCCGATCTCCTGCACCGCTACCTGAGGCAGATCCACGAGAGCGCGCAGATCCTCTCCGACACGCTCTCCGACATCCTCGACCTCTCGAAGATCGAGGCCGGCCACCTGGCCATCGAGGTCATGCCCTTTCGGCTGCGCGAAACGCTCGAAAGCGCCCTGCGCACCTTCGAGCCGCTCGCGCAGGCGCGCGGCCTCACGCTCGCGAGCGAGCTCGACACGAGGCTGCCGGCGCACGTGCTCGGCGACCCGCTGCGCGTGCGCCAGATCGTGGCGAACTTCGTGAGCAACGCGATCAAGTTCACCGAGCGCGGCGGGGTGCGCATCGAGGTCGCGCCCGCGGGGAACGCCCTGATCCGCCTGAGCGTGATCGACACCGGCCCAGGCATCACGAAGGACGTGCAGGCGCGCCTGTTCCACCCGTTCACCCAGGCCGACGACTCCATCACGCGGCGCTACGGCGGCACGGGCCTGGGCCTGTCGATCTGCCGCGAGCTCTCGGCGCTGATGGGTGGACGCGTGGGCGTGAAGAGCACGCCGGGCGAAGGAAGCTGCTTCTGGGCCGAGCTCCCGCTGCCCGAGGCTTTCGACTCGATGCCCGAGATCGACGCCCCCGACCTCGAGCCGCTGCGTGGTCGACGCGTGCTCGTGGTCGAGGACAACCCCGTGAACATGCTCATCACCGCCGCGCTGCTGGAGCAATGGGGCGTGGACGTGAGCCAGTCGAACGACGGCGCGCAGGCCATCGAGGCGGTGGATTGCGCCTTGGCGCAGGGGCGCCCGTTCGACGCGGTGCTGATGGACGTGCAGATGCCCGTGATGAGCGGGCGCGAGGCCGCGCGCCGGCTGCGCGAGCGCCACGACTCGCAGTCCCTGCCCATCGTCGCGCTCACCGCCGCCGCGCTCGTGAGCGAGCGCGACGAGGCCATGGCCGCGGGCATGAACGGCTTCCTCTCCAAGCCGGTCGAGCCGCAGCGCCTGCAGCAGGTGCTGCTGGAGCTGATCGGCGAATAGCCTAGGCCAGCCGAAGCGGCAGCTCGCGCAGGCGCCGCCCGGTCAGCGCGAAGAGCGCATTGGCCAGCGCCGGCGCGGCCGGCGGCGTGGCCGGCTCGCCCACGCCCGTGGGTTCGAGCGTGCTCGGCACGATGTGGGTCTCGATCACCGGCGTGTTCGCCAGGCGCAGCAAGGGGTAATCGGGGAAGTTCTTCTGCTGCACCTCGCTGCCCACGATGTCGATGCCCGCGCCCAGCGCCGCACCGAGCCCGAAGATCACGCCGCTCTCCATCTGCTGCGCCACGATGCCCGGATTGACGACGGTGCCGCAGTCGATCGCGACCACCACGCGGTGCACGCGCGGCACGCCCGCATCGATCGAGCACTCCAGCACCTGCGCCACCACCGAGCCGAAGCTCTCGTGCAGCGCCACGCCGCGCGCGCGTCCGGCGGGCGGCGGTGAATTCCAGCCGGACTTCTGCGCCGCCAGCTTGAGCACCGCGGCGTAGCGCGGCGCGTCGTGCAGCAGCGAGAGCCGATAGGCCACCGGGTCGGCGCCCGCGGCGTGGGCCAGCTCGTCCATGAAGCATTCGCTGAAGAACGCGTTGTGCGAATGCCCGACGCTGCGCCAGAAGCCCACGGGCACTGCGTGGCGCGTGGCCACGTGGGCGATGCGCTGGGCGGCGATGTCGTAGGGCAGGTCGAAGAGGCCCTCGGCGGTGGTCTTGTCCGGTGCGTCCACGGGGCCCGCGAGCGCGGGCAGGCCGCGTTCGAGCCAGCGCGGCGAGATCGCGTCGCCGGCGCTCGTGCAGGTCCAGGCGCGAGGCGTGCCGTCGGAGCCGAGCGCCGCGCGCAGCACGGCCACGCCGGCGGGCCGGTAGAAGTCGTGCGTGAAATCCTCTTCGCGCGACCACACGATCTGCACCGGCCGCCCGCCGGTCTGCGCCGCCACGGTGGCCGCCTGCGCGACGTAGTCGACTTCGAGCCGGCGGCCGAAGCCGCCGCCCAGCAGCGTGACGTGCACGGTGACGTCGGATTCGCGCAGGCCCAGTGCGCGGGCAGCCGCGGCGCGCGCCATGCCCGGCACCTGCGTGGGTGCCCACACCTCGACGCGCCCGTCCTTCACCCGCGCGGTGCAGTTCATCGGCTCGAGCGTGGCGTGGGCCAGGTAGGGCGCGCGGTAGGTGGCCTCGATCACGCGCGCATCGCGCAGCGCCGCGCGGGCATCGCCGCGTTCATGGAACGCGAAGCCGCCGCCGTGCTCGTGCGCCTCGCGGGCCGACGCTTCGAGCGCGCGCAGGATCTGCGCGGAGTCGACGGTGCCGTTCGGCGGCGCCTGCCACTGCACCTGCAGCGCCTCGACCGCGCTGCGCGCGTGCCAGGTGGAGTGCGCCACGACCGCGATGCCGGCCGTCGAGCCGTCGGCCGGCGGCAGGCGCACCAGGCGCAGCACCCCGGGGCGTCGCAGCACCTCGTCCTCGTTCGCGATGGCTCCCGGCGCGCCGCCGAGCATCGGGCACATGCGCACCGCCGCGAAGAGCAGGCCGTCCGGGCGCACGTCGATCCCGAACACGGCGCTGCCGTTGCTCTTGGCCGCCACGTCCACGCGCGGCGCGGCGCGGCCGATGAGCGTCCAGTCGCCGCGCGGCTTCAGGGCCACGTTCGACACCGAGGTGCCGGCGGCGGCGGCGGCCAGCTCGCCGAAATGCGCCTTCGGGCCGCTCGGGTGCCGCACCACGCCGTCGACCACCTCGATCTCGGTGGCCGGCAGCCGCCAGCGCAGCGACGCGGCGCCCACGAGCTGCGCGCGTGCGGTCGCCGCCGCCAGCCGCAGCGGCATCCAGGCGTCGACGACGGTGGTGGAGCCGCCGGTCAGATTGATGCCGAGCTCGCGCGCGAGCTTGCTGACCATCCAGCGTCCGAGCCGCACCGTGGCGGTTTCGCGGCCGGGCTGCGCGTCGCGCGGATGGACGGGCAGGTTGCCCACCAGCGCCGCCACGTTGCCGTACAGCTTCTCGGGGCCCGCCTGCACCAGGCTCACGCGACCCAGGGGCAGCGAGAGCTCCTCGGCCACCAGCATCGACAGCGCGGTGTGCACGCCCTGGCCCATCTCCGAGCGGTTCATCGCGAGCGCGACGCCGCCATCGGGCTCGATGCGGATCCAGCCGTTGAGCGCCACCTCACCGTTGGACAGCGGCAGCAGCTCGCCGCTTCCCAGGCGCGATCGCACGGGCAGGATGCTCCAGCCGACGATGAGTGCGCCGCCCGCCGCGGCGGCCCCCAGCAGCAGATGACGCCGCTTCATGTCAGCCGCGCGCCGGCGCGCTCATCGAGGCGGCGGCCGTGTGGATCGCAGCGCGCACGCGCGGATAGGTGCCGCAGCGGCACAGATTCGTCATCGCCGCGTCGATCTGCGCGTCGGTCGGCTTCGGGGTGCGCGCGAGCAGCGCGGCCGCGGCCATCAGCATTCCGCTCTGGCAGTAGCCGCACTGCGGCACCTGGTGCTGCTCCCAGGCCTTTTGCAGCGCATGCGGCGCCTCGGGCGTGCCCAGGCCCTCGATGGTCTGGACCGATTTGCCCATGGCTGCCGACAGCGGCGTCACGCACGAGCGCACGGCCTGCCCGTCCAGCCGCACGGTGCACGCGCCGCAGGCCGCGACGCCGCAGCCGAACTTCGTGCCGGTGAGGTTGAGCAGGTCGCGCAGCACCCACAGCAAGGGCATGGCCGGGTCGCTCAGGTCCTCGGGCAGTGGCATGCGTTGTCCGTTGATCGACAGGTCCATTCGTGCTCGCTCCCCGGGAAAAGTCTTCGATTGTTGGCGGTCGTTTCGCTGCAGTTGTGGCGGGGTCACGACAGGCTCGCGCACTGCTACTCATATCGCCCCGGGAAAACCCGAGATCTGACGTCGCCCGGTCACACAATTCAGCCCAACTTTTCGGGGTCGGTTTCCGGTGCCATGCGACACCGTTTCTCGCGCTCCTTGCTGCCGTTTCTCTCTCATATCCAGCCGTTTTCACCCATTCAAGGAGTTTCGATGTCGCTGTTTCGCCCCCGCCTGCTCGCCGGCCTCGCACTGACCGCAACGGCCGCCGCCGCGCAGGCCCAGTCGGTGAATCTGTACGGCCTGGTCGACGTCGGCGTCGCCAGCCTCGAGTCCGCCGACACCGGCTTTCAGAAGGTCGCGCGCGTCGAGCCGGGAATGATGACCACCAGCTTCTGGGGCCTGAAGGGCGAGGATGACCTGGGCGGCGGCGTGAAGGCCGTCTTCAAGGCGGAGGCCTTCTTCCGCGCCGACAACGGCCGCAGCGGCCGCTTCGATGGCGACACCTTCTTCGCGCGCGACAACTACCTCGGCCTGTCCAGCGACGCGCTGGGCCGCGTGACCATCGGCCGCAACACCACGGGCCTGTTCATCTCGGTGCTCGCGTTCAACCCCTTCGGCGACTCCTTCGTGTGGTCGCCCTCGATCCGCCACTACTTCTCGGGCTCCGAGGGCAAGACGCGCGGCGACACCGGCTGGAGCAACTCGATCTCCTACGTCGCGCCCAGCATCTCCGGCGCCACGTTCAACCTGATGGGCTCGCTCGGCGAGGGCACCACCGACAAGAACCTCGGCGCCAACGTCCTGTACTTCCGCGACGCGCTGGGCTTCACGGCGGCCTACCAGACGGTCGAGCCGGTGGCCTTCGGCGGTCGCAAGCAGAAGACCTGGAACCTGGGCGCCACCTACGACTTCAAGCTCGTGAAGCTGTCGGCGCAGTACGGCGAGATCAAGGACGACCCGAGCGGCGCGAAGGACAAGATCAGCCAAATCGGCGCCTGGGTGCCCGCGGGTCCGGGCAACGTGCTTGTCTCCTTCGGCGAGGACCGCACCGAGCTCAACGGCAACACCAAGCTGCAGACCGCCTCGCTGGGCTACAACTACCTGGTGTCCAAGCGCACCGACATCACCGCTGCCGTGATGAACGAGAAGCAGGAAGCCGGCCGCAGCGCCTTTGCCACCTATGCGGCGGAGCAGAAGGGCACGAGCTACGGCGTCAACCTGCGCACGCGCTTCTGATCGGGCGATTCGCGCAGCTGCAGGAAGGGCGTCCGGGAGGGCGCCCTTTTTCATTGGCCCTGCTGCGAGCCTTGCAGCGACGCCGCTGTAAGGTCCGCGTGCCCTGCGGCGACTCACCGCCATCCGGTGCAGCGCGTGAAAGTGAAGCGCCGCCCGGCGTCTCGATCACGAAAGGCACGCTCATGGATCCGCGCACCCGGCTCTCGCCAGACTCCTCATCCACCGCACGCACGCGGCGCCGCGAGTTGCTCGCTGCAAGCCTGCTCGCCGCCTGCGTGGTGGCGCTGCCCCTGGTCGTGTCGGCCGCCGAGCAGGCGCACGCCGTCCCCGCCTTCGCCGCCAGCAGCAGCGCGAGCACGGCCGAGTCGGAGGTGGCGGTGCTGGCGGGCGGCTGCTTCTGGGGCGTGCAGGGCGTCTTCCAGCACCTCAAGGGCGTGAGCAATGCGGTGTCCGGCTATGCGGGCGGCTCGAAGACGACGGCGTCCTACATGGCCGTGGGCTCGGGCATGACGGGGCATGCCGAGTCGGTGCAGGTCACCTTCGACCCGCGGCAGATCAGCTACGCGCAGATCCTGCAGGTCTATTTCTCGGTGGCGCACGATCCGACCCAGCTCAATCGGCAGGGCCCGGACGTCGGCTCGCAGTACCGCTCCGTCATCTTTCCCATGAGCGAGGAGCAGTCGCGCATCGCGAAGGCCTACATCGCGCAGATCGAGCAGACGCACGTGTTCGGCAGCAGCGCGATCGCCACGCGGGTGGAGCCGGGGAAGGAGTTCTATCCCGCCGAGGGCTATCACCAGGACTACCTGGTGCACAACCCGACCCAGCCTTACATCGTCATCAACGACCTGCCCAAGATCGAGCAACTCAAGCGGATGTATCCGCAGCTCTATCGCGAGCAGCCCGTGCTCGTCGCGAACGCGCGCAAGCCGGCGCCCTAGCTGAGAACGACCTCCGCGCGCACCACGCCCGCGCGATCCGCACGCGCCGACAGCGCCAGGCGCGTGCCGGGAGCCGCGCGCACGACCCATTCGCCGCGTGCGCGATCCGCGCTGATCTCGCGGTTGGGCAGGAAGGCCTGCTGCGAGGTCTTCGGCGCGTGGCCTTCGAGATGCGGGCCCTCCATGCGCAGCTTGCCGGTGACGAGCGCGGCGTCCTGCGGCAGCTCGATCTCGAACATCACGCCGCGCACCTGCTTGCGCTCGAGCGCGCGCTGGGTGACGTGCGCGCTCAGGTAGCCGGCGTTCACCACGTCGAGCTGCACGCGCCAGCTGTCCTCTCCCAGGCGCTGCGCGCGCGCACCGAGCAGCTCCAGCTTCGGCAGCGAGCACGCCAGGGTCGACAGCCACTTCGGAAAGCGCGCGACCTCGGCCTCGCGAAGCTGCGGCGGCGGGTTGCGCCAGTAGTTGAGCTTGTCCCAGCCGCCGAGCTCGACCGCCCCGAGCTGCGGGTGCTCGAAGGCTCGCCACTCGACGTGCGCCTGGCCGGCGCAGTGCTCGTCGCTCCAGCGCAGCAGCTTGAGGTCGTCCTCGACCGGATGCTCGCGATACCAGTCGATCCACTTGTAGTCCTCGATGCCGGCCTCGCGGTTCGGCGCCCACAGCTCCACCGTCCAGAACAGCGCGCCCAGGTGCTCGTGCAGCCAGTCCTGCGTGCCGGTGATCACTTCCTTGGGGTGGTACTTGAACTCGTGAAAGATGCTGATCGCGGGGTAGCCGGTGATCTCTTCGCCCAGGCGCGAGAGCCGCTGCAGCATCCACAGATCCTCGGGGACCATCGCCTCGTCGGGCTCGGTGCCCATGGGGCGCAGGATCACGCCGCTGTGCGTGTGAAAGCTCACCGCCGCGCCGATGTTCGGGTGCCGCACCACGAAGTCGACCATCGCGCGCACTTCGGGCTCGCTCGCGGGGTAGGGGCCCGCGCCGACCTGCTCGTGCTCCTGTCGCCACTGGCTCGGGAAGTTGCGGTTCAGGTCCAGGCCCTCGGGGTCGCGGTTCACGGTGACGGTGATGCCGTCGTAGTGGGTGAGCGTGCCCTCGGGCATGAGGCGGAAGTATTCGCCGCCGTGCTCGCCGGGCTCGCGCGCGACCATGAGTCGCGGGTCCGCCGGATGCTTCTTGTAGGGGCCGTGCGGGTCGGCGATGCGCATCGTGAGCACGCGGCCGTCGCCGTCCACGTCCTCGACGGTGAGGCCTTCGATGACCGGCTCGTCGAAAGGGTAGGGTCGGGTGGAGCTGCGGATGTGGCGCGGCCGGTCGGCCAGCGCGAGCTCGGCGCCGTCGGGGTTCAGGCGCGGCACGAGGTAGATCGCGCGCGTGTCCAGCAGGTGGGTGGTGTCGGCGTCGTGGCCGTAGCCGCGCGCGAGCCGGTCGAGCCAGTAGAGCACCGCGGTGCTGGCGGTGAGCTCGGCGGCGTGGATGTTGCCGTCGACCCAGAACGCGGGCTTGTCGGTGTCGGGGCCGGTGGCGCGCTGGGTGGCGACCACGCACCAGATGTCGCGCCCTTCGTGACTCTTGCCGATGGAGCGCAGCGTGAAGAGCTCGGGCCGCGCCGCGGCGTAGCCCTGCAACAGCGCATGCAGCGCCTCGTGCCGGTAGAAGCGGCTGAAGTCGGGCTGGGGCAGTTCGGTGTGCGGCATCTTCCGGCGGCGCGCATCGGCGCATGAGGCGTTGCGGGCATTCTCTCCAGCGCGCGCGAGGCACGCTTCTTTCGCGTTGCTGACGCGCGGATTCGCGGGGCGCTCAGTCGTCGAGCGCCGCGCCTTCGTGGAAGACGCGCAGCTCGCCCGGCTCGAAGGGCGTCCAGGCCTCGTCGGCGGTGAGCGGCTCGGTGACCACCACCGCCACGCGGTCGCGCGGCGTGGTGACCTCGGCGAAGTTGATCGACATGTCGCGGTCCTGCAGCCGCGCGGCGCGGAAGGGGTGCTGCCGCACGAGGTAGTGCAGCCGCGTCGAGCAATGCGCCCACAGCGCCTGTCCGTTGCTCAGCATGAAGTTGAAGCTGCCGTGGCGCGACACCGTGGGCACGAGCTCGCGCAGGGTCTGGGTGAGCGCGGCCACATCGGGCAGCGCAGCATGGTTCTTCGCGAGTTCCTGCAGCAGCCAGCAGAAGGCGCGCTCGCTGTCGGTGTCGCCCACCGGGCGGAAGGCTGCGTGCAGCTTGGGCGCGAAGTTCTCCAGGTTGCCGTTGTGCGCGAACACCCAGTAGCGGCCCCAGAGCTCGCGCACGAAGGGGTGCGTGTTCTCCAGCGCGACGCGGCCCTGCGTGGCCTTGCGGATGTGCGCGATGACGTTGTCGCTCTTGATCGGGTAGCCGCGGATCAGCGCGGCCACGGGCGAATTCAGCGCGTCCTGCGGGTCCACGAAGCAGCGCACGCCCGCGCCCTCGAAGAAGGCGATGCCGAAACCGTCCTTGTGCTCTCCGGCCCGCGTGGCGAAGCCGGTGAAGCTGAAGACGATGTCCGTCGGCGTGTTGCAGTTCATTCCGAGGAGCTGGCACATGGCGCTGAAGTCTAGTCACCCACCCCGAGTGCGGGTTCCACCCGGCCGCGAATGAGCGATTGCCGTGCCTGCGCGCGCCTTGCAGACTGGCTCGCAGCGCGGGCGCCGAACGAGGGAGCGCGAATTGCCTGAGCCAGGTATGAACCTGAACGACAACCCCTTCGTCTCCTCGCCCGAGGTGGTGCAGGCACGGCGACGCTATCGCTGCGTGTGCGGCCAGGCCGTCTTCTTTCGCAACAGCCAATGCCTGAACTGCGGGCGCGCCCTCGGCTATGAGAACGGGCGCCTCGAGCTCGTGCCGCTGGAGCCCGCGCGCGCGTCGGACCCGACGCTCCTGCGCGTCGCGGGCGATGTGGACGAGGCGCTGTATGTGCGCTGCGCGAACTTCGAGACGCCGGCCGGCTGCAACTGGATCCTTCCCCTGCATGAGCGCGACGCCGGCCAGACCTTGTGCCGCGCCTGCAGGCTCAACCGGACCATCCCCGACCTCTCGGTGCGCGAGCACGCGCAAGGCTGGCGCCTGATCGAGATCGCCAAGCGCCGCCTCGTGTCGCAACTGCTCGCGCTGCGGCTGCCGGTGGCCAGCAAGCTCGTCGAGGACCCGCAGCGCGGCCTGGCCTTCGACATCCTCGCCGCGCCGCCGGGCGGCAGGGTCATGACGGGGCATGCCGACGGCCTCATCACGCTCGACGTGGCCGAGGCCGACGACGCTTACCGGGAACGCGAGCGGCGCGCCCTGGGCGAGCCCTACCGCACCCTGCTCGGCCACTTCCGCCATGAGGCGGGCCACTACTACTGGGATCGTCTCGTCGAGGGCAGCCGCTGGCTCGACGACTTCCGCGCGCTGTTCGGCGACGAGCGCGCCGACTACTCGGCCGCCTTGCGCAGCAACTACGAACGCGCGCCGCCCGCGGACTGGCCGGCGCGCTTCGTCAGCCGCTACGCGAGCGTGCACCCCTGGGAAGACTGGGCCGAGACCTGGGCCCACTACCTGCACATCGTCGACACCCTCGACACCGCGGCCAGCTATGGGCTGGACGCCGGCGAGTTCGCGATGGGGATCACGCCGATCCCGCGCGACGCGCTGTGGCGCCCCGATGCGCCCGACGCGGCGCGCCTGCTGCAGCTGCTGAACTCATGGGTCGAGATCACCGCCGTGCTCAACGAGATGTCGCGCAGCATGGGACAGCACGACTTCTATCCCTTCGTGATGCCGCGCCCCGCAGTGGCGAAGCTGCAGTTCATCCACATGGTCGTGGCGGACACCGCGCAGCAATCGCGCTGAAGCCCGCGGCCGAGTCAGCGCGCGAGCAGGGCGCGCAGGATCCCGCGCGCACTCACCAGGTTGCCCGGGTTGTTGGTCTCGTTGAGCACGCCGCTCATGCGCACGAGGCGCTGCGGGTTGCGTCGGGCGCTCCAGATGAGCAGGTCGACGAGCCAGGGGTAGGCATTGACGCGGTTCGCGCGCTCGTACATCTCGAAGCGCGGCTTGAGCGATTGGAGCCGGGCCTCGTATTCGTCGCGCACGCGCGCTTCGTGGTCGGCCCAGTCGGCGCGATGCATCAGCACGGACTCGGCGGCGTGCATGCCTGTTTCCATCGCCTTGCCGATGCCTTCGCCCGTGAAGCCGTAGGTGCTGCCCGCGGCTTCTCCGGTGACGATGAGGCCCGGGCGCGTCCAGCGTGCGCCGTCCAGCGAGCAGCGCAGCGGCGCGCCCTTGAGCTCGCCGAGCGGCTCACCCTCGCGCAGCAGCTCGCGCGCGGGCGGATGCACCTCGCAGAAGGTGCGGAACATCTCGCGCAGGTTCACGTCCTGCATCGCATGGCGGCCGTCGCGCCCGGGCGCGTGGCTGTGCGCCACGCCCACGCCGATGTTGAACACGCCCTCGGGGCAGGGAAAGATCCAGCCGTAGCCGTGGCGCAGCCGGCGGTGCCAGATCACGTCGAGCGAGCGGATGCGATCGACCATCGGCGGGTGGCGCACATAGCCGCGCAGCGCGATGCCGCTGGGCGTGCGACGCGTGCACATGCCCGCGGCCATGAGCGCCTGCGGCACCGCGCCGGTGGCCAGCAGCACCCATTGCGCGCGGATCGCGTGCGTCTGCCCGGCGGCATCGAGCGAGGCACCCACCACGCGGCCCTCGCGCTCGATGACTCCGGTGAAGCGAAGCGGCGCGTGCATGCGCGCGCCGGCCTCGGCGGCGGCGCGGCACAGGATGAGGTCGAGCTCGCGGCGCGGCAGCACCGCAAGGCTGCCGGGCACCTCCATGCGCCGCCCGCTCGGGCCGATGCAGCCCACGTGGCGGGCGACCTGCGCCGCGGCCATCACCGCATCGAGCACGCCCAGGCGCCGCATGGCGTGATGGGCGTCGGGAATGAGGCCGTCGCCGCAGACCTTGTCGCGCGGGAAGGCCTGCGAATCGGCCAGCACAACGTCCACGCCTGCGCGCGCCAGCACCGATGCCGCGGCGCTGCCCGCCGGCCCCGCGCCCACGACGAGAACGTCGCAGGTCGACGGGAGATCGCTGGCGGGGCGGTTGAGCGCATGCATCGCGGACGATTCTAGGAATGCGGCGTCGCGGCGGCACGCGCGCGCATGCGCAGCGCCGCGAGCAGCGCAAGCGCGGACACGATGGCAATGAGCCAGAAGGTGTCGGCGAACGCGGCGAGCGCTTCCTGCGCGCCGCGCACCTGGTGGCGCCACTCCAGGAAGATGCCGACCACGCTCACGCCGATGGCGCCGCCGAGCTGGCGCGTGAAGTTGATGGTGCTGGACGCCTGCGGCACGAGCGACACGTCCAGCCCGCGCATCGAGCCGAGGTTCAGCGAGGGCAGCACGAGGCCCAGCCCGATGCGCCCGAGCACCGCCCAGGTCGCCAGCACCAGCAGCGAGGTGCCCGGCCCCACGGTGGCCATCAGCGCGAAGGACGCGGCCAGCAGCGTCACGCCCAAGGCGACGAGCCCGCGCGGCGCGAAGCGGTCGGCGAGCCGACCCGCCAGCGGGATCGTCCCCGCCAGCACGAAGCCCGCGGGCAGCAGCACCGCGCCGGCCTGCGACGGCGGGAAATGCAGCGCCGACTGCATGAACACCGGCACGAGATAGGTCGAGCCGAACAGCCCCATGCCGTAGATGAAGGCCACGCACGAGCCCGCGGCGAAGGCACCCGAGGCGAACAGGCGCAGGTCGATCAGCGGGTGCGCCGCGCGTCTGAGGTGCGCCACGAACACCACCATCAGCACCCCGCTTGCGCCGAGCAGCCACAGGCCCGTCGTGGCGCTGCGCCCGTGCAGCGAGACGAGCCCGTTGAGCAGCGCGAGGACGGCCGCGGTCACGAGGGCGAGGCCGACGAAGTCGAGCGGGCGCGTTTGCGAGCCCGGCTCGATGCCGCCCGGTGCCGCGTGCGGAAGGTAGCGCCGCGCAAGCCACAGCGCCCAGGCGCAGAAGGGCAGCACGACGAAGAAGATCGAGCGCCAGCCGAAGGCCTCGACGAGGATGCCGCCCACGCTTGGGCCCACGGCCGGCGCCAGCACCACGCCGAAGCCGAAGATGCCCATCGCGCGGCCCTGCTGGCCGCTGTCGAAGGCGCGCATCACGATGATCGAGGGGATGGGCGCAAGGACGCCTGCGGCCAGTCCTTCGGCGACGCGCATGCCCAGCACGAGCTCGAAGCTGTTGGCGAGCCCGCCCACCGCGCCCCCGATGCCCAGGAGCGTGACCGCGCCCGCGAAGGCGCGCCGATATCCGAAGCGCGAGAGCAGCCACGGCGTGGGCAGCATCGACAGCGTCATCGCCGCCATGAAGCCGGCCGACACCCACTGCGCGCGCTCCTGTCCGAGGCTGAAGTAGCGGCTCAGGTCGGGCACCGCCACGTTGACGATGGTCGAGGACAGGATGGAGGCGACGGAGCCCACCATCACCGTGAGCAGCAGCTTCCAGCGGTAGTGCTCGCCGTGCCGCAGGCGCATGGCCTCGACCGAGCTCGGTGCGGGGATGCTCATGGGCGCCAAGTGTGGTGCAGCGCGCCGCGCCTTTCCGCAAAAAAGAAGAGGACGCGCGAAGGCGTCCTCTTGCCGCAAGCGTCGTGCGGGGGTTACCAGATGGTCACGCGCTTGGCGGGCGGCAGGTACATCGCGTCGCCCGGCTTCACGCCGAAGGTCGAATAGAAGCCCGGGTGATTGCGCACCGTGCCGTTGGCGCGGATCTCGTCGGGCGCATGCGGATCGGCCTTGATGCGCTCGATCAGGGCCTCGTCGCGCACCTTGCCGCGCCAGACCTGCGCGAAGCCGAAGAAGAAGCGCTGGTCGCCGGTGAGTCCGTCGATCACGGGCGCCTTCTTTGCGCCGAGCGAGAGGTGATAGGCCTTGTAGGCGATCGCGAGGCCGGAGTTGTCGGCCATGTTCTCGCCGAGCGTGAGCTCGCCGTTCACGTGATAGCCGGGCAGGGGGCTGAAGGCGCCGTACTGCTGCACGAGCACGCGGGCCTTGGCCTCGAAGCGCTTGCGGTCCTGCGGCGTCCACCAGTTGCGCAGGTTGCCGTCGCCGTCGTACTGGCTGCCCTGGTCGTCGAAGCCGTGGCTGATCTCGTGGCCGATCACCGCCCCGATGCCGCCGTAGTTCACCGCGTCGTCGGCCTTCGGGTCGAAGAAGGGCGGCTGCAGGATCGCGGCCGGGAAGACGATCTCGTTGAGCTCGGGGTTGTAGTAGGCGTTGACGGTCTGCGGCGTCATGAACCACTCGTCGCGGTCCACCGGCTTGCCGAGCTTGCCGACATGGAAGGCGTAGTCGTTCGCGCGCGCGCGCATGACGTTGCCCACGAGGTCGCCGGCTCGGATGTCGAGCGCGGAGTAGTCGCGCCACTGCCTGGGGTAGCCGATCTTGGGCGTGAACTTCGCGAGCTTGGCCTGCGCCTGCTTCCTGGTCTGCGGGCTCATCCAGTCGAGCGTGTCGATGCTCTGGCGATAGGCGCGCAGCAGGTTGGCCACGAGTTCCTCCATGCGCGCCTTGCTCTGCGCGGGGAAGTACTTCTCGGTGTAGAGCTTGCCCAGCGCCTGGCCCATCGACTGCTCGACGAGATTCACGCCGCGCTTCCAGCGCGGCAGGTTCTCCGGCGTGCCGCGCAGCGTGGTGCCCGCGAAGGCGAAGCGCGCGTCGACGAAGTCCTTCGAGAGGAAGGGCGCGTAGGCCGAGAGCAGGCGGGTCTTGTAGTAGGCCTTCCAGGTGGAAAGCGGCGTGGACTGCACCAGCTTCGCGAAGCCGCTCACGTAGCTGGGCTGGCTCACGATCACGTCGTCGACGCGGCCCTTGAGGCCCGCGGCGTCGAAGTAGGCGTCCCAGTCCTGCCCGGGGGCGAGGTCCTTGAGCTTGCCGTAGCTGAGCTTGTTGTAGGTCTTCACCGGGTCGCGGTTCTGCACCTTGGTCCACTGCGCGCGGGCGAGCTCGGTCTCCAGCGCCACCACGGCGCGGGCTTGCGCGTCGGCGTCCTTCTCGCCGGCCAGCGTGAGCATGCGGGCGAGGTACTGCTCGTACTTGAGGCGGATCGACTTGAGCCTGGCGTCGTCGTCCTTCAGGAAGTAGTCGCGATCGGGCATGCCCAGCCCGCTTTGCGCGAAGTCGGCGACGTAGCGCGTGGAGTCCTTCGCGTCCTGATGGATGTCGATGTTCAGCGGCGCGGCGGCGCCGAGCTGCACCATGCGCGCGGACAGCGCCGCGAGCTCGGACGGGCTGTTCACCGCGTCGACCTTCGCGAGCTCGCCGCCGAGGGGTGCGATGCCGAGCTTCTCGATCGAGGCTTCGTCCATGAAGCCCGCGTAGAGGTCGCCGATCTTGCGGGCGTTGAGGTCCTCGCCGTTCTTGCCGGCGGCCTCGACGAGCTCGCGAAGCTGGGTCTGGATGGACTCGTGGATCTGCTCGAAGGCGCCGGTGGAGGCGCGGTCCGGCGGGATCGGCGTGGTCTTCAGCCAGTTGCCGTTCACATGACGGAAGAGGTCGTCCTGCACCCGCACGGCGGGGTCGACGAACGGCTTGTCGATGCCGGAGGCGAGAGGGGCGGATTGCGCAAGGGCGCTCGAGCCGAGCGCGCATGCGCAGGCCATGGCGATCAGGGACTTGGGCACGAGATGCTTCAACGGGGTCTCCCACAACGTGAAGCTGCGCATGCTAGTGGCCGCGGCCCGGGGCGGCCAATGCCCATGCGACGCGCCGCGGGAAATCAGCAATGGATGACGACCCCTCGTCCTGCGAGCACGCAAGACGAGGGGTCGTCAGTCCTTCAGTTCAATTCCTCGTAGAGCGGCAGCGTGAGGAATTCCGCGAACTCGGTCTGCGTGCTCATCTGCTCGAAGATCTGCGCGGCGCGGTCGAACTTGCCCGGCGCACCGTCGGCCTTGACCTTGGCGAGCTCCTCGGGGATGAGCCCGCGCACCATCTCCGCGGTGACCTTGCGGCCGTCGTCCAGCACGCCCTTGGGGCTGCGGATCCACTGCCACACCTGCGAGCGGCTGATCTCGGCGGTGGCGGCGTCCTCCATGAGGTTGTGGATCGGCACGCAGCCGTTGCCCGCGAGCCAGGCGCCCAGGTAGTGGATGCCCACGTTGATGTTCATGCGCAGGCCCGCCTCGGTGATGGGCTGCTCGGGCTGGAAGTTCAGCAGGTCGGCCGCGCTCACGTCGACCTCGGGCTTCTGCTTGTCGAACTGGTTGGGGCGATCGCCGAGCACCGCGACGAACTCCTTCATCGCCGGCTCCACGAGGCCGGGGTGCGCGACCCAGCCGCCGTCGTAGCCGTCGACGGCGTCGCGGCGCTTGTCGGTCACGATGCCCTGCATCGCGATGGCGTTCTTCTCGGGGTCGTTCTTGATCGGGATCAGCGCGCTCATGCCGCCGATGGCCGG
>Ga0105248_10004366_pt1 | contig 15644 bp, 11 predicted proteins | sample KBSS34metaG_FD_81524 | JGI IMG/M metagenome (GOLD analysis project Ga0105248, IMG submission 81524) | Switchgrass rhizosphere microbial communities from Kellogg Biological Station, Michigan, USA - KBS S3-4 metaG | ecosystem: Host-associated > Plants > Roots > Rhizosphere > Soil | place...
CGACGACAACTATCTCTACCCGTACGACTACTATCTCTACCCGTACGACTACGTGCCGAACGCTCCCGCGTGGTGGAGCTACTAGCCTGCCGCGTCGCGCGTTCAGGAATCAAGGAAGGGCCCGGCATCGCGCCGGGCTTTTCTTTTTGTTGAGACGAGCTGCCGGACCTCAGTCGCCCAGTTCCGGTCGCTCGATCCCGAGCTTCTTCATCCGGAACTGAAGCGTGCTGCGGTTGATGCCCAGCCGCGCGGCCGCACCACGCGGGCCGGAGAGAATCCAACGGGTCTCCTTCAGCGTCGCGAGAATGTGCGCGCGTTCAGCGTCTTGCAGGGTCTGGCGATACCCGCGAGGCTCGGGCGTTTCGGGACCCTCATTGATCTCTGGCGCCGGCACGTCCAGCCGTTCTCCGGCCGACCGGATGACGGCGCGCTCAATGAGGTTCTGCAGCTCGCGGATGTTGCCCGGCCAGGAGTATCCCACCAGGGCGTCCATCGCGCTCGACGCGATCCACCTGATCGTTCGGCCCATGCGTGCGGCGAAGTGCCGGGCGAAGTGCGTCACGAGCAGAGGAATGTCCTCCCGGCGTTCGCGCAACGGCGGAAGGTCGATGGGAAACACGTTCAGGCGGTAGTACAGGTCCGCACGAAACCGCTTCGCTCCAACCATCTCGGGAAGATTCACGTTTGTGGCCGCGACCAGGCGGGCGTCCGTGTGGATCGTGCGGGAGCTGCCGAGCCGCTCGAACTCCCGCTCCTGGAGCACACGCAGGAGCTTGGGTTGGAGCTCGAGCGGCGCCTCGGAAATCTCGTCGAGAAAGATCGTTCCGCGATTCGCAAGCTCGAACCGGCCGACGCGCTGCGCGATGGCGCTCGTGAACGCACCCTTTTCGTGCCCGAAGAGCTCGCTCTCGAGCAATCCCGTCGGAATCGCGGCGCAATTGCACTTCACGTACGGCTGCGCCCGGCGCGTGCTGTGATTGTGCACGGCACGCGCGATCAGTTCCTTGCCCGTGCCGGTCTCGCCGGAAATGAGCACGGTCGCGTCGGTCGGTGCGACCATCTCGATCTCCGTGAGGACCGCGCGGATCGCCGCGCTGCGGCCGACGATCCCGTCGTGAATCGCGTCGGCAGGCAGCGCGAGCGACGGCACGTCGAAGACGTGGCCGGGAGTGTCGACGAAGTTCACTACGGCTGCTGACGCGTTCATGGCAGGCCTCACTTCATGGTGCGAGCTGGGGAGCTTTCGACGTCCTACGCGAAGCGGCGAACGAATGCGAGCGCCGTGGCCGCGACGCTGCGCCACCCGTGGTCGATCGTCAACGCATGGCCACGGCCGGGCATCTCGATGTACTCCGTCAGGTCGATGTTGCGAGACTGACGCTCGAACGCAGCCTTCGATACCGCGACCGGCACCGTATGGTCCTGTGCTGCGGAGACGATCAGCATCGGGCCGCGGTCCGGATTCTCGGTGTCGACCTGATCCTCGGTCCACGGGTTGAGGTTCGCCGCCGCCGCCTGAAACAACGGCGCGCCCGGTCCCGGCACCGCAAATTGCTCGAACAGCTCCTGGGCCTCGTGCTGGCTGACCGCGTTCGTGAAGCCGTACTGGAACTGCTCGAAGCTCAGCGCCACAGCGCGGTGGCGGTTCGCCGGGTTCTTCAACACTGGCCAGCTCGATTTGAGCGACGACGCCGGCAGCGGCAGCACGCCGCGAAACGGGGCGGGCGAAATCGCCACGGTGGCGGCCGACAGGCCGCGCCCGGCCACGATTTGCACGATCAGCCCGCCGAACGAGTGTCCGATGAGCGCCGGCTTCCTTCGCAGCTGGCGCACGACAGACTCGGTGTGATCGGCGATCTGCGCGATGGTCTTGTTGGCCATGACCTCAGGGTCGCGCTTCGCGGCCTCGACGGTCGGCGGGTCATCGGGCCAGCCCGGCGCGAGGGCGACGTACCCGGCGCCTTCGAAGAACTCGGCCCACCGCTGCCAGCTGCTCGGCAAGAGCCATAGCCCATGCACGAAGACGACTGGCTGCAACCCCGCCGCATTGGCGCGCTCGATCTGCTGCGCCTCATGTCCGCTGATGTTCGCGACTCCGGTTGTGCTCGCCATGCGTAACATTCTGAGAGGCGGGCGCGAAGCGAACAACCCTACTTGGAGTCTGTAGCGAACTCTATGGTGATCGAGCGATGGCCCTTTTGAGTCGCGACGATCACTCGGAATTGTGGAGCGATCGATCGCGGCGGTCCTGAATATCGATGCGCTTCCACCCGAACAGTCGCGCGTCGATCGACCACACCCCTGGTCCGAGCAGCGCGAGGCCGGCGCCAAGCGCCGCGAGCAGCACGTGAATCCAGGGATCCGACGTGTGCAAGAACATGTAGTAGATCTGTGTCACTGCGACGAGCGTTCCCGCCACCGGTGTCCACAACCCGATGACCAGAAGCAGGCCGAGCAGGATTTGCAGGACGAGAAACGGCGCGGGAGCGATGGTGAGCACACCCGCCAGTCCGAGGACAGCACGAACGGTCAACGTCCCGCCGCCGACCAGGCGCATGACCAGAAGGCCCGCGCCCGGCAGTCCCGTGGCGAAGGTCGAAAAGAGACGACGCACAGTCTTCCCGACAATACGACCGTCCGGATCGGGACGGAACCCCCGGAAGAGCGACGAGGTGACCCTTTCGAGTAAGTGGTCAGCGCGCGCACAGCGCGCGCTCGCCGGAGCGGCGCGGGGCCGCGGGGTCCCCGCGAGCGACGGCGATGGGGTCCGCGGGGCGAAGCCCCCGGATCAAAGTTCGATGATCCCGCGCTTGAGTCCGAGCATCGCCGCGTGGGTCCGATCGTTGGCGTCGAGCTTCGACAGAATGTTTTTGACGCGGCCCTTCACCGTATCTTCAGTAATCGCCAGCTTGTCTGCGATCTGCTTGTTCGCGTTTCCGGCAGCGATCAAGCGCAGAACTTCCACCTCCCCCTTTGTTAGAGCATCGTCGGTCGCGTGCTCGGCGATCTCGTAGGACACCTGGGGCGAGAGCGACTTCTTGCCGGCGTACACGGCCCGGATGGTGTCGATGAGCTCCTTGTGCACCACATTCTTGAGCAGGTACGCCCGAGCCCCGGCCTGGAGCGCGCGCAGCGCCTGGACGTCGCCCTCGTAGGTCGTCAGCACGATGATGCGCGCGTCGGGAAACTCGCCCCGAATCGCGCTAATCGCGTCCAGCCCGCTCATCTCTGGCATCTGCAAGTCCATCAACGTCACGTCCGGATGATGCGTGCGGAATTGCTGGATCGCCTCACGGCCGTTCGAGCCTTCGGCCACCACGGCCATGTCCGGCTGCCCGCCGATGAGCGCGACGATGCCGCTGCGCAGGAGCGGATGGTCGTCGACGCAGAGAATGCGGATCGCCGGAGATCCCGCGCTCACGAGTCTGTCCCCGTTTTTCTGGCGAACAGCGACCAGCGGCGTCGCGCGGATCGCGGCGCGGCATACGCCTTGGCCGCGGGAATCGTGAGCTCCACCTCGGTCCCGAGCCCGACCTTGCTCCACACGTCGAGGCGTCCACCGATGATCGCCGCGCGCTCGCGCATCCCGGGCAGGCCGAAGTGGCCCGGGTGAGAGTCGCTGGGGCTGGTCGCCGACATGCCCTTCCCGTCGTCGCGCACGCGGACCTGCAGCTGCGCGTTGTCGTACCGGAGGGCAATCTCGATCCGGCGCGCGCCGGCGTGACGAAACGCGTTGCGCAGCGCCTCGCCGGCGATTCGATAGATGTCGTCCCGAAGCAGCGGATGCAAGTCGCGCGGCTCGCCCTCGACGGCAATATCGACGACCGGCGGCGGCGTGTTGGCGGCATCATGCACACCAGCCGTCAGATCGTTGGCCAGCGTGCCGATCGCTTCCGCGAGATCGTTGGTGATGACGGTGGAGACCCGCAGATTCTGGACGGCGTCGCGTCCTTCGGTGATCGCCTGCGCCGCCTGATCGATCGCGCTCTCGAATTTCTTCCTGACCTCGGAGTCCGGCAGCATGTTGGTCGCGGCCTGCAGACGGAACAAGAGACCATGGAAGCTCTGCAACAGCGTGTCGTGGAGATCTCGTGCGATGCGCGTGCGCTCGTTCACGCGCTCCTGCAGGCGCGCGTCGAACGCGTGGGCCACTTGCCGCAGGCGCAACTCATACGCGGCCCACAAGAGCGTCAGCGCCGAGGCCACCATCAACCCGCGGAACCACGTCGTCTGGTAGTACGCAGGGAGAATCGTGAAGTCGAGCGACGCGCCCTCTTCGTTCCAGACACCGCTGTTGTTGCTTGCGATCACGCGGAAGCGGTAGTCGCGCGGCGGCAAATTGCTGTAGAACTTCTGCCGCTGACTGCCGACGTCCTGCCAGTCGCGATCCCAGCCTTCGAGCTTGACCTTGAACTGGTTCTTCTCGGGCGCGACGAGGCTCAGCGCGGTGTAATCGATCTCCACATCACGAACGAGCGGCGGCAGAGGCACTTCGGCGGCGGCCGCTGATCTTGCTTCGTACGTCGTCCGATCGGCGATGAGTTGCTCGATCTGCACCCGTGGAGGAAGCCTGTTGAACGGCAGATGGGCCGGGTCGACGACGCTCACGCCACCCTGAGACGGGAACCACAGCTTTCCGTCTGGAGTTCTGGCAACGGGCGCGTTGTAATAGTTCATGCTGATTGGGATCCAGGCCCCATCAGTTTGATCGAACACCGTGGCGTCGACACGTTGCGCCACCTCAGCGTTCTTATCGCCGTTGTCTACGGCAGCCGTCCAAGCGTCGATCGAGGGACGCGCGACACGCACCAGCCCGCACGCCATGCCTAGCCACAACGAATACGCCGTGTCTTCGACGACCCAACCGACCGAATCACAGGGTAGTCCATTCCTACTAGTCAGCGTGGCCACGCGGCCGTTCTTCAGCCGACTGAGGCCGCCGTTGGCAGCGATCCACAACGTTCCGGCCGAATCGGCATAAAGCGCGCTGACACGACCTCCGGCGAGGCCATCAGAGGCTGCGTACGAAGCACGCACCTGACGACCAGTGAAGTCGAAGTCCACGACGCCGCCTTGAAGAAAGCCGAACCACAGCCCCTCGCCCGACGGATCGGCCGCCAGTGCGTTGACGACGTCCTTGTGTTTCAGAGCGGCCCAGGGAATCTGCTCGACTTCATGACTGCCTCGGATGAGTCGAAATAAACCGGCATCCTGGTTGGCGATCCACAAGTCCTTGTGGCTGTCTTCGACGATGGCGCGGGTCAGTCCGCCCGGAAGAGTGCCAATGGTGACGAACCGGTTGTTCTCCAAGTAGCCAACGCCACGCGATGTCGAAAGCCACACACGTCCCTGACTATCCTCGAAGAGGGACTGGATACCACCAGTAATGCCAACGCCCGTGATCTCGCGCACATTCCGACCAATGAGCCTGCTAGCCGCTTTCGGTGCGCGACGCTCGCGGTAAACGGTCACTTCGCCTCTTGTCAATCGGTTCAATCCGTCCCATGCACCCAGCCACACACTTCCGTCGGGGGAGGCGAGTACAGAGATGACGTTGTCGTTTGACAAACCTTCGTTCACCGAAAACCCAACGATCGCCGACTCATGAAAACGGTCGAGCCCACCGGAGGTTGCTACCCAGATCGTGCCCTCACGATCCTCAACAATGGCGTTGATGTTGTCACCCGAAAGGCCGTCTGCCTGCGAAAACACGTCGGCGATTCCGTCGTGCACATGTATGAGGCCACGCGTTGACGTGCCGACCCAGACGCCGCCGTCACGATCGCGGAGGAGGACATTTGCCTCCGTCGACGACGGGAATGGATGCTTCATCACCGCGTGGCCATCGATCAGCCGTCGAAGGCCCCCGGCGTTGGCGATCAACAGCGAGCCATCCTCGTCCTCAGAAAGGCCCTGGATCCCGTTGGCCTCCATCGGCAGCGGATAGAAGGTTGGCGTGCCTGGTCTCCAGTGCCATATGCCGGTCGGCTGTGCCGTCCCTACCCAGAGATTCCCGGTTCGGTCTCCATACAGGCCGACCGCGCCAGCACCAGGGCCGCCGTCCTCGCCGAAGCACGTGACGCGCGCCGCCCGAATGCTGCAGAGCGTCCATCGATTCGTGAACCTGACGCTCCAAATCGAGCCTTCACGATCCTCGTAAAGCTTGTCGAAAACACTTCCAGCCACCGCGTCGTACCGAAGGAACAGCCCTTCTTTCCAGCTTGCGAGGCCTTTATCCGTACCAATCCACAGCGTCCCGTCACGCGCGACAAGCAAACTGGTAATGCGATCGGAAGGAAGCCGTTGACTCCCTGGCGGCTGCCACGGAAGGGTTCTGACGCCGTCGAAACGCAACAGTCCGGCCGCCGTGCCGAGCCACAGATAACCGTCGGGCGTCTGGGCAATGGAGTTGACTGCGCCTTTGGCGAAGCCGTCGCGAATCCTCCATGCGGTGTGAGCGTACTGGCTGACATCCAGCGCCGCATTCAACGCGAGCGCGGGTGGACACCACGCCAGGACTGCGAAACCGATCGCGGTGCTCAGGATGATGTCGCGATGTCTCGTAGAGGACATTCTCGATATCTTGCGCATCTTACTGTGTGCCGCCGCGCTCTAGAACTGGAGCTTGATCGCTAACTGGATGAAACGGGGGCCGCCGATTTGGTACAGCGGACTGAGTCCGCCAGTCTGTCCCCCGGCTCGGGGAGGCCTGTGACGTTACGCAAAGACCGTGATGGGCGGAAAGCCCCGGAAGAGCGGGTCCAGCGACCCTTTCGAGCGAACGCGCGCGCGGACGTTGGACTTACGACTCGATCAGACCCCGTTTTACACCAATCATGGCCGCATGCGTCCGGTCCTTCGCCCCCAGCCGGACGAGAATCCGCTTGACCCGTCCCTTGACCGCATCCTCCGTCGTCTCGAGCTCCGCGGCAATCTGCTTGTTGGCCTTGCCGGCGGCAATCAGGCGAAGGACCTCGAGATCCGCGGCCGCCAGCGGCTCGTCCGTCGCGTGCTCGGACAGCTCGAAGGTCGCTTCCGCCGCGAGCGCCCTCTTCCCGGCATGAACCGCGCGAATGGTATCGAGCAGTTCCTTATGCAAGAGATTCTTGATGAGATACCCGCGCGCGCCGGCCCGGAGCGCGCGTTGAATCTGCACGTCGCCGGTGTACGTCGTGAGCACGATGATGCGGGCGTCGGGAAACTCCCCGCGAATGGCCATCGTCGCGTCCAGGCCGCTCAATTCGGGCATGACGAGGTCCATCAACGTGATGTCCGGCCGATGTGCGCGGAACTGCTGAATGGCCTCGCGCCCATCGGACGCTTCCGCGACGAGCGTCATATCCGGCTCGGTCGCCACAAGCGCGGCCACCCCCTGCCGGAACAGCGGGTGGTCGTCGGCGACCAGAATCCGGATGGCCTGGTCCGTTGGAGGCAAGCGCACATTCTAGCGCGTCAGGATGTCACGAACGTTTCGGGCGCCGGCGCTCGGCAAAAGCGACGGCCGCGGGAATCGAGAGCTCGATCCGCGTGCCGAGCCCGGCTTCGCTCGACACCTCCAGATGACCGCCCACGCGTTCGGCGCGCTCGCGCATGCCGGCCAAACCGAAATGGCCGAGGCGCTGCGCATCGACTCGCGCCCGATCCATGCCCATCCCGTCGTCACGCACGTGGAGCTCGAACGTTCTGTCGTCGTACCGAATGTGCACGTCGATCCGGCGCGCGCGCGCGTGGCGAAACGCGTTGCGAATCGCTTCCGCGGCGATGCGATAGACGTCGTCGCGCACGATCGGGTTGAGATCGCGCGACGCGCCCTCGACCGTGATCTCGAGGGCCGGCGGACTCGCGCCGGCGTCATCAACCCGCGTCGCAGTGAGCTCGCGCCCGAGTGCCGCGATCGCCGCCGCGAGATCGTTGGTGACGACGGTGGACGCGCGAAGGTTCTGGACGGCATCGCGTCCTTCGGCGATCGCGTCGGACGCCGAGTCAATCGCGCGTTCGAGCTGTTGCTTGGCATCCGCAGCTCGATCCGGCAGCAGATTCATGACTGCCTGAAAACGCAGTACGAGACCTTGGAAGCTCTGCAGCAGCGTATCGTGCAAATCTCGCGCGATGCGCGCACGCTCGGTCAGTCGCTCTTCGAAGCGGGCGCTCATGGCGCGGGACATCTGCCGCACGCGCAGTCGGTACACACCGACGACAAACAGTGCCCCGGAGATCCACATCGCGGCCATGAACCAACGGGTCTGGTAGAAAAATGGCTGCTGCGTGATGCTGAACACCACACCCTGCCGGTCCCAGATGCCACTGCGGTTGCAGGCGCGAATGCGCAGGACATGCGTCCCTGGCGACAGCGTACTGTAGATTGCATGCGGATCCCGGCCCGCGTCGAGCCACTCGGTGTCCACGTCGTCCAAACGGTATTGCATTCGGATCTTCTCGGGAGATGAGATCTCGACGGCGCCGAAGTCCACCTGAAGGTGATTCGTGCCTGCGGGCAGGACGATCTCGCCGACAGGATATGCCGTCTTCCTGCCAATCGTGACGTCCGTGACGTAAATCGATGGTTTCGTGGCCACACCGGGCAGGCGGCCAAGGTCAAACATCGCCAATCCTTTTGTGGTGGCCACCCATACTCTGCCGTCAGGCGTCAGGGCGACGACGCGTCCAGGCGTTGTGTTGGGTTCAGACACCGCCAGTCCGTCGGCCGTGGAAAACGTTTCGTAGTCCCGCGGCTCATCCAGCGCTCGTGACCGTATAAGTTCCCCAGGCGGTACGCGATTGATCGTGAAGGCGCTGAGCCACAGATCGCCTCGCGTCGTTTCGACGAAATCATGTGCCCTCGGCAATCCAGCGATGGTGTCCACGCGATCCTTGTCGATTCGGAGCATCTCCTCATTGCTCTCATCGCCCGTGACCAGGAAACCGCTGCCGGGAAGGTCCCCAATCGGAAAGACGCTCCATGTCGGCACCGCTGGGAACCGTTCGAAACGATCTCCGACGAACCGATACAGGCCGTGCCGCGATCCGGCCCAGAGCACGCCGGCGCGGTCCTGGACGAGGTGATAAGAGGGAGCGCCAGAAAAGCCCTCCGCGGCCCCGAAGTTGTGGATCTGTCCGCCGGTGAGCCTGCTGACGCCGCTGCGCGTGCCCAACCACACGGTGCCATCGCGGGCCGCGACGACGCTCGTGACACGATCGTCCTCCAGGCCCTCTTTCTTCGAAAGCTGCGTGAAAGCGCCATTGTGAAAGCGAAAGACGCCGCCGCCCCACGTACCGACCCACAGATCGCCACTCGCGTCCTCGGCGAGCGCCCAGACGCAACCGTTCGACAGGCCGTCGTGCTCGTTGTACGTCTGGAAGCGCGTGCCGTCGAATCGCGCGAGGCCGCCGCAATTGACGCCGGCCCACAGCGTGCCATCGCGCGCCGTCATCACGGCCTGGATGACGTCGCCCGGCAGCCCATCGGCCTTCGTGTACATTCGGACGGCGGGCCGCTTGAATCGATAGAGCCCGTCTCCATTCGTCCCGACCCACAGATTGCCGTCACGGTCGCTGAACAGCGCTCGCACGATCAGCCCGGGCGCGATGGACTCAAGGCCGGCGGCAGTCGCGCGAAACAGGCCTTCGTCAGGCTTCGCAACCCAGATCGTGCCCTCGGCATCTTCGTATGTGCGAAGCACACCGTGTCCGTTCGGGCCGAAGGTGCCCAGCTTCTCGATGCGCCCATCGGTCTCACGCTCAAGGCCCCAAGCCGTGGAGTACCAAGTGCTTCCCCGACGATCCTCGAGGACGTGAAAGATGTCCGTGTCTTTGACGCCCAGTCGCGCTGCGAGGCCAGGGTGCGGCACCACCGATCCGGATTCATCGAGCTCGACAAACCCGATCTCGGTCATCAAGAACACGTGTCTCTCGGGGGTCTCCTCGATGTCGTGAAGGCCGACGCGCGGCCCGAACGCCGTGAACCGAGCGCCGTCGTAGCGAAACAGCCCGCCGTGGGTGCCAACCCACAGCACGCCGCCGCGGCCGACGCGCAGGCAAGTCACGTCGCTTTCCTTTGACGGACCCGGGCGGTAGGTCGTCGGTCCCGAGAAGGCGAACTGGTTCAAATCGCGCTGTGGAACGTCGATCAGCCCGTCGCTTGAGCCGATCCACAGACCCCCTGCGGGTGCGGCCACCAACGCTGAGCGCCGCCCGTCAAATCGGTAAAACGTGTGACCGTCGAACCGGACCAGATTCGCGCCGGCGGTGATCATCCACAAGAAACCGTCCGGAGTCTGCGCGATAACATCAACGACGTTGCCCGGAAGGCCGTCGTCCGGCGTGAAATGCGTGCGGATGAAGCTCGCAGGCGGCTGGTCTTGTGCGAGCGCCGGCGAGGTGAGTGCGGCGACCACCACTAATATAGAGAAGGACCGCAAGGCTCAGATTCTAGGGCACGGGCTTGCGTTTGGGCCGGGACTCTTTCGAGTCAATTCTTGCGGCCGAAAGAGGCAATCATGACTGACGTCGCCGCCGAACAGTGCGCCGCGATCAACGCGACCCGCGAGCAGTTCGAGTCGCATCCGGTCCGCGACGTCACGCTCGGCGCGATTCATGTGCAGCGGGCGCTGCCCGTCCGGGAGCGGCGTCTCGTCGGGCCGTGGTGCTTTCTCGATCGATTCGGACCGCTGTCGTTCGGCGAAGGCACGCCGATGGACGTCGCGCCGCACCCGCACATGGGTCTTCAGACCGTGACCTGGCTCTTGCAGGGCGAGGTGGTTCACGACGATAGTTTGCGCAACGAAGGCGTGCTTCGGCCCGGCGCAGTCAACGTGATGACGGCAGGTCACGCGATTGCGCACGCCGAGCGCACGCCGGCACGCAACTCGGGACATCTGAGCGGCGTCCAGCTCTGGACGGCCTTGCCGGATCGCGATCGCAATGGTCCCGCGTCGTTCCAACACGTGGCGCAGGTGCCGGTGCACGAGAGCGTTGGCGGTCTGCTACGCGTCTTCTCCGGATCACTGGGCGATTCCGTCTCGCCGGCGACGCACTTCTCTGAAATCGTCGGCGCCGATCTTCAAGTGCACAAGAACGCCACACTCGCGATCCCACTGCAGAGAGCCCACGAACACGCGGTGCTCGTGCTGGAGGGCGACTGCGTGCTCGAAGGACAGCCGCTGCGCCGCGACCAGCTCTACTATCTGGGCACCCAACGGACGGATCTGACGATGACGTCGACGGAGGGTGCACGCGTCCTGCTCGTGGGCGGCCTGCCGTTTCCGGAAACGATCCTCATGTGGTGGAACTTCGTCGCGCGAACGCCGGACGAAATCCTCGAGGCCCGCGGCGATTGGGCTGAGCACCGGCGATTCGGCGAGGTCGTCGCGTACAACGGACCACGGCTCGAAGCGCCTGAAGTCACGCGACTGGCGCAGCCGAATCCCGTCAGTTAACGGCCGGCCGGGGTTGCCGGGATCAGGACGTGCTTTGTGGACGGGCCGCCACGGCCAACGGCCGAGTAGGCTTCGGTCGCCTGCGCGAGCGGCCACGGAGTCACGTTCGACGGCGTGAGGCGTCCACCGTCGAATCCTGCGGCGAGTCGATCCAGTATCGCGACGACGGTCGGGCCGGAGAGCTGCATCGTGTCGATGCCGAAGAGACGCGACTGATTGTGGTAGAAGTCGAGGAGGTCGAATTCAACTCGGCGATTGCCGACGCTCGTCAGCGCCACTTGGCGGCCGCCCGGGGCGAGCGAGCGGAGAGACGACTCGAACAAGGGGCCGCCGACCGCATCCACCACGACATCGACGCCGCGCCCGGCTGTGAGTTCCTTGACCCTGGCGGGGACGTCTGGATGTCGCGCATCGATCCATCCTTCTACGGCCGAGCTGGTCTCGGAGAGATCGGCGCCAAGGACCCGCGCGCCGCTCCAGTGGGCGATCTCAGTCGCTGCGCGTCCGACGGCACCGAGGGCTCCCGTGATCAACACGGTCTCCCCCGCTTCGACAGCCGCGACATCCCGCAGCGCCATCCAGGCCGCGAGGTAGGGCACGCCAACCGACGCCGCCTGCTCCATCGAGAGACTCACCGGTTTCTGAGACAACCAATCGGACGGGACGACGAGGTATTCCGCGTGGGTTCCGTCCCGCGTGACGCCGAGGCCGGCGCTGCTTCCCCAAACCGCCCTTCCGATCCAGGCGGGATCGCCGGCGATCACCGTACCGGCGTAGTCGCGGCCCGGGATGCGAGGCAGTGATGCCTTGAACGCGCCAGCGACGTTCTTGACGTCGCTCGGGTTGACCGCCGCCGCGCGTACTTGAACGAGCGCCTCGCCGGAACCCAACTCGGGAACAGCGACCTCCTCCAGAGCCAGTACCTCCGGCGTGCCGTATCGCTGGAACCTCAGCGCTTTCATCTTCGTCCCACGTCCATTCCGGGTATTTCAGGCCGGCGCGAGCTCGGAGCCTCGTGGCGCGATACCCGCCGGGTGTGGAATGCCGGCCGCTGCGTACACCTCGGCCTCGTCCAGACTTTCGTGAAGGAGGAGCTGAGCGGCGATCGCGTCGAGCTTGTCGCGATTCGTCTTCAACAACCGCTGCGCTTCGGTGTAGCACTCGTCGGTAATGCGCCGCACCTCGTCGTCCACGGCATCGAGCAGGCCGTCCGACACGCCCGCCATGCGAGGATCGCCCTCCGCGGGCAGGACGGACAGCCGGCCGATGCGCTCTGACATCCCCCAGCGGCCGACCATCGACCTGGCGATCTGCGTGACCATCTCGAGGTCGCTCTCGGCGCCGGTTGTGACGATGTCGAAGACTTCCTGTTCGGCGGCCATGCCGCCTAGCGCGCCGATGATCCGGCCGCGGAGGTCGTTGGCGTCGTAGCCGTAGCGGTCGGCGTCAGGCGTCGACAACGTGACGCCGAGCGCGCGGCCGCGTGGAATGATCGAGACCTTGCGCACGGGATCCGCGCCGGGCTGCAGCATGCCGAGCAGCGCGTGTCCGGCTTCGTGATACGAGGTGCGCCGGCGCTGAGCTTCGGGGATCACGACGTTTCGCGCGGTGCCGAGTTGCACCTTCTCGAGCGCGTCCGTCAGATCGCGCTGATGGACGACGTCCTGCCCGCGACGCGCGGCCAGAAGCGCCGCCTCGTTGACCAGGTTGGCGAGGTCGGCGCCGGTCATGCCGGGGGTCGACGACCCGAGCTGCTCCAGATCGACGTCGCTCGCGAGCGGCACCTTGCGCGTGTGGACTTTCAGGATGGCCACGCGACCCTTCTGGTCGGGCGCGTGGACAGTGATCTGCCGGTCGAATCGCCCGGGTCGCAGCAATGCCGGGTCGAGCACGTCGGGCCGGTTCGTGGCAGCAAGCACCACCACACCCTCGTGACCGGAGAAGCCGTCCATCTCGGTGAGGATCTGATTCAGCGTCTGCTCGCGCTCGTCGTGTCCGCCAACGGCCCACGCGCCGCGCGCGCGCCCGATCGTTTCGATTTCATCGATGAAGATGATCGAGGGCGCGACCTTGCGCGCTTCCGCAAAGAGCTCGCGGACGCGACTGGCGCCGACGCCGACGATCATCTCGATGAACTCCGACGCGCTCGCGCTGAAGAACGGCACCTTCGCCTCGCCCGCGGTGGCTCGCGCGAGCAGCGTCTTGCCGGTCCCCGGCGCGCCCGCCAGCAGGACGCCCTTCGGTGCGCGGGCGCCGAGACGCCGGTACTTTTCGGGATCCTTCAGGAAGTCGACGACCTCGTTGATCTCCGCCTCCACCTCCTCGATCCCGGCGACATCGTCGAATGTGACGCGAACCGATTCGGGATCGACGCGGTTCTGACGGTTGCCCTTCAGGAATCCGCCCAACGCGCCCTGCTGTCGCCGGAACATCCACACGTAGAAGGCGACGATCAGCAGAATCGGGCCGAACGAGACGAGCAGGTTCCCGAAGAAGCCGCGCTGCTGGACGAGCGGCGTCGCGCGCACCGTGGCGCCCTCGTCCGTCAACTGCGCCAGCAGATCGTCACTCGCGAACGTCGGTCGCTCGGTCGTGAATTGCTTATATGTGCGATCCGGATGGCCCGGGAGCGGCGCTGGCTGCTTGAGCTGGCCTTCGATGGAGTCGCCGCGCGCAAACAACTCGTCGACGTTCTTGCTGCCAACCTGGCTCTTGAACTCCGTGTACGGCACGGCCTGCGGACCGGAGAGTCGATCCTGGATCGTCACCACGCCAAACCACACGAGATACCCGACGGTCCACAGGGCCAAGACAATCCAACGCCTGCTCCGCTTGGGCGGTTCGTCGCCTTTCGGGAGCCCTTCGGTGCGCCACGGTCCTTGCGTGCTCATTGTGACGGCCCTTGCTAGCGCCGGTTCCCGGTAAACCGAAGCAGGAAGAGAAAGAGATTCGTGAAGTCGAGGTAGAGCGCAAGTGCTCCAACGACAGCGTTCGATGTGCTTCGATCTCCAGGCGTCTGCAATGCGATGACTTTCAAGCGTTGCGCGTCATAGGCCGCCAGCCCGGAGAAGACGAGCACGCCAACGAGCGAGAGCACGAACTGGAACGCGCCGGTTCGCCAGAAGACCGCGACGATCGATGCCAGCACGACGCCCAGGAGTCCCATGAACAGAAACTGACCCAACTCGCCGAGACTGCGCCTCGTGACGGTCCCGTAAATCGCCAGCCCGCCGAACATGCCCGACGTCACGAGAAACGTCGTCACGACGGACTCCCCCGTGACCGCCAGCGTCACGAACGCCATCGTGAGACCCGTCACCGCCGAGACGAGGACGAACAAGAGCCACGCGAGAGGCGCGGCGAGTTGTTGGACCCAGGCCGAGAGGACGACAACGATCCCCAGTTGTACGATGAGCAGGCCCCAGAAGAGCTCGCGGTTCGCGGCGATCGTCCCGAGGACCGTCGGAGATGCCGCGATGAACCACGCGGTCACCGCGGTGATCGCGAGGCCGGCACACATCCACCCGTAGACCGCGCTCAGAAACGCGTTGGCCTCGTCGGCGGTCACCCAGCGAAGTTCATCACGCGGGAGAACGTCGTCGGGTCTCATTTCAACTCCGTGCCATTGGAGGGTCGGACAGCCCGACCACTGGCGAGCGGATTGGGCGTCGGTTCGCCAATCTTCCTCAGAGTGCTTCGATCGGTGTGATGGAACGGCTCCGATTGGCCGTGCACCGCGAGAGTCGTGTCCTCGTCGTACGTCCAGGTGCCGTCAGGGTTGATCGTGACCGTGATGCGGTACTCGACGGTCTTGAACCCGAACTCGAGAAACGGGTTGGAGCAGATGCCGTTGGTCGTCTCGCCGTGCTTCGCGTGCAACTCGAAACCGGTGGCATCCTTGGCCGCCTGTCCAAACGCGAGGACCGTCTGTCCGCGCGGGATCGTGAGCGACTGAAAAAGGTTGCCCGTCGCGGGCTCCCACAGCCAGTACCCCACTTGATCGTGATAGGTCTCGACCTCGCCGGGTTTGATGATGTGCGTGTGGTAGCGGAGGCCATAGAGAAGCTGCGGCCCGTTCGTTTGTGGGTCGATGGGCTGCAGCTCGCTGCGCTCGACGAACACCTGCCGCTCCGGTCCCGCGGCCTTCGGGTTGATATCGAGGCTGCGGCTTCCCTCCCAGATGCCCGCCATGCCGGTCAGCGGGCCCAG
>Ga0105248_10004367_pt1 | contig 15641 bp, 13 predicted proteins | sample KBSS34metaG_FD_81524 | JGI IMG/M metagenome (GOLD analysis project Ga0105248, IMG submission 81524) | Switchgrass rhizosphere microbial communities from Kellogg Biological Station, Michigan, USA - KBS S3-4 metaG | ecosystem: Host-associated > Plants > Roots > Rhizosphere > Soil | place...
CTTTTACAACCCTGACATCTGCATCTTCGATCTCGACCCAGCCAACGAAGACGTTCTCGACACGTTACGCGCGGTAGCGTTGCAACTGAGAGATTTCCTCGATGTTTTAGGTCTGCAGAGCTGGATCAAGACTTCCGGCTCGAAAGGATTTCACATTGCAGTGCCGCTTAATGGTAAGTCTGACTTCGGCGAAGTGGCCCGGTTCGCGCACACGGTTGGAAGAGTTCTCGTGAGCCGTGATCCGGACCACCTGACGCAGGAGTTCCATAAAGTCGATCGCGCTGGCCGCATTCTCGTGGATACTGGTCGCAATGGTTACAGCGCGACTTACGCTGCGACTTACACCGTGCGTGCCAGGCCCGGCGCGCCGGTCTCTGCGCCCTGCACGTGGGAAGAAATCGAAAGAGGAGAAGTTGGGCCAAAGACGTTCACGTTGCGAACGATGGCCCAACGCATCGCCACTGTAGGTGATTTATGGTCCGACATGTTGAAGAAAAAGAAGTCGCTTAAATCAGCACTAAATCGAGTTTTAAAATCCGTCTAATCCGTGGCTAACTTCCTTCGGACGCACGCTGCAACGGTTCGATCTCGATCTTGCCCATTTGCAGCATCGCTTCCATCACTCGTTGCGCCTTCTGGGGATCCTTATCAGCCATCAACCTGTTCAAAATCGTCGGCACCACCTGCCACCAGAGACCAAACTTATCTTTAAGCCAGCCGCAGCGTGATTTCTCGCCGCCTTCGGAGAGACGTTCCCAGTAGTAGTCGACCTCTTCCTGTGTATCACAGTTCACCACGAAGGAAATGGCTTCGGTGAACTTGAATCTTGGACCACCGTTGAGTGCGACGAATTCCTGTCCATCGAGTTCAAACTCGGCAGTCATCACGGTTCCTTTTGGGCCCGGCCCGGCGTCGCCATACCTCGCCACGTTCAGAAGTTTCGCGTTCTTAAATACCGAAACATAAAAATTCGCAGCCTCTTCGGCGTTGTTATCGAACCATAAAAACGGGGTTATCCTTGGCATCACGTCTCCTTTTGCAATCCTGGCTTTCTCTATTGGTTAATCGAACAGCGTGACACTAAATCGACAACCCACGAAAAAACTTTTTCAGCGCTCTCCTCGCTCCAGGTGCGAACGTCCCCACACTCGCACGTCCTCGACCAGCGGCAGCACCGACCGCCCATACCCCGTCAGCGAATACTCCACCGGCGCAGGCGCCGCGCCTTTCGCTTCGCGATTCACGATTCCGTCGCTGATCAACTCTCGCAATTGCTGCGTCAGAACTTTTTGCGAGATGCCCGGCATCGCTTTGCGTAATGCGGCGAAGTGCTTCGGCGATTCCGCCAGAAAGTAGACGATGATCAACTTCCATTTACCGCCAATCGCAGCGAGTGCGGCCGTCAGTGGACATCCCTCAACTGGATTGGGCCGCGCGTGCTTGTGATGGTTACCTGAAAGTGCCTTCTTGCTGGCGCTCATAAGTCGGTTTACAGTCCTTTACAAAAGAATTGGAGGTTTGTGGATGATAGTAGAAGTACGCAGCTACCGGATCAAGCCGGGCAAGCGCGAAGAGTTCATCAAGCTGTTTGAGACTCGCGCGATTCCCGCGCAGCGCACGTACGGCATGAAGGTGACTGGTCCATTTCTGGACGTCGAGAATCCGAACAAGTTTGTGTTTCTGCGAAGTTTTCCCTCAATCGAAGAACGCGAGCGCATGCGGGATGCTTTTTACGGTGGCGAGTTGTGGAAGAATGAGTTGGAACACCTCGCGATGCCGCTGCTCGAGAGTTACGACGTCATACTTTGCGAGGCATCTTCCGGCTGCGTGTTTGATATCAATTGATCGTGGAAATCTCTCTCGTTTGTTACAACCACCCGCGGCTATGAGTCGTGACGCCAAGGCGACAAGCTTGAGTGGCGGTTTTAGTGTCGGGGCTTATTAACGTAAGTCCACGCCTTCGTTCCTGATCGCAACTTCATCTCCGTGCGTTCGTAGCCATCGGGTTCGTAGGCGTCGGCTTGTTCGAGTTCTTGTTGCGTGACGGAGAAGACCGTGCCCTCGACGAAGTCTGACGAGCTACCAGTGAATTCGAGAGTGCGGTGATATTCCGCGCCGCTCGTCACCACGAAATCCTGATCCTCGATCTTGATCATCCGTAAGCGGTATCCGACCAGAGCATCGGGGCTGCCGGAGAGCCTCCGACCAAACGTCGAGAGTTGCACGGATTCCGTTTGCAGCGTTCCGTATGAAAACAGGCGCTCAGTTTCATTCATGGTCCATACGCATTATAGTTAGGCGCCGCAGGCATTTGATCTTCTCTAACGCGCTTCACCTTAACACGACGAGCAACCGATTTGTCTGGCAGGACGATTCCCGTGCCTTCGATCGAGTCGCCGGCGATTTTGTATTCCCAGGCGCCGTGAGTGTGTCCCTGCGTGAAGTCGCATGAGAGCGTTCGCTTGGATTCGTCGTATTGAAAGTCGAGTTTGTACATCGGGATACGCTTGCCTTTGATGATCTTGTCAGCAAGGAGAGTCAAGAGTGTTGACCTGCCGGCGACGGGCTCAAATCTGTAGACTACCGTTTCGTTCTTGCATGCGGGACGATTGCCGACACAGATCGACTCGCCCTTCCACGTGCCCACAATAGAGGACGCGTTCACAGTCCGCGCCAGACCTTGCGCGTGGCCTGAAGCAGCGAACCCGGTGATAGATACGGCAATAATCAACCCGCGCAGTACATGATGAAGCATGATAATGCCCTCCAATCTTCGTCTCTGTCTGTTTGTGGCGGAGTTACGGAAAAGATCACACCGGAAGGGACTGCATGCTTAGTAGGCACAGCAACGGGCGACCAATGGTCGCCCGTAAGTTTCTTGAACTTGGTGCCCGCTAGTAGATTCGAACTACTGACCCCTCGCGTGTGAAGCGAGTGCTCTACCGCTGAGCCAAGCGGGCAATCTTTTTTATTGGAGCGCTATGATACCGCAATCTTCTGCTTTTCCAAAGACTTACCATTCTCGTCCAGTGTTCCCTATGTTCCCGATATTCCCTTCATTCCCGCAAAAGAGGCCAAGAATAGGCCAACGCTTTCGATGCGCTGATCAGTAACTATACAGCCTTGTGTTGGGGCGTGTAGATAGATCTTGAACGACTCGACCGACTTTTGACCGCTGTAGGATATGACCGGCGCGACGTTGTTTCCGCTTGCTTCCGTCATAGCTGTGATAAGGATCGAAGGCGCCGGCTATGGAACAACACGGAATGAGTAGCCCAACACTTCTTCGAACGAGCCATCCGTGAGTTTGCGACCCAGGAGCACTCTGTAGTCGCCGATTGGAAGTAATCGCGCGGGCAAAATCGCGACAATAAAACTGTGACCACTGTCCGTTTGTAAAGCACCTTCACCGAACCAGACTTCTGCCTCCTCGCTGTTCACCACTCTGACGTGATAAGTCTCTTGAGGGTTCGCGAGCGCAAGCCGCAATTGAATCCTTTCATTATATGGCGAATACGAGAGACTGTTATTTGTGGGTCGGTCAGCTCGCGTCGCGCCGGGTAAAAGAGTAATGGTCGCAGTTTTCCCTGCGATTCGCACGTCGGACTGCTTGAAGCTCCTCCAGATGGCCCAAAAGCCTATACCTGCAAAGACCAGCAGGACCAATACCGAGTACGACAGAACTGCATTTGACTGGGGAAGGTGTACCGGGAAACGTGACATCCGCAGCGGCTTCGACAGGCTACGTGCGTGGCCGTCGATTGTCTCAACGGCCTGATCCTCATCAGTCTTGGCGGCACGGTGAAGAGCGCGTCCAAACCGCATCTTTTGCCGCCGCTCAGGGTTAAACAAAAAGTGGCTTTCAAACTGTTCTCGTTCGAGTGGATTTAGATCGCCCTCGAGATATTGATCAACCAACTCGTCTTCAGCAATTATCAATTCGTCGTAGAAATCTTTGTCCGTAATCAAGCGTTCTTCGAAATGCGACGACTCCTCCGGCCCCGTCTGTCCGAGGAGATACTGCATGATCGATTCCTGTTCTTGGCTATGTGCTCTCAATCGCGTTCACTCTCATGCCAAGAGATTATGTTAGTGGTCAATTCCATTGCCTGCGGAAGTGTTAATACAACTCTTTACGCATTCCTCTAGCAACGCGCGAATTCGGTGAACCCTGATTCTCAAAGCATTTAAGGCAATACCATACTGTTCCGCTAACCCTTTTCGATACTCAATCTTTGTTCGTTTCTCACCTTTGTAGTATGCCAGTACCAGCTTGCGATTTGCCGGGGATTGGCGCTCCAGGCAGTGTTCCAAGCAGCCGTACTCTGCCTCAACTCGATCGGACATAGTCGTAGCTGAAAGATCTAGAGGCACTGGAATCGTCGGCTTAACACGTAGATATTCGAGATGAACCTTGTTCGCCACTGCGTAAAAATATGGCTCACGCGGGCCGACGAAGGTATCCTTGATTTGTCTAACTTTCATGGTAACGCGATTGATAGTCTCATCAGCCAAAGACTCCGGGTCGTGACAATGACGGCAGACGAAAAGCTTGATCAGACGCCGGCGCATGTCCTCATATGCCATCCCGGCCAGGTCTCGATCAGAATTGAGCCAGTTCAACAGGTCATCGAATGGATCCTGAGTGAGATTGCGATTATTTTCCAACGGGGGAAGCATTTTGCCGTGATACTTGCGTGCTGATCTGGGATTGCTGGAGCAAGCAGCGCTTAGTGTAATCAAAAATTACGTCTGTGTCTTCGCCAGAAGACAAATACAATTGCTAAGAACATTCCCGTGCTCAACACTGCTACGTAAAGAGCCGAGCTTGACTGCTGTTTGAGGCTGTCCTTCATCGTGTATTGGCCTTGAATAACAAAACCAGCCCAATAATATGGATCTCGCCAGCGTCTCGTTTGATACATTTTGAGTTGAGCCTCGCGCAGTGCTGCCGCCGGCGAACGACCGTTTTCAAACATCTCTCGATAGAAATACTTCATTAATTCTGCCGTCGCATCGTCATCAACCTTCCAGAGAGAGGCCACCACCCCTGAAGCTCCGGCATAGAAGAATCCGCGCGTCAAACTAATCAGACCTTCTCCTTTGACGTCTTTACCAAGGCCCGTTTGACAAGCACTAAGCACAACCAAATCAACGGGTAATTTGAGCTTGTAAATATCATTGAGACGTAAAAAACCATCCTGCCTCGCACCCCTCGAATCAATCAAGGAGAGTAGAATCCCGGACATCTCAGGGCGGTCATTGTTTAGCAGCGCATGCGTGGCGAGGTGAACGATGCGGTATTGAGCCAAATCATGTCGCGTGACGCTTTCGCGACTCGCGTCGAAGCCTACGGCCTTAAGACCTTTCCCCCAGGGAACCTCAGACATGATGGAATCCGCTTCGCGACGCGACGAAAGCAGACGAGGAACATCTTGATTTTCAAGCCCTACGTCACGCAGTGCCCGCGTTAGCTCCGCGCTGGTTCCGCCCTCTGGCGTGTGGAGCGTTGCACCTTGATGCGACTGCAGCCGCGAGTCCGCAATATTAAAGACAGGGTCAGCAAAGACAGCTACGGTGCGTAGCGCAGTTTTCCGTTTTTCGTGAGTTTTGAGTACCAACATAAGCGTTGACGCGGAAGGTTCGTTAACGATCTCGTGATCCAAGAGGAGCGGTCTGTGTGTTTCTATTAATGTCGTGCTGTCGGTATTTGCTACAGGCGCTGGTACTGTTAATACCTGAAACGGAATGCGCTGCAACGCGCCGTCTAAGATTATCAATAGACGTTTTGTGCCAAGACTCGGCGCGACTGGAAGTAACAACAGTTTGCTTAATTTTGCAGTCTGATTCGCGAGTTGCTCTTTGGACCATTTAACGCGTGCATCAATCTGCTCGAACGTTTCTCCAGGTCGTGGTTGGTTTGCCGTAAGCAGTTCATAAAAGTGGTGAACTTCATTCTCTATCTCAGTGCGAGGCGGTAGTTCGAAGTAAAGAATATCTGAGGATGTCACCAGCCAGCCATAACTTCTTTCATCCCCCAGCATGTATTCGAGTGTCAACGTATTCTCATCCAACAATTTCGTTTGTAGCTCACCAAGTCGCAGCGGTTCCGGATGCAGCAACAATTCATTATCCACCCCTTCTTGAATTTGCTGCTCACCCAGACTGTCAAGCAGGGACCGTGCACGAGCGCGCTCACTTATCTCGAAAGCGTTTCTTACATAACCATGTTCGGGCTGTTGCTTATGCAACTGCATGAGTACGTCAACGTAAAGCTCGTAGTGTTGCCGAATGGTTGCAAAGTAGGATGTTCGCAAGTCGCGACTCTTTACGTCAGAACGTAGCGATTCCATCGCACGAACGGCCGATTCAATGTTGTGCAGCGCGACAGACAGATCGCGGCGATCGCGTTCGAAGCGGGCAATGTTTGCCTGCGTAACCGATTCAGTGAATCGGTCGGAGATTTCCCGACTAAGTGACAACGCCCGTTTGAAGTCGCCTGCTGCTTCTTGTTTTTGGCCACGGGCGGCTCGTAAGCGGCCGATATTATTGAGTGTGGTTGCTTCGGCTCTTGGATCTTTTGCTAAACGGCTGAGCGACAAAGCCCGGGTGTAGTTAGCCAAAGCTTCTGTAGGTTTTCCGAGCCGATCAAACACTTCTCCAGATTGGCTCAGGAGTGAGGCTTCCAGTCGAGGATTGGACAGCGTTCGAATAAGCGCTGATCCGGTTTGATACTGCTTTAGCGCGCCTTGTGCATCGCCCATTGAAAGATAGATCTTACCGATAGAGAGGTGTAGCGCCGCCACCGCCCAACGATCTGACAGGTCGCTGTAAAGCGATAACGCTTGTTTGTTGTAGTGCAGCGCTTGTTCCATCTCGCCAAGTTCATAGTAGACATAACCCGTGCCGGCGCTAAGTTCTGCTCGGATGTATGGATCTTCAATATTTTGACAGAGAGTGTTGGCTTGATCGTAATACGATATTGCCTGTTGTTTCTTACCGCTCTGCGAATGTAGATGGCCCAACGCGGCCAGGACAAACGCTTGTTCGCGATAAAGATTCAGTTCTTTAAACAAGCGCAGAGACTCTTGGTAAGCTGATAAAGCTTCTTCTACCTGTCCCATGCTCATCCTGGTGTAGCCAGTTCTGAGCAGTGCCTGTGCCTGCCCGCGCTGGTCGTTCAAATCCTTCCAGAACTGCAGCGCTTTCTGCTCGTATTCCAGTGCTCGAGCAAGTTGGCCCATATCGTGGAACGTCTCACCCATGTTACTTAATGCTTGCGCCTCGTTTTGGCGATTGGTATGGCGAAGGCTTAATTGGTGGGCGCGCGAAAGGAGAGTAAGCGCCTCATTGTAGTTTCCCAGTACGGTTTGCACGTAACCCTGGGCACTGAGAACGCGGGTTTCTTCGTTAAGGTCTTTGGCTTTCCGGCTTGCTATTAAACTTTCTTTGAAATAACCGAGTGCGCCTTGTCGATCGCCTCGATTGAGAAGTAGTTCGCCGATACGCCTGAGAGTCGCAGCAATCCCCGGCCCGTCACCGATTGACCGCCACAGTTGGAGCGCCTCCAGATATTTCTTTTCTGCGGTATGATTCGAGCCGATGCTGAGCTCGCGTAGCAGGTTCTCTGCCTCGCGCATAGCCAACTCAGCAGCGGCTCGCATTTTTTCTAACTCTAGTGTTTGCTTGTTGTGTCTCTCTGTTTGAGCCGAGGTGTTAGATTTCAGATTTGAAGATCTGAAACTAGCGGGAAGGCATAGAATTACGCTAACTGAAATAAACAGCTTTAGAACGTTTGGAAGCCGCCTATTTGATTTTACCAAGCACTTCATCGGAAGGATTCAAATACGGTAAACCATTGCTTCTTGTCGTCCATACAATCACTGATTCCGTTTGTGCTCCATTTGCGAGGAGGATTTCTCATACTGGTTGCCGGCAGCATGGGGCCATGATCATAGGGAGGAACCCTCCTGTAAAACTTGTAATCGTGGCGTGGGCCGGCGCCGTCTCCGCCGCGCGGTTCGCGCCGGGTCTTCTCGACGTAATCCTCCAGGAAATTAAACCAGTCAGCACCGGACTCTTTGGCAAATTCGAGATTTCCATAATAAGCAAAAATCGTTGACCAGGGAAAATAAACCGACAGCCCATAAGAGTACTGGTAGTCGATGCCACAGAAACAAGAGGTCAATACCATGCTCTTCAACGCTGCCCGAACTTTATCAGTAGCCGTCGTCACCTCTGCATCTTGGCAATATTTTTCGACCAGATCGCAAAGATCGCGCAGATCAACGAACCGTTCGCCATTAAATGATTGCGCTTCCCAATGGGCGTGAACGAGTGCACGATTGAAATCGTCGCCGGATCCGTTACCCATCCTGGCTTTCAATACACGGCCAAAGTCTCGTATTTCACCGACGACACCTGGTGTAGCGGCCAGCTTCACCGCAGCTTGATCTGTGGACAAGCCGCTGCAAACTGCATTTTCAACGTACGAGTTGATATATCTGTTCACCATGGTTTTAGCGAACTCTTCGGTTTCAGCCATTCCGCCCTCATGCTTTAATGCTTCCACAATTTGTCCATAAGGCCAGCCGGGGTTCGGTGTCATGCTTTGAGAGCTTACGTACATGTCGACCACTTCTAATTTCGACAACTCGTAACAAATCTCGATCATGCTCATCAAACAGGAATCCATACCCAAAATGTCGATTTGAATTTTCAACCCTTCTTTGACTCGACGTAACACCTGCATCAGTCCATTCAGGGACATTGAGTTGACCGGATTCTCATCCTTCAGCAAATAACCCTCCTCGATGCCGCTGGCATGTCCCGCCAGAAGAAGCATGTAGCGTTTCGCTGGAAAGGCATAGGTAGACCAACTGATGAAGTCGAATAATGTCTTTGGATCAGCGGTGTCCGTTTCAGCGGGATCCGTGACCTGTTGCTGTCGTGAACGCATATCAAACTTTACCGGGCCTTCTTCAAACTTGACGTAATCCTTGGACAATTTGCTAGGACTGTCGGGCACCAAGAGTGCAGTGAGCATGGCGTGCTTTTTGTCGCGGTGGTTCATTACCACTCGCTGAGAGCCGACCCTCGTATCCGCCGGATCAAATTGTGCAATGACGTGAATGAGGTCTCCAGTCTTGACGTTCTGCACCGCTTTCAACGCATTTACGCAATCGTCGGAAAGATTGTTATCACCCGCCATGTAAATCATGATGGTCCACTCCGCCTTGGGCGGCGCTTCAGATTCGGAGTCGCCAACGTTCTTTGATTCCTCTTTATTAGTCATGGGATCCTCATTGGTTAAATTAAGACAATGGGTTTACGCTAACTGCATAACCAGACCGGCGACTTAGTTGCTTCTTATACTAAGTCTCAACGTATATGCACTTAGGAATAAAATATTTCGCCCGAACTGAAGATTTATCGATCAATCCTGAAATGAATCATCGCCTCACGATTCGACGTGTTGGTAATCAGTTCCGACGTAGCACCCGGCACCTAAGGAAGGCAGAACTTCGTGAGCATGTTTCCGCGGCTGGACTCTGAACATGACTCTGAGGAATTATTCATCTTCATGGAGTCGAGAATAGTTTGTCATAGAGCTCTGCCAGTCGTTCCTCGTCCGCGTTACGCTGGTCGCTGACTTCAGGCGCCATTGGCAAATCAGGATCTACGGTAAAACGCTCGGACAAGAGTCGCTCGTATTCTTCAATATCTTCGGGAGATGCCTGCGGATGTTCGTCTAAGATCCGTTTCCGAACCTCTGGTTTTAATGGCTCCATCTTCTTCTCCTCAACGTGAAATTTTAGCACGCAACCTGTCCATCAGAAATTGCCTGGTCATCGTGTCGTGTTGACAGGCTTCCGGTGTCCCAGCGGCGAAGTAGTTGTCCATAACTGCAGGAACAGCAGGATCGATTAATTCACAGTGATAGGACGACCATCCCGGCGGATAACCTAAACCGTCTCGCGTCAGATCAGATGCCAATGCAGTACCGTCGTAGCTGTCGAAGTGAGGTGGGATAGGCCTGCCGTTCTTATTGTTAATTCCCGGCCCACTATCAGTGTACAAGTCCACAACTTTCCCGTTCGAGTAGCTTGACAGCGCGTGTCCGAATTCGTGCAGTGGGGTAAAGGTATCCGTACTTGAATGGATGGCCACCGTACCCGGCACGATATTGAAAAATCGATGAGTGAACATGCCAGAGTCCAAAGTGAAACCTATGCCTGCCTTGGCGTCATCGTCTGAAGTAAACCACGCAGAGGCGCGTCTGTGAGTTTCTGACATTGAGACTGCATAAACTACATCGGCAACGTTAATACCAATGCCCAGCAGGAACGGCATGAAAACTGTGCGGCGGGCAACTAAGAGCGTGCTGACCGCGTCTTGCGCAACCAACGAGTTTGATTGTTGGGCTGGCAGCCCGGAAACAAATGCAGAGATAACTCGGATCTTTGGTCCGATCGATGGATGGGCGATGAATCGTTCCCGCTGAGTTGGAAGTAACGCAAACAGTGCCGAAACAATTCGAGTCGCGGCAGTATTGAAAGCTGCCTGCATTGTAGTGATCGGATCAATCACAAAAGTTCCAGAATTCAAGGGAGCCTCAAGAGATGGATTCGATACGATAACGACGGTAAACGGATTAGTCTTCGTGGTATCGCCCGGTCTAAGAGTGGTGATGATTGGAGTTGGACACACGTTGATATGCCTCCGAAGTTAAGTTTCTGGTTTCGCAGTTCAAGCTTTCGCAATTGAGATATTGAGCGCAGTCGCTACTGAACCGGGAGCTAATGACTGCACCGTAGTCGGCAGTGCAAAGCCCCAGAAGAATGCGAACACGTAGTCTATCGGTGTTCCGAATCCAGGATTGATAAGGATGAGTGCCACCAGACCCGCAAGCGCAGTCAACAGCGAGTAGAGAATCCAAATGCCTTTACTGATGCTTTCGATCTCCAGATTCACAACCTTGAGCTCATGCGCGGCTGTTAGTGTTCTTTCAGGCTGAGGGGACACCCCTGTTAGTTTTTCAAGAAGTTTTGTCTGAATCGTCTGTACTTGAGAAAGAGCGTCGCTTGGAGTCGGAAGTGCCGAAGCACTCGCAATCTTGTCAATGTCCCGAACGGCGCTCCTGATATTTTCTTTCTTGTCATCTGTCAGGCCTCCCGTGTTTTTCGCTGCCGCGGACTCGACGCCGTCTTTTATGAGTGTCGAGAGTGTCTGAATCTGGGGGTTCCGACTCTCCAGGTACTCTTTGTACGCAGTGTTATTGTTATCAAGGTTTCCGGAAAAAGGAATTGGCAGCCTGGGTGGAATGAGGTGATTTTTGTCGAGCTCGCGGGTCGAGAGTTGTTCGAGGAGTGCGGTGATTTTTTTGCGTATATTAAGGCAAAGGTCGGCGTATTCCTTATTTAACGAATCAAGCCTTCCTTGCAGCGATTCAAGTTGTCCGCGCATTTCAATCGCTGGCAGGAGTGCCTGGTTACGTTCCAGTCGCGCTCGGGCGTAGACCTTAGCCACCCAGGCAAAAAAAACACCTGCAAGTATCAAAACAAATCCGGCACACTTTGCGACAAAACTACTGAAGTGCCCTTTTTGAAGTATGGCTTCACCGTCAGGTTTCTCCCGCGCGATGAGGTTAATCGAACCGGTAAAGGTTCCATAAAACGTTTCGGTAGTGCAGAGCACGAGTTCCGCAGGGACATTCGCGAGCAGTTCTATCTTCTCGTCGCCTTTGCATTGGTCTCGTCCCTTGCAGAGTTTTAGTTTGGCACTGGTGATTGCTCTCTTGGTGGTTTGTTCGACGAGGGCAGCGGTTACTCTAACGTCTGTCGCTGCTGAGTCTTTTGGCGTAACGAAGAACGACGTGCACGACGGACCCCATGGTATATTTGAACCTACCCAGGGATCCGGTGGTTTAGAGATGGTCCACGCGAAAGTAGTGGTAGCCTGATTGGACAACATGTAGGAAAAAGTTTCAATTGTTTGATCTGCGTAAGTGACTTTCGCGTAACGTTGCTGAGTGATGCCCGCAGTACCAACACCCGCGATATCCACTCTGTAACGCCAGGTGTTACTCGGCGTGTTTGCACTCCCTTCGAGAGGAAAGAATTTCACCGTTGCGGCAGCTATCGGCAATGGAGAGTCTTCGAGACGCGGAGCCGACGGCTGAATGCGTGCCGATCTAAAGTTAACTTCCGCAGAGCCGTCATTCGTGCCGGCGGCAATCCGTATGGTTGGCTCGACCAAGCCTGTCGTTGGCGGCACGGGCTCTGTCGCGCCGGCTAAGAGTCCCACGCCGCCGATGAATCCGAGCAACAACAGAACTTGTAAAAAGCTGCGCATTGATAGTCGGAGCATGATGTTTTCCTGCTGACCTCTACTCTTTCTTTTTTTCGAGAGTGGCGAGAACCGCGCGCACGGGTATGTTTATTCCAAAGGTAAATTGCGCCTTGAAGTGTCTCCTCAGATCGTTGTTGAGCTGGTCCGGAGTGGCCGTACTACCCTCGGTCAACGTGGCCGGTCTTTTCTGCTCCGTGAAAAGGGCGCCGACGTAAAAATTGGTGAAGTTAGGACCAAAGCCGGCTCCGAACATGAATTTCTTAAGAGGCTGCTTGGCGATCGCGACCCCGCCAATAAAGTGTGGAATCCAACTGCTGGTTGTGCCCTTGATATCCTTCGGCGGAAAGTAGAGGTTCAGCAGGGCAAATGCATTCTGCTGGTCTACCTCCTTCGCGGTTATTGTGTTTGCGGTGGAATCGAATTGAAGCTCTTTGATCTTGCGGATGGGCACTCCGATACTGACGTCCCACCAATACAATCCTTCGTTGTCGAACTTTTTGGGCTTGTCCAGGGCGACATACGTGCCTGGGGTAGGACTTATGTTCGCGGTAATGGTCGCATCGGAAGGGACATAATCGGTTTCGACAAAACTTCCGCCCCAAACGTTTGGCGGCGACGGAGCTGCGGCCGCGCCGCCTGGAATAATCGTAAAAACCTGTGCCAGTGCTAGTAAATTGCTGATGTTTGCGGGCGTCTTTTTTGTGAATTGGAAATCGTAATAGGCGTTATACCCCACCTTGGTATTGAGATGAACGTATAGTAGCCAGATTTTCTTGACACCGTAGATTCGATCTCCGGTGAAGTCTTCCTGCGACCAAATACGATCGGATCGTAAGCCCTTAGCCTTTCCGTTGTTGTAGACGTACCAGTTCTGCGCCACCACTGTCTGCTTATTGGCTGCATCAGGATCGCTCCATCTCAAAACATGAATGACACAGTGGAAGTCATTGCGATCTATCTCTGCTGGCCTCGGGATCGGGTTGTCGTTGGCATCTTTGAACGCATTAGCGTTAAAGGCTGCGTCAATCAGTTGGTCTGCGTAAGTGGGATTGATAATCTCTGCAACCGGTTGGCGAATAAGAGCAGCCCCAGCCGGTGATAATGCGACAGGAGCGCTTTGAAGTGGCTTATTCTGTGACTGCGGCGGTGGTGGAGCCGGAGCGGATGCCGGCACTACATTCAGCGAAGTCTCTGGCCGCATTACGGCTGGTTGCGACAGTGGTTGAGTTGCAACCGCTGCTCGCGGAGCCGGCGAACCTTCAGTCTGCAAAGCCAATTCTTTTCGCCAGGCCGCGATGTTCTGCTCAACTACCTGAATCTCAGCGTTAGATAACTGAGAGCCAACTCTAAACAAGTATTGTTGTGCGCTTTCAATCCTTGTCTCCAGTGTCTTGCGCAGAGTTGCTCGCCGGTCGTCCAAAAAAGTGGCATTGATCTGTTTGACGTCGAAAGAAACGTTTTCATCGCGATCGAGCTTTTCGAGTTCGCGAATCTGGTGTTTCAACTGTTCGAGAGAATCATTTTCCTGGGAGAAGACGTGGATTGTGTTCATGAAAAACAGCAAGAATAGACAGACGAAGACTCTTTTCATTGTCAGACTCCTTCTTAGCATTCACTCGTAAACCGCTCTTACGTCCGTGTATGCAGAAATCTCAGATCCATTTCACGCGATACAGAAACGGGTATTTCTGTGAGTGCGGGAGTTCGAAAAAGTGTGATCTCCTGGTTAGATTGGTCAGAGAACCGATCAGTAAAAAACGAGGTTAATCAGCTTCAAGGTCTGTTGGTCGGTCGGCTTTAGAAGAGGACAGGCTAGATCGAACGAAGGTGTCAGACTGTCATTATCAGTAATCAGCGCAATATCCTAAGAGTTTATATGAAAGCATTGATCTAATTGAGGGGCACCAATCTCGTGATTTATCTCGGCTGTTCCGAAGCTCAGCTAAACGTATGGACCGAGTACCGTCGCTAACGGCCGAGCGTTTTTGCCATCAAGACCGGTGATTGGGTGATGGAAAAACGAAAAGCTCAGTTTCGTGCTACGGACAGGCGGGTGCAGAGATAAGTCCTTATACATGGGACATTGACGTGAGTGCTCCAGCGAGCAGAGGTTTTATTAGCAGCTATAACACCGTAATCTTTTGCTTTTTCAAGTTTTACCAATTTCGTTAGTCGTTCCCGATCTTTCCGCTATTCCCTTCGTTCCCGCAAAAGAGGCAAAGAATAGACCGACGCTTTCTATGCGCTGATCAGTAGCTACACAGCCCTGTTTTGGGGCGTGTAGATAAATCTTGAATGACTCGAGCGACTTGTGACCACTGTAGGACATGACCAGCGCCACGTTGTTTCCGCTTGCTTCCATCATGTCAGTAATAAAGGTATGGCGGAGACTGTGGCAAGTGAAGCCGTTGGTTCGACCATAGTTGAGATTTGCCAGTCGCGCGGCTTTCCGGCATGCCCTCGCGATGGCATTGTCAAAGGTCGCGGTTTTGGCACGCGGAAATAATAGCTCGCCGTCAGTGAGGCCTTCCTGGATTCGGCGTTGTGCGATCTCTTTAATGCAATCCCATAATGGCAGGTCGCGTTGATTCTCGGTCTTGGTTGCATATAAACGAAGCTTGCCTTTGGACCACAGGAACTGATCGAGTCGTATGCGCACGATCTCGTTGAGCCTGCCCCCGGTCAAACGGAGGAACTGAACCACATCAGCGGCATCACGCCATAATTTATTGCGCTCCGTACGTCGAGATGGAGCTAAAGGTGGATTTAGCAGCGTGTGAACAAGGGTTGCGTATTCGGTTAACTCCACCACCCGATGTTCGAATTCAGGCGTGCGATTGACCTTGAGCGTTGGGCGGAGCCAGTTGATTAGATCAGGTTTTGCTTTTTGTGCCGCCTTCAGCATCCCTTGAATGCGGCTAATAAAGACGCCGGCGCTATTCTTATTAAGGGTCGGACGAAAGCAAAGTATTTGGTAGAACTCGCGCAAATCTGTTTCGGTGCATTCGCGGATTAACCGGTTGGGACCAAAGTGGTCCACAAACTGCTGGATGATTTTGCAATTGGATCTGACGTTGTGGCCGTACTGATAACCCTTGTCTCGAGCTCGCACTTCCTGGTTGCGGCGATAAATGTTGAGAGCTTCCTGGGCGGTAGTTGGTTTACAGCGAATCTCACCTCGTTCTTCTGCGTCTAAGTCGTTCATCGCCTGACGCAGATGTCTTTCAGCTTCAGCCTTACTTGTAAAGCCTTTCTTGCGCAGTCGAACGTTTTTGTAGCGGCGCACGTAA
>Ga0105248_10004376_pt1 | contig 15630 bp, 19 predicted proteins | sample KBSS34metaG_FD_81524 | JGI IMG/M metagenome (GOLD analysis project Ga0105248, IMG submission 81524) | Switchgrass rhizosphere microbial communities from Kellogg Biological Station, Michigan, USA - KBS S3-4 metaG | ecosystem: Host-associated > Plants > Roots > Rhizosphere > Soil | place...
GCCGACATTTGCAGACAGATCGAAAGGCCCAACTCGCTCGCACAGGCCCAGGCCGGATATGTGCGCGGATCATCCAACCAGTTCGCTTGCTCGGACATTGTGCTGCCGAACGTGAAAAGCCGCAGGCCGGTGAGGCGGCGGGCGCACCATGCCCGCATATGTTTGGGCGCATCGGGCGCCAGCACATCGACGGAAAACACGCCGGTAAAGCGCTTCGGATGCGCCGCCACCGCATCGGCCACATATGAATTGTCGTGGCCGTAACAGGTGGAGGCTTGCACGATCGCCGCTTTCTGCACGCCGGCTTCGTCCATGGCTGCGATCAATTGGTCCAGGGTGACTGGCCGCGTGCGTGACCATTCCGATTGATGCCCTCCCAATGGTGCCAGAGGGTAGCGGGCCGTGTCGTTCGCAATGATGTGCGGATGGATATCGATCGGCATTGTCTGGCTGGCATTAGAGCATGGCTGGTGGCATTTCTATATACGGGATGCGTATTGTTGGCGGCGTGGTCGCCTTCTATTCTCCGCGTCCGTCGCTCTCACCGGAAACAGGACAGCATGCCTTTTTTCACCCGTGCCGCCGCATCAGTTCTGTTGGGCTCGTCGCTGGCGTTGACTGTTCCGTCGGCATCTACGGCCGAGAGCTACCCATCAAAACCCGTGCGCATCATCGTGCCTTATGGCGCGGGCGGGATTGCGGACGTCACCATGCGGCTTGTGGCGGACGACCTCGGCAAGCGTTTCGGGCAGCAATTCTTTATCGAAAACCGGCCGGGTGCCGGTGGTGTCGTCGGCATGCAGACGGCACGAGATGCTCCGGCCGACGGATACACGCTGGTCATGCTTGGCGGCGGCCTCACGATCGCCAAGGCACTTTTCAAGTCCCTGCCCTACGACATCGAGACGGATTTCGTTCCAGTTTCTACGACGGCGTCCTACGGACTCGTGATCGCAACGAAAGCCGGCTCATCTTACAAAACGATCAAGGATGTGATCGCAGCCGCCAAGGCCCGTCCCGGCGCACTCAACTTCGGCACAATCAACGCCGGCAGCGGACAAAATCTGTCCGCAGAACTGTTCCGCAACATGGCCGGTATCGATGTGACCATCATTCCGTACAAGACGACACCGGATCTGGCCAACGCTGTATTACGCGGCGATGTCGACGTTGCCTTCGAGTATTTCGCCGGATTCCAGTCGCAGATCGCAAATGGACAGATGACCGTCCTCGCCACGACCGGACGCGAGCGCGCGGGCAATACACCGCAGGTTCCGACCGTCAGCGAAAATGGCGTGCCTGGTTACGAAGTGACAAGCTGGAACGGACTCGCCGTTCCGAAGGGAACGCCTCGCGAGATTGTCGCAACGCTCAATCATGCCGTGGTGGAAGCCCTGAAATCCGCCCCGGTGCAGAAATTCTCACAAGACGCCGGCATGGATGCACGCGGGATGGCGCCCGAGGATTTGCACGCCCGCATTGCCAGCGATGTGGCCAAGTGGTCGCAAGTGATCGCGCGGACCGGAATTCAAAAGCGTTGATCCGGCGTTTCATTTTTCCAATCAGTTTTTGATCACCAGCCCAAGCTTCTTGATGACGGCCTGCCACTTGCCTTCTTCGCGCTGGATGTTCTGCGCGTATTCTCCCGGCGTGCTGACGACCGGATCACCTCCGGCATCAAGCAACCGTTTCTTCATGTCATCGGTCGATACGATCTTGCTCAGCTCTTTGTTGAGCCGGTCGATGATCGGTTGCGGCGTGCCCGCCGGCGCCACCAATCCATAATATTGCACGATCTCCAGTCCCTGCAGGCCGGATTCGGCGATTGTGGGAACGTCGGGGATCGCCGCCATGCGCTGCGGAGACCCGACGGCAATGGCGCGCAGCTTGCCAGCCTGGATATTGCCGATGGCGGGCGGCAGCGTGTTGAAGGCGAGCATGACATGTCCGCCGACGAGATCGTTGGTGAGCGGGCCCGTTCCTTTGTAGGTCACGATCGTGAGGTTAGTCCCGGTCATGGCCTTGAATTGCTCGGCGCCGAAGTAATTCAAGGTCGGAGCCGGCGGGGTGCCGACCGTAAGCTTGTCGCCATCTTTCTTTGCGAGTGCAATCACGTCGGACAGTGTTTTCACAGGCACCAACGGGTTGGACATGATGACGATCGGCACCGAAGCGATCAGTCCGATCGGCGCGAAATCCTTGCCCATGTCGTAACCTGGACTTTCCGGCAAGCCGGCTCCGGTCACCAGCAACAGCAGGGTGTAGCCGTCGGCCTGCGCGCGGGCGACATCGCGCGTGCCGATCACCGAGCCGGCACCTGGGCGATTGACGACGATGACCTGCTGACCGAGTGCATCGGTAAGCTTCTGCGCAACGACCCGGCCGACCGTGTCGACACCCCCGCCGGCGGGAAAGGCCACGACCAGCGAAACCGTGCGGGACGGATAATCTTCACCTATCGCCGGCACGGACATGGTCGCAATCGAGGTTGCGATGGCGGCCGCGCCGACAAGAGCCAAATGTGTGCGCATATCCTTACCTCCCTGACACTTCTATTGCGTGCAAATGGCTGCCGCCATTCATGGCGCGTTGCTTCCATCGATGGAGAAGTCCCGGCCGACAATGCCGTCGTGGACGCCGCCTCTGCGAGCGGCCCGAGCGCGTGCGACACCAGCCTGACGGATGACGGCAGGACCACTGCCGCCGATTTCCATCGCCCAATAGCGGCGGCCACTGGCCGATACCGCTGAGGCGACGGCCTGGCAGCCCCCGAGCATCATGTTCGCACGGTGCGCCGGCGACTGCATCCACACGCGCCTTGCACAGGCCTCGGTCTCGCAGCCGACGGCGACATTCTCCGCAACCGCGCCCGCCGGTCCGCGATGCTGCTTGAAGCCCGCATGATCGAGGCTGTTGCGCCGGGCCATATCGTTGGCGTGGCGCTGAGCCAGCGCATGCAGCCCGGCACAATCGGCATGGCAAAGGCCGCTAACGCTCACCGTCACCAATAGTGACACGAGCCCTGTGATGAATACGCGCGACCTCATCGTGCCCGAAGCTCCGCAGCGTGAAAAAAACGACTCCCAGTTTAATTCTGGTCGGCCTTGATGTTGTTGTCCTTCACGACCTTGCCCCATGTCTGCATCTGATTGGAGACAAAGGTGCGCATTGCTTCCGGGCCGCCGAGGGTGAGCGTGACCTGCTGGGTTTCAATCAATTGCTTGGCGATACGCTCTTCGCGCAAGGTGGCCGCCATCTCATTGCTGAAACGCTCGATGACCGGCTTTGACGTGCCCGCCGGCGCGAAGATCCCCCACCAGGCGTAAGCCTCGAAACCGGGGAAGCCGCTTTCCGCCACGGTCGGCACCTGCGCGATGAATTGATTGCGCTCCTTGCCAGTCTGCACAATCGGCCGGATCGTCCCGGCATCGACCTGCGGCATCGACAGCGCGGTGCTGCCGACCAGGAGATCGACGTGGCCGGCAACCGCGTCATTCATCGCCGGACCCCCGCCACGATAGGGCACATGCGTCAGCTTCACGTTGGCGCGTTGCGATAACAGCGCCATCGCCAGATGCCCGACGCTGCCGCTGCCGACCGAACCGTAACTGACCTTGCCCGGATTTTCCTTGGCGAAGGCGATGACGTCACCCAGCGTTTTGTAAGGCTTGGCCTTCGCCGTCGTGATCATGTACGGCGCGGTGCCGATGAGAAGCACCGGGTCGAGATCCTTCTCGCTGTCATAGGCCAAACTCGGCAGCACGAAGGGATTGGCGGCATGATTGTCGAACACCGCCAGCCATGTATTGCCGTCGGGCGGTGATTTCGCCACGGCGGCGGTGCCGACACTGCCGGACGCGCCTGACCGGTTCTCGATCACGATCGTCGTGCCGAGCCGTTGCTGCAGCCCCGGCTGGACCAATCGCATAATCGCGTCGGTCGATCCTCCAGGCGGATAAGCGACAACAATTCGCACGGGGCCGGACGGCCAGGATTGCGCACGCGCCAACGGCGCGGCCAATGGCGCGGCAATGCCGGCAAGCACAACGGTGCGGCGTGTGATCATGACGTCTCCCTGAAATATGGACGGCAGCATACATTTCATTTGTGTCCAGTGGGAGCGCCGTTTCGGCGCCCGCGTTCTAGCCGCGCCGCGCCGCCTCGATTGCGGCAACGTCGATCTTTCTCATGCCCATCATCGCTTCAAACGCACGCTTTGCTTCAGCGCCGCCGGCCGCCATCGCTTCGGTCAGCACACGCGGCGTGATTTGCCACGATATGCCCCACTTGTCCTTGCACCAGCCGCACATGCTTTCCTGGCCGCCGTTACCAACGATGGCATTCCAATAGCGATCCGTCTCGGCTTGGTTGTCTGTGGCGATCTGAAACGAAAAGGCTTCGTTATGTTTGAACATAGGACCGCCGTTGAGGCCAATGCAGGAAATGCCGGCAACTTTAAACTCGACCGTCAGCACGTCGCCCTTCTTGCCGGACGGATAGTCACTGGGCGCGCGATGGATGGCGCCCACGGCGCTGTCGGGAAAGGTTTCGGCATAAAATCGGGCAGCGGCCTCGGCATCCTTATCGTACCAGAGGCAAATCGTGTTCTTCGCCATTGCAGGTCCTTCCGGTCTGAAGCGCGCCTGAATCGCTATGCAATGAAAACGTCCTTTTAAGGATTCGTTAACCAAATCAGCGCCACCGTGTATCCAACGGAGAACACTATGAAAAAGGTTGGTTCAACGTCGGTTTCCGAATATCGGGGGGACGAAACGCCTGACGACTTGAGCATCCCTGATTTCCTTCGGCGCCCCCTCCACGCCCCTGAAGACCAACGGGTGGAAAACAGGCGACGAGCAGAGCCCCCGACGACCGTCAATTGAGCAAGAGCGGACGATGGCCACTGTCATCGATTTAGCGACAGTATTCGAAGAGCGGCGCCGAATGCTCGATCAGGTCGACGCGGCAATTGCGGACGTCCTTAAGCTGTTCGTTCCAATGAAGCGAACGCTCAGGCGAAGGCAGCTTCGCTTACCTTTCGAGGAACCGGCGAAAAAGGTTCGCGCGCGACGCGCTTAGCGCCATGCGATCGTGCGCTTACTGAGCGCGGGCGTGACGTTTCCTGGAGCGCTTGTTCGCGGCTGGCTCGGCGACGAAGTATGGGTTCGGATTGCACCAGCCACGAAATCCCGCCAGCACATTCGGCCTGCATTCTTCAATCGTCCGGTACTGGCAGTCCCAATGCATGTCGCCGTCACCCGTGGCGACGACCGCGCACCAGGGAAGTTCATTGGCCTTCACCGGCAGGGATCCAAAAGCAAGCCAGGCAATTGCAGCGGCGAAAATGATGCGTGTCATTGTCAGCCTCTCTCGTCGATGCTGATGATAACACCGCACAATCATTTGCATTCCTGCTTGGACGCGACCCGGTCGCCGGGTTCACCGGTAAGGGAATTCAGCTACTGACCGGCCCGTTTCAGATGATGTGGATTGAGATTGACGGAGGGATCGCGGCGACGTTTTGGGCCGGCAGGCGGGGTTCTGAACGCCCGGAGAAACTTAATGAGTAACCAGATCGTTGCTGCAATGACGCTGCCGAACAGCGCAAACAGCGACGCAAGTGATACGAAATAAAGCAATACCGTCATTGCTTTGCCGATAGCTCGAAAGTCAGATGCGTCGATCCGGTGTTTGGATTTTCGATCGATGCCCTCCTGCTATCATAGGACGGGCGGGCTTGTCCTTCCTGCACATTGAAAAGTCTCGTTTTTTGAGACGACGAAACTGGATGTACCCGAATTGCCACAGCCGCCGGATTCAGCACCCGGCTGGGGATTGCGGCCGGACTCGGTCCGGGGGTTGGTGATAGTTTCTGCCAATCACGGGGGGCGAACCATGTGCCGCTTGTTGCTCTTGGCAGGGCTTGCCGTTTCAACTGCGATCATCGCATACAGCGCGTCAGCCGCGGATATGCCGGTGAAGGCGCCACGCGCCGCTCCGGCCGTTCCTGCTCCTTACAATTGGTCCGGATTTTATGTCGGCGGACAGGTCGGCTACTTCTGGGGCCGCACGCGCGTTGAAGAAGACGGCGTTGTGACTGAACCGCACGCCAAGACCAGCGGCGTGATCGGTGGCGTGTTCGGCGGTTACAATTGGCAAACCGGTCCGGTGGTTTTCGGTCTGGAAGGCGATTTCAGCTTGACCAATGCGCATGGGACGGGAACGGCCGTAACTCCGATCACAACGCAATTGCCCAACACATATGACGTGAATTGGACGAGCCATGCGCGCGGGCGCGTGGGTTACGCATTTGACCGCTGGCTTTTCTTCGTGGCGGGCGGACTGGCCATCGCGGATTTTGATTTTCACGAGGGCGCAACGATAGCAATCATACCCCCGCCGACGGGAGCGACTTACGTCGGATGGTCGATCGGCGGCGGCTTTGAATATGCCATCACGCAAAATATCCTGGGACGCGTCGAGTTCCTCTATGACGATTTCGGTCATAAGGACTACATCGGCTCGGATGGCGATCCCTACCGCGTCAAGTTGACCGGCAGCACACTGCGCGGCGCGGTGGCATGGAAGTTCTGATCTGACGGCGCCGCTCAGATGAATTAGTCTATCCACGCTGCAGCGTGATTGTTGCGCCTAGCACCTGAGCCTTTTCATCCTGCGACTTGATCGTGACCGATTGCTTGTCGCCCTGCGTCTCCAGATTCAGATTGGCGCTGAACGCCTGACCTTTCGCCACAACACGAAAACCGGCGCCCTCGACCTTGCCGGACAACGTCCCGGCTGCATTGCGGGTCGCCTCGCTCCAGTTTCCGGAGATCGAACCGGCTGAGTAATTCGCGCTCGCGCGCAGGTCGAACTTATAGCTGTCGCTCGCGCAGTTGATATTGAGCTGAAGCTTGTTTTGCCCCTCGAGAACATCGTAGGACGCGCGGCACTTGATCGGCTCGTGCTTGCCGTTGGCCAGATCGATTGTCCCGGCCCCGGACCAGCCGCCCGCCAATTGCGCGAACGGACTCTCGTTCGGAGCCGAACCGACGGTCGCCCTGCCCTGAGCAGCGGCACAACCAACAAAAAACAGGAGCGCGAGTGCCGACGTACCGGCGCGAAGTGTCATCGGATTTGTCATCATGCAGCGATAACACTTGGCGTCATCCAATAGTTCCCGTGGAAGCGACCAAATCCGAAACCGACTGTCGCACACAAGGAACGTAACGCTTGAGACCGAGTTGTTGGGTGCTGGCGCACGCGATCCAGCGCCGTCCCGAAGTGCGGACGTCCACTTGCTACCAATGGAGAGAGATCATGGGTCGAGGAATTCTACTGTGGCTGCTTGGCATTCCGCTGCCGATCATCATTCTGTTGCTGATCTTCTGGCACTAGCAGACATGTCCCAGCCAGACAGTCAGCGCCGTGAGAGGAACGCTTCCGACGGCGCTGAAACGCAAAAGCGTGGTGCAGTCACTTCGGCCGCTCAGGTGCGCCAGGTTTTGGGGCCGGCCATAGCCGCCCGTTTGTAACCACACAGTCGCATAATCGTCCGAGCGAACGCGCGTCCGCTCAGACCGAAGTGCCCTCAAAAATTTCTATTTTATAACCCCGCAGGCGATGCGCGCACCACCACCGCCCAACGGCGCCGGCTGGTCGGAATAATTATCGCCGCCCGCGTGGATCATGATCGCGCGGCCTTTGACGTCGGCCAGCTTGAGGTTCGGCGCGATGACTGCAGTCATTGCGTTGCCGCCGGAATCGACACGCATCGCCGGCAGGTCGCCTTTGTGGCCTTGACCGTGCGGCCCGAGTTGTTTGCCCTTTGTGGCCGGATCAAAGTGTCCGCCGGCTGCCAAACCCGCCGCAGGCTGGCCGTCCGGTCCGGCGCCAGGCCCGCAGTCCGGATTGACATGAATATGAAAGCCATGATCGCCCGGTGGCAGCTCGGTAAGGTCGGGCATGATCACCAGGCCCTCGCTCGCGTCGGAAATACCGATCGTGCCGATAACTTTGCCGACGCCGCTGGCGCTGATGGCATTGATGTTAACGATGTCACCGTAGGCATCGACCGCGCAGGCCAAAGCCATCGCGGTCGCAAGCATCGCAACGTGAACTCTCATCAGACCCCCCCAATTCATCCGAACCTGAAACCTCAGTTTCGTTTACTTCCCGTATGCGCCACAATATTCCGTAAATCACGTCCGCTTTACCAGCGGCGCGTTTTAGAGCCATAACCGTATCATGAATGTTCATGTTGGCGCTGTCGCGCGCGAGCAGCCGCCGTTCCGCGCCGAGCATATCGGCAGCCTGTTGCGGCCGTCCGCGCTCCTGGCGCAGCGCGATCGCTTCGCGCGTGGCGAAATGTCTCAGGACGACCTGACCGAAGCCGAGAACGCAGCGATTGTCCAGGCGATCGTCCTGCAGGAACAACTCGGGCTGCGTTTCGCCACCGACGGCGAATATCGCCGCAGGTCCTATCACAGCTTCTTTTATCAACAGCTGGGCGATGTCAGCATCGATATGGTCGCGGGCGCACACGCGAAGGGCGCGCAGAATGGCGGTGGACGCGGCGCGCAGCCCATGGCGCTCATCAAGAGCAGGCTGCGCTGGACGCATCCGATCAATGTCGATGATTTCAATTTCATCAAGAACCGGACCACGCTGCTGCCCAAGATCACAATCCCCGGTCCATGCGCGCTACATTTCCGCGGCGGCGATGCGGCAGTGCTCGCGCACGCCTATCGCAACGTCGACGCGTTCTGGGATGACACCGTTGAAGCCTTCACGAGAGAATTAAATGCCCTGGCCCAGGCCGGTTGCCGTTATGTGCAGATCGACGAAACGGCATTTGCGAAATTCGGCGACCCAGACGTGCAGGCAACTTTGAAGGCGCGCGGCGACGACTGGAGCCGGCTCATCGACAGATACATCGCGGTCACCAACCGCGTGCTGCGCGCCGCGCCGAAATCCCTTCGTATCGGCATGCATCTGTGCCGGGGTAACAGAGGCGGCCACTGGCACGCCGAGGGCAGCTACGAGGACGTCGCGGAGCGGCTTTTCAATGCGCTCGAAATTCCGTTCTATTTCCTCGAATACGACACGCCGCGGGCGGGCAATTTCACGCCTCTGCGCTTCGTTCCCAAACACAAATCGGTCGTGCTCGGGTTGATTTCATCCAAGATGCCAGCGCTCGAAGACAAAGCGGCATTGCGCGCGCGCGTGGAAGACGCGACCCGCTACATATCGCTTGAACGGCTGGCGGTGAGCCCGCAATGCGGCTTCGCCAGCATCGACAGCGGCAATCCCGTGACGCCCGCCGTGCAGGAAGCTAAGCTCCGCCTGGTTGTCGAATTGGCGCGCGACATTTGGGGTGAAGCCTAGTTTAGATAAAGGCAAAGGGAGAAAATCCATGCGAGGCATCGCGGCAATGGCACTCGGGTGTGCCCTGATTGCATCCGCAACCGCGGCGCTAGGGCAACAAACCGATTACCCGGCACGTGCCGTGCACGTTCTTGCGGCCGCCGCGCCGGGCGGCAATCCCGACGTGCTGGCCCGCCTGCTGTCGCAGCGGCTGTCGGAAATACTCGGCCAGCCTTTCGTCGTGGAAAACGTACCGGGCGCCGGCGGCATTCTCGCGGCGAAACGCGTCGCCGGGTCGGCGCCCGATGGCTACACGGTCATGATCAATGACTCGGGCGCGCTCGCGATCAACATCACGATGAGCCCCGACGCCAACTACACTCTGGCCGATTTCACGCCCATTACCGCGCTCGCGACCGTTCCCACAGCCTTCGTCGTCATCCCGTCAGTCCCGGCCAATACGCTCGCCGAATTCATCGCGCTCGCGAAATCGAAGCCGGGCACGATGTCTTTCGGGTCCGCGGGAGCGGGCTCGATTCATCACCTGACAATGGAGATCTTCGCCGAACGAACCGGCATCAAGCTTCTTCACGTGCCCTATCGCGGCGGCACGGCACTGGTGAACGGTCTGCTCACCGGCGAGATCCAGTCCGGTTGGTCGGGTCTTCCCAACGTGGTCCCTCACATCGCCGCCGGGAAGCTGCGCGCCTTGTGCGTCAGCGTGCTCAAGCGTGAGCCGTCCTTGCCCGACGTGCCAACCTGCGACGAAGCGGGTGTCAAAGGCTTCGACGTCGCCGACATGCTCGGACTACAGGGCCCTGCCGGAATGTCGCCTGCGACGGTCGCGCGGCTGCAGTCGGCGATTGCAAAGATCATGCGCGAGCCGGCCATGGCCGAGCGCATGAAGACCCTCGGCATGGGCATGCAGGAGAATGGCACCGCCAATTATGTGCAGTTCATGAAAGACGATCTTGAGAGCTACGCAAAGGTGATCGAGCGGCTCGGTCTCAAGCGCAAGTGAACGTTCGTACGCTGGATCGTGCCGCTGTTCCCGCAGTTCTGTGGAACTCCGCGCTCCTCTTTTTACTTAAAGAACCAGCAGCGACCGCTGACAGCGAGGACATTTGCGTGCCCACCACTTTGCCACCGTCTCCTGAACCAGAAAGTCGCAATATCGACGGCCTCTCCTGGGCCGGTCTCGCGGTCGTCGCCGCGATGTTCATCTTTGGCGTGATCTACTGGACAGGTCACACGGGCGACGCCACCGCCGCGCCGGCCCCGCAAACGACCAGCTCAAGCACCGCCTCGAAAGCCTGGACCGCCGGCTCGGACACTGCAATCCGGTAAATTCGAACCGAATGCCGCTCGCCCTGTTGTCATTGCATGGCGGAGCTCTCACCAGAGCAGAAACGGACGGACCTGCTGTTTGGGAACGCAGTGCTGGGCGTTCTACTGCTCATTGCGAGCGGGGGTATCCTCTTTTGGCTGGTGATCCTGCACGCGTGAGTCGGCGCAGGCACCCGAAACGCAGGCCTGAAAGGCCTGTTTCCCGCTCAAGGCGACAAATCTCAGGAAACAATCGAGCGTATCTCAAGAGCAAATCAAGCTCCCGTCAAAGTCACTCGATCCGCCTTTTGGTATCCGGTTGAATAGGCGCCTCAATGTACCGGAGACAAAAATATGTCTGATACCAATCGTTTGCTTTTTCTCCGCATCGCTTTAATTGCCATCGGTCTCACGTTTATATTTGGTATCTACACGTTGGGCATTGTGTGGCCCTCGGGCTGGGTTTGGAGCCCGGGACATCCGCAACACTATCTGATGATGATCATCGGGGTTTATGCGACCCTTGGGGTGTTTCTCATCCTCGCATCGCGCGATCCCCTTGCAAACAAGAGCATCATTTGGTTCACCGTGTGGTCGAGCGTCGTCCACGCGGCAATCATGGCTGCTCAGTCCTTCAGCGACGGGACTGAACGCGGTCATTTGATAGGCGATGTCCCTGCGCTTCTTCTCGTTGCGATCGTTCTTGCGGTGCTGATGCCGCGAACGAAGCAAGCTTGAGTGATGACAAGGGGCGTGCCGAGCCGGTCCGGAATCCGTACCGCGTTGACCGGCTCGCCGTGCTAGACTGCCGATATGCCGGGATATGGCCAATTCTGCTCCGTTGCGCGCGCCCATGAGGTCCTGGGCGGGCGTTGGACGCTTCTGATCGTGCGTGAAGTCATGTGCGGCAGCCGCCGCTTCAATGACATTCGCCGGGGCGTGCCGCGAGTGTCGCGCACCGTGCTGTCCGAACGCCTGCAGGAGCTCGTTCTCGTTGGTGCGCTCGCCCGCACCGACGGCCCGCATGGTCCCGAATACGAGCTGACCGAAGCAGGCAAGGAGCTGGCGACGCTGGTTGGCGCCCTCGCCACCTGGGGACAGCGCTGGCTCAGGCGCCAACCTTCACGTGAGGACCTCGATCTGGAGCCAGTATTGATCGACATGCAGCGGCGCGTCTGCTTTGACGAACTGCCGGGCCAGCCTCTGGTGGTGCGGTTCGAGATTCGCGGCTATCCCCGGCGCTACATGCTTCTCAAAAAGAACGAAGCATCCATTTGCGAAAGCAACCTGGGATTTCCCGAGCCGGTCTGTGTGCGCGGACCGCTGGCCGCACTGGTCGGCTGGTGGCGCGGGGACATGAGCTTCGTCGAAGCTCAGAGGGCCGGCCTTGCGATCGAAGGCCCTAAGGCCTTCACCCGCGCGTTTCCGAAGTGGTTCATGCTCTATCCGTTTGCGCACATCGGACCAGCCGGTCACGAAACAAACAAGACTCCTGCGCGCGTGCTCGCCGCGATGAACGCATCGCGGCACTGATCAGGGCAGTCAGGATTCCGTACCGTACGCCGATCGGCGAGCAGCCTATATCCCCTCTCGTGAAATCAACTCGCACCGAGAGGTTCATCATGTCTGCTCATCTTCTCATTCTTTATCCCGTCCCGAAGGACGTCAAAAAATTCGACCGTGCCTATCGTGAAGAGCACCTGCCTTATGCGGGGCCGAAGCTCGTCGGCGCCACCGGCGTGACCACAAAGCGCGTGGTCGGTCCCGCTTTTGCGCCGCCGCCCTATCACCTGATGTCCGACGTCACCTTCCCGTCGCTCGATGCGCTCAAGACCTGCGCCACCTCCGAAGGCGGCAAGCAGGCTTTGGCACACGCCGCATCGATCAGTTCCGGCGGCGCGCCGATGGTCATCGCGCTCGCGGACGAAGCCTAGAGCGGCACCCCGTTCGTGGATGACGGGTGGCCAGGTCGCCACCCGTCGATGACGAGACCCTATTTCGCAAAGGACAACGATCGTGAAGCTCTACACATTTCCTCCCTCCCCCAATGCCCGCAATGTGGCCGCCGTCATCGCGCATCTGCAGCTGACGGACATCGAGCACGCCTTGATCAGGCTGCATAACGGCGAGCATCGCCAGCCGGACTATCTGGCCATCAATCCGATGGGCAAGGTGCCGGCCTTGCGTGACGGCAACCTGTTGCTGTGGGAGTCGAACGCGATCTGCCAATACCTGGCCGACCGCGCCGGCGATACATCGTTTTTCCCAGCCGATCCCAAGGCCCGCGCCGACATCGGACGCTGGCTGTTCTGGGAGGCAGGGACCTGGTCGCCGGTGATCGACGTCTTCACGCACGAGAATGTTCGTAAGCCAATGCTCGGCATCGGCGCGCCCGATCCGGCTCCGTTGGCCGATGCCGCGGAACGCTTTCGGCCTCTGGGGCAGCTGCTGAACGACCGATTGGCCAGGCGCGACTTCCTGCTGGGCGACCACGTGACGCTGGCTGATTTCGTCGTCGGCGGCGCCGCCACTTACGTCGACCGTGGCCGCATTCCGATCGTCGACTACCCCAATGTCAAAACGTGGTGGGACAGGCTCAACGCAATCAAAGCCTGGAGCAGCACGATGCCCGGGCCCGAGCTGCCGTGATCAGGAGCGATCGATGAAACAGGTGCTGGAGCAAGTACGCGTTCACGCCATACCGGCGTTCACGGACAACTACATCTGGATGATCCACGACGGCCGCAGTGCCGTCGTGATCGATCCTGGCGATGCGGGACCGGTGGAAGCCACACTGGCCGAGATGGGATTGCGCCTGAGCGCGATCGTGCTCACGCATTTGCACTACGACCACTGCTGGGGCGTGCCGGCATTGCGCGCGCGCTGGCCAGTGCCGGTCTATGGGCCGGTTCTCAACGACTACGATCGCGCGACGCATCCACCATTTCCGAAGCCCGGCACCGTTCCGCTCGATTGCGTGACACATCCGGTCGGCGACGGCGACCGCGTGATGCTCGATACTCTGCGTACGGAGCTGACGGTAATCGCTGTGCCCGGTCATACGCGCGGCCATCTCGCGTTCTGGGACCAGGCACGTGAACGGGTTTTTACCGGGGATTCGTTGTTTTCCGGCGGCTGCGGCCTTGTCTTCGATTCAATGCCGGACATGGCGCAATCGCTGGCGAGGCTGGCCGGTCTGCCGGAGCAAACAAAAGTCTATTGCGGCCACGAATACACGCTGTCGAACTTGCGCTTTGCGATAGCGGTGGATCCGAAAAACGCGGACCTGCAGGCCCGCTATCGCGCCGAGCAGGCGAAGCGCGACCGCGGCGAGTCGACGGTGCCGTCCACTATCGCGCTGGAAAAGACCACCAACCCGTTCCTGCGGCTGCTCGAGCCCGACATCGTGGAGGCGATCCGCGCTCATACCGGCGTTGTGGCGGGCACAGCGAGCGCGAATTTCGAAGCCCTGCGCAAATGGAAAAATACTTTTTAGGTTCAGTCGGACAGACAGCTCACGGTTAAAGGTCGACGATGCAAATCACATCACAGACAGCCTTGATCACCGGAAGTTCCGGAGGGATAGGCCGGGCCATCGCAATCAAGCTAACGCAAGAAGGTGTCAAAAACATTGGCATCCACTACTACGCGCGTAGAGACGAGGCGGAAAAAACTCTCGCCCAGGTGAAAGAGGTAGGGGGCGACGGCGTCCTGATCCAGGGCGACACCGCGGATGCGGAGCGCATGAAGACAATCGTTGAGGAAGGTGCTCAAAAGTTAGGTGGGTGCGACATCTTTGTACAATGCGCGGTTTCTTCGCTTTCCAGGATCTACGAACATGCCCTGGCGACAGAAGTGCCGTTGGAAAAATGGCAGCTCGGATTCGACTCGCAGGCGCGGGCTTTCTTTGTAGGAGCGCCGCTTGCGGCGAAGCACATGCGGTCTGGCGGGCGCATACTCGCCTTGTCCTACAACGCCGGAGCGACGACCGGCGGCTGGCAGCCGTGGGTGGGAATGGGGTCCGCCAAGGCCGCATTAGAGAGTATGTGCCGGTACTTCGCCGTTGCGTTGGCGCGCGATGGCATCACCGTAAATGCGGTAAGCCCTCTCTCTTCTGATACAGGGACGCTCTTTGGACAGTTCCCGGTCGAAGGGCAGCAGGCCGTCAAGGAATGGGCCAGCGCCGGCTGGGCGCCGATGCGGCGATTGGCTACTCCCGCGGACATCGCGAACACGTGCGCGCTGCTTTGCAGCGAAGAAGCATCGTTTATCACGGGACAAACGATCATCGTTGATGGAGGTAGCTCGTTGATGAATCCGGATTTCCCGTTGGCACTGCAATTACCGAAATAGGCCCGATCACAGATCGTATGAGGAAGAGATGAATCACGCAGAGCACAAGACAGGTTTCGGTACGCGGCTACGCCGCACCTGGAACGCGCTGATGCGCGTCTTCGAAGCTATCGAGCGAAACCCAATGGATGACGTCCTCGAGCGGCTTGATCGGCTCGAGCGCGATCGGCGCGCGCCGAAGTGATATTCGCCTCTATTCGATCACCTGGTCAGCGCGGGCCAGCAATGGCGCCGGAATGGTGAGGCCGAGTGCTTTTGCGGTCTTGAGATTGATCACCAGCTCATATTTTGTCGGCGCTTGCACGGGCAACTCGGCGGGCTTTGCACCTTTGAGGATGCGATCGATATAACCCGCGGCGAGGCGAAACTGGTCGACAATGTCGGGCCCGTACGAGACGAGGCCGCCCGCGGCTGTGATGTAACGGAATGGATAAACGGCCGGCAGCTTGTTACGCGCCGCGAGTGCGACGAACAAATCGCGGTTGACCGATGTCGATGCGCTCGGCGTCACGATCATGCCGCCATGCGCGGCCTTGGCGAAAGCCGTAATGCCGCGTTCGATCTCGCCGGCATTCTGCGTGCCAA
>Ga0105248_10004377_pt1 | contig 15627 bp, 16 predicted proteins | sample KBSS34metaG_FD_81524 | JGI IMG/M metagenome (GOLD analysis project Ga0105248, IMG submission 81524) | Switchgrass rhizosphere microbial communities from Kellogg Biological Station, Michigan, USA - KBS S3-4 metaG | ecosystem: Host-associated > Plants > Roots > Rhizosphere > Soil | place...
TCAGCCAATTACGGGCGACCCATCCAGCAATGCAGATCAAGACTGTTGTGGCAGGTATTTCTCCATATGGGTCCGAAAAGAACAACAATCTTTTAAAAGCAGTTGCGGCATCAGACTCCGATTCCGAGATTCTCGTGTTTCTCGATGCCGACGGAAAAAGTGATCGTTTCCTGATACGGAAACTTGTCTCAGGCCTCGAGAGTTCCTCTTTCGCCGGGGTGACGGGTTACCGGTGGTATGAGCCGCGCTGGCATGTTTTACCAGAAGTGCTTCGCACCGTATGGAATGGATCGGGCTATTGTCTTTTAGCCAATACGGATACATCTTTTCTCTGGGGTGGCGCAATGGCATTCCGCCGCAAGACGTATGAGCAGGCGGGATTTTCCGATATATGGGCAAGAGCGATCAGCACCGATAGTCCCTTGCGCGTTCGACTCAATTCACTTGGGTTGGAAACCCGGTTTTTACCAAACTGCATCGTTTTGAGTTCTGATAAAGATGATTGGTGGTCGCTGTTCCAGTGGGTCAGTCGCCAAACATTAATGTGTCGCATTTACAACAAGCGGATGTTCTCGATTCTTTTTTTGGCGAATGTGGTTGGTAATTCTCTTGGCTTAGGGCTATTCATCTGGGGTCTGACTCGATGGTTCGCAGGAAGCGGACTGGCGGCCGGTCTTGTGGGTTTCTTTTGGATTATCCATTTCGGGTTCGCGGTAGGGCTGATGATGGCCCCGATTCAGCAGATATTAAAGGCAAGCGGGATTGATTTGAAATTACACAAGGGGATACTGATACTCGTCAGCCCCCTTGCCAGCTTCTTACAAGCTTTAAGCGTTATCTATTGTCTCTTTGTGAAACGCGTGAAATGGGCAGGTGTCTCGTATGAAATCAATCGCCAGACGGCAAAACGCCTTTAGGTAATCCGGGTTGGATCTGGTTTGGTCGCTGAGATTTTCCAGAACAGCCACAGTCCAACTCCATTCCAGAAAACTTCCCGGATACGCCGGATTAATGCCACGCTGAGTCCCAGCGCCGGTGAAATTCCAAGCGCTTGGGCCGCCCAAAAATGTCCCCCTTCGTATAGACCGATACTGGCCGGAGTGAACCCGACCAGCACCGTCACTTGAGCCATCGCTCCTATCAACCAGGCCTCCCCCAGCGTAACCGGGTGGCCAATCAGAAAAAAGATGACGGCGACCTCCATCGCATTGGCCAGCAATCCACTGCCGTGCCAAAGCACGCTGGCCAGAAACCGGCGTTTCCCGTCTCGGTAAAATACCCCAAGGGAATCATCCAGAGCCACGAGCTGCGACTCCTGCTTTTGCAGCCACGGATGTTTCGATTGCGCGTGCAGCCAGCGACCAATGCGACTGAAGGAACGCCGGGTCAGAAGAAGCATGAACAGCATGACTCCGGCGGCCAGAAGGAGGAAAGCCGTCAGCTGCCACGGCTGACGAAATACGGAAAGCCCACCAGCCGGTCGTTCCAACGTCAAACCCAGTCCAACAAACAACACCAGGGCCAGGGTTTGGGCTGCCTTGGCGATGAGAACGGAAGCCGCTGCTTCCGCCATTGGGACCCACCTGGACATCAGCTTGGCTTTAATGGGCTCTCCTCCAACAAAGCCGAAAGGCAATAGGGTATTAAATGTCTCTCCGACGAGGCGGATCTGCGTCAGCTGCCCAAACGGCACGGCGGCATATTGGGCGCGCAGGGCATAGTGCCAGCCCATCGTATTGAGCAGGATCCAGCTCAGCGGATAAACCAGCACAAAAACGTATCCCCAGCCGAGCAGGCCGAGCGTATGTTCAACGGATCGCCAGCTCACATTGCGCACCAGTACAATGATGATCGTTATCCCAATCACGATTCCGCTCAGCCGAATGATCGTTCTCCAGGGAAATCCGGATTTGCGGTGCCCGAAAAGCGAGCGATAAATCGTTGTGGTCCGCAAGAATTCCATCCCGAGGCGAAAGGGCATAGCACCAATAATTTTCCGATTAGGCGATCCTGCCGAACATGTTATCGAATTTCATGAAGTTGTTAAGTTCAATCTCCGGCGCTTTCCACGATTGGTTCGTTTTCCTGCATTTGAACCTTAGTTCCCGTCCGGCCCACATTCCGGACAACCACCACATTGTGGCCGTTCCGATACTCGGCGGACTTCACCATGAATACCGGCTGGAGAAAATCGCGGCATGAAGAATCAGGCGATTTTCATTTTTGCGGAGCACAGGGATCATTATTTCCCCAGCGCCCTTAACCTACCTGATGGCGGAGCACCACCGTCTTGACCCTGGCAGCAGCCGCCAACTTGCCGACGGACTCTGGAATGCGTTAAATGTAGGAAGTTTCTCATGTCTTGACGACACCACGAATGATGAAAAAGTAAGCCGGATCTTTATGTGGGAGGGTGATGCCAGGGACTCACCTTCCGCAATGCAACTTCTGAGGTACGTGATCGTTTTAGGAAATAATATCGAACTCGCCCGGTCTCCGTTGCAGGCCTGATTCGTTCTTAACCAGATCTACTCACTTCTCAATGTAATCCCTGGATCGACTCTGGAAGCTCGCCATGCGGGAACCCAGCAGGCCGCCGCAGAGAAGGCAAGCAGCAGCAGGCACACTCCTACATACGTGACGACGTCGAGATGGGAGACACCAAACAACAGAGTCGTGAGAGCGCGGGTGCCGGCAGCCGCGGCCGTGATACCGATAACGGTTCCGAGTAGGGTCAGCGTTACGCCCTGCCGCAGGACGAGACCCAGGATGCTGCGAGGGGTCGCGCCGAGCGCGGAGCGAACGCCAATCTCACGGATACGTTCTGCAACACTGCCCGACAGCACACCGTAGACTCCGGCAGCAGCAAGCAACAGAGCCACCACCGCAAATGCCGTCACAAGAATCATGACGAAGCGGCGTTCCGCCACAGACCGCGCCAGAAGTTGGTCCATTGTGGCAACACGCACGATCGGCTGATTCTTGTCCACCGACCAGATCGCCATCCGCAGCGCGGGAGCGAGTGCGGCAGCATTGCCCTGTGCGCTCACGACCAGCGTCATCATGTTGTCGGAGAATCGCCATTGCGTCGGTGTCGTATAGATCGCGTCCGGCTCGGTGTCGAGCAGGGACAATTGTTTGATGTCGCCCACAACGCCAACGATCGTGTACAGCGGCCCGTCAAGCGGTCCGATCCGGACGCGCTTTCCGATAGCTTCTGTCCCGTGAAAGCGGTGGCGCGCCAGCGAGTCACTCACAACCGCAACCAACGGACCGCCAGCGCGGTCTTCCTCGTCGAGCAGCCTGCCGCGAAGCAAGGGAATGCCTGTAGTATTGAAGTACGAAGGCGAGACTGCGTAGCGGAAAGCGCTACGAATTTCGACGTCCTTCTGGTCAGGATTGGATTCCAGGCTGACGCCATACGCCTCCGAATCGCCACTGATCGGCAATTGACTGGTGAACGCCGCCGACGTGATGCCGGGAACATGCCGCGCAGCTTCAAGCGCACGGTCGAAGAATGCATAGGTCACGGCGGCCTCGCGGAAACGCGGCCCGGACGTCTGCACCTGCATTGTGAGAAGATTCGCGGTGCGCAGGCCCGGGGAGATCTCGATCAGGCGTTCCATGCTCCTCAGCAACAGACCGGCACTGACCAGCAGAACAAATGCAAAGGACACTTCCGCCACGACCAACGTGCTGCGCATTCTCCTGTGGCCGCCAGCGACACTCCTTGATTGCCGCGTAAGACCCGCCTGGAGCTGGCGGCTCGCTTGAAAAGCGGGAAACAAACCGAAGCCAAACCCGACGAGCGTCGTCACGACGACGCTGAACGCAAGAACCGAACCATCGATCGCAATGTTGCCGACTCGAGGTAGCGACGGGGGGCTGAGCGCCACAAGCGCCTGGGCTCCCGCCTCAGCAAAGAAGATGCCGAGTGCGCCGCCAAACGCGGCGAGCAGGACGCTCTCCGTCAGCAGTTGCCGAATCATGCGCGCTCTTCCTGCACCGAGAGCGGTGCGCACGGCGAACTCCCCGCGACGGCGCGAACCGCGCGCGAGAAGCAGATGCGTCACGTTGACGCATGCGATCAGGAGTACAAGAAGGACCGAAACTATGATCACGTTCAGGGCGGGCCGCACGCCCGACGTGAGGGCATCCTGCAGTGAGAGTACAGCGAGACCGTCGTTGAACAGATCCTTCGGATGTTCCATCAGAAAGGCAGGCCAGAATATATTCAGTTCCTTCGACGCTTGATCGATGCCGATTCCGTCGCGAAGCCTGGCTACGAGTCTCAAGTGGTGGCCCCACACTCGTCCCCCCTGCGACATGTCGTACTGCAGCGGCGCCCAGATCTCTGCATCCGGTGCGGCGACATTCTCGAACCGCGCAGGCATGATTCCAATCACAGTGTAGGCTTGGCCATCCAGCGTGATGCTGCTGCCGATAACGGCGGCATCCCCGGCGAAACGTCGATGCCAGAGCGCGTCGCTCAACAATGCCACGTGAGGGCCGTTACCGAGGTCGTCTTCTTTGCGAAAATCCTGTCCAATCGCGGGCGCAACGCCGAGGGTCCGAAAGTAGCTGGCGCTGACGCGCTGGCCCTGAAAGCGCTCGGGCGCGCCGGCACTGGTCATCGTCGGCTGCCATCCCCGGATCGCCGCAAGCGAGTCAAACGACCGTGTCTTTTGCGAGATTTCGTTTACCGTTCCGAACGCGACTTCGTTGCGTCCACCGTCTCGCCTTGTTCCCCAGATCGTGACGATGCGCGACGCATTCGGATACGGCAGCGGTTCGATCAGGATCGGCTTGACCACACTGAAGATTGCCGCCGTTGCGCCGATTCCCAGAGCAAGCGTGAAAACGGTGAGCGCCGTGAAACCCGGCGCTGCACGCATACGTCGACCGGCGTAGCGAAGATCGGCGATCAACGCTTCAACAGTGTTTTCCCAACCGTGCCCGCGAACGTCGTCGCGGATATTGAACGCGCTGCCGCACTCGATTCGCGCGGCACGCCGTGCATCTTCCGGCGAGAGCCCGCGAGCGATAAACTCTTCCATCGTCCGGTCGATAAAGTCCTGAGCCTCGTTTGTGATCGCCTGATCGGAAGCCCTCCGATCCGTCAGAACCCGAAAACCGTGCTTGAGTTGTCGCCATACGGACATGGGCTAGCCCTCATCCTTAAGCAGTCGCGCCACGGCGCTTACCCGGCGCATCCAGTCGGTTGTCTCAACTTCCAGCTGTTTGCGGCCCGAGCGCGTCAGCTTGTAGAACTTCGCCCGCCTTGAGTTGTCCGTGTCGTCCCATTCGGAATCGAGCCAGCCGGCACGCTCCAATCGCTGAAATGCCGTGAGAAGGGAACCCGGGTTGACCTTGAAGACGCCGCGAGAAACCTGCTCGATCCTGCGCGCAACCCCGAAGCCGTGCATCGGACCAAGGCTCAGCGCCTTGAGAATGAGCATGTCGAGCGTGCCCTGAATCAAATCGGTGTTTGGGGAATCCATAGCGACACCTTAGACGACTCTCCTCTTGATTGTCAAGATGTGATGATCAAGTTGACAGAGAATGGCGTGTTGCGTGCGGGACTGTGATCGACCTGGCGGTAACTGCGATTCAGGCGTTTCGGATAGAAAATGCCGTTTGATGGCCATAAGGTCGGGAACCACCATAGCGTTGCGAGAATAGTCGGTATAAGTGCGGTCTTTCAGCATCGGGTTGCCGGCGTCGCAGTGGGGTTCTTTTGCGGAAGCGCTGCCGCGCGCTCAGAAATGAAGAAGACCGGTGAATCGGATCGTGTGGGTGCTGCGTTGAGCATCCTCCTCACGGGTTCATCATTATTCAGTCCACGGCGCAGGACTTGCCAAACAAAGAATGACGAGCCAGGTCTCACAGTGGCGGTCATTTGCTAACTCATAAGGACCTCCCGTTACGGCACAATCACGATATCCCCAGCCTTGAGCGTTAGGTTTTGCTCGTAGTCGCCCGTCCGGAATGTGTTGTAGTTGAAGTAGTACGGGATTGTCTTACCGTCTTCCTTGCGGATGATGGAAATTTTCTCGGAATTTGCGAACACTATGAGCCCTCCCGCCTGGGCAATCAGTTCCATAACCGTTGTCGGTCGTCCCAGCGAATAGACGCCTGGCTTGGCGATGGCGCCCTGAATGGTGACCTGCGAACTCTTTGCGGCAACAACAATGACGGAGACGAGCGGATCCGGCAGATACGCCGCAAGTCCGCGTTGGATTGCTTCACGAAGTTCCATGGGAGTGAGTCCTGCGGCTTGAATGTCACTAAGGAGTGGCACGCCGATCTTTCCGTCAGGTCGGATCACCAAATGTCGGGTGATGTCAGGCTGATGCCACACAGAGATTTCTACTTCATCTTGAGGTCCGAGAACATAGCCGTGCTCGGCCGGCGCTGGCGCGGCAGATTGCGGAATCTGTTCGGATTTGAACGCAGGTCCAACTAGTGGCACGCCGGCGAGTGCAGGGGGCTTCTCCGAAACGCGAACCGCTCGGGAAACCGCGGACGCGGTTGTGGCTTGAGCGGGTTCCGGCATCGCCGCGGGCGCCAGTATCGTGACCGGAGTCGCTGTCTTCACCCCACCAGTCGCGGCAACCTCCGCGGGGTGTGTCATCCCAGACGCGATGGGTGCGGCCAACAGGAAAAATCCCGCAACGCTCAGCAAAAGCTGTCTTCCAAACCCGATTTTGTGAATGCGGCGTTCTGACATGATTTCCTCGATTCTTTTATTGAGATTGGAACCTGTGACCCGCGACACAGCTGCCGCGGGAGTCAATACATAGAACTCGCACACGCGAATAATGGCCTCGGCATAAGCGTGCGCATCAATCCGAAGTTGAAGGACGGCTTCGTCACAGGCGCGTTCGCGCTCCTCCACCAGTCGAGAGCCCATCCACCACACTACCGGGTTAAACCAGAAGATCGTTTCGACGATGAGATGAAGTACAGCGGCAAGATTGTCGTGCCGCCGGATATGGCAGAGCTCATGCGCAAGGATCGCATCGAGCTGTGGATCGTCCAGGCGATCGCAGATGCCGTCTGGTAAGGAGACGACGGGCCGAAACATTCCGCGCACGCCAGGTTCTATGGCGGACGATGTGGAGGTCAGCCGCACGCGAACGCCCCATCCGTAACGCTGTTGAACGCGTTGGAGTGCCTCCATTTCCCTTCCGCCTCGAACTAATGTCTCGTTTCCGCGACGAGCCGCAAGCCGCCGCCACCGCACTATTCGGGAGAAGCAAACGACGACAGCTCCTGAGAACCATACGGCAACGAGAATGAAGAGAAACCATTCAAACGGTGCTGGTGCCGGGGTCGCGACGCGCATCACCGCAGGCAAGGCGACCGCAGATGCCGGAAAAGGTGAGCCGATCGTCTTCACCGCAGTCCACTGTTGCGGCACGATGTCCACGTGCGTTCTCGAACTCCAATATCGGCCGAAGCCAACCAGCAATGAGAAGGGCAGCAGAAATTTCAGCGACGCCAGCATCCAGATGCGATGACGAACACTCGCGCTGTTCTTCCTGAGGAATCGCGCCGCCATCCAGCAGATGCCTGTGAACACCGTGGACTGCCAGACGTGGTTTGCAAACGCGGAAAGGACGCTGTGAGGAATCATTCCGGCTTCTCCTTCCTGCTGAGCCTTCGAAACGTCTTCTGCGCTTCCTTGAGATCGTCCGGAGTCAGCCGCCCGGATTCAATCAGGTGCGTCATTAAAGGTTGGGTCCGGCCTCCGAAGACGCTGAGAATTTCGTCCACCAGAAGCCGGTGCGCCGCATTTCTTCCGATAATCGGCTCGTACACATGAACATTTCCCACCTTCCGTGCCTGTCGCAACGCTTTCTTGGCCTCAAGCCGATACACCGTCGTCTGAATGGTGGTGTATGCCGGCTTCTTCGACGCGGGGAATGTATCCACGATGTCGCGAACGCAACATGCGCCGCGATCCCACAGGACTTCCATCACTCGCAGTTCCAATCTGGATAATTTCGGTATTGCCATCGCCTGATCTCCTACACGTGTATTACTTCTACTACGCGTTAGGTAGTTTGTCAAAAAGAATTCGAATTAACCCTCCATCAGTCGCAGCCTGCGATCGTGGTGTTACTTCGCTCGGCGGGTTGCGGCGTCTTTCGGTTAAAAGCAAAAGAGCGCGCCGGCCGTATCTGCCATCCAGCATCACATAGCTTCTCGTATAGGTGAGCCTCCGAAAGCGCTGCGATGAATAGTGTCGTTGCGAATAACGAACAGTCACAAATGTCCGGCGGCCTTCAATGCAGACGGATTTAAACGGCCCCGCCCGGTGCATCATTCCCTTCAGTGGATTCTTCGAATGGAAGAAGGGGGGCAGCTCGAAGCGACCATTCAAAATATTCCTGAAGGACTCCCCAATCATGTCGATGGCCGGAATTTTGACTGCCTGGCGCGCTGGTACTGCTGAGGAGAAACGTTCCTGCTCGATCCTGACGACGTCCGCGAACGATTTCATGGCGAGTATCCACCGATCGCATGCCGGTGATCCTGGATTCAAAACAGTTTTGATGAATGGCTGGATCCGGAGGTTCAGGAGCCGCATACCATTAAGGCGCTACTAAAGCCGTGTCCGCCGAATTGGCTGGATTCTATTAAGGTCTCGACGCTGGTGAACAAGCCGGCGAACAACCGGCCGGAAGTGCTGGAGGCTCTGCCATTAACTGCCTTTCGTGAACCTTCCTGAATCCAAAAGTGGCCGCTGGGGGCAAGGGTTAACCGCCGAAAAGATGAAAGATTGCCACTGGCTCAAGCCTGTCCTCGTCGAAGAGATTGCCTTCGTGGAATGGACTCCGGATCAGCCAGCCGACCCTTCGTGCCACAATGACCCTGGCACCCTCGAGCGCAGCATTTGAGCATCGAATTCCTCCTACAATTATCCTCTGTGAACCTTTTAGGTGGAGTCGCTTTGAGTGTCAACATTCGGATTCTGAGATGATCGGCTAGAGAGGTACGGACCACTTCCGTTCTCCGGCAATGAAATAGTGCCTCTGGTTCATCGAATCTTCGGGCGGCTGTTGACGACACTGGCAGCCGCCATTTCTTCCCATTTGAATTAGGTTTCGAATATCGCAGTCGGGGTATACGCTTCAACCTCATCGACGGAGGGCCTCACTAAGCACAGATTCGATCCATCGCTATTCCCCAGCACGTGGCGCTCAAATGCAACCTTCGGATCAGGAGAGACCTTACCATCGTTTTCAACCCGTACATTTCTGCGCCACTCTTGAGTTTGATTGCAAAACGGGCAACGGAACTCAACGCGCTGATCTTTCTGGAAAAAACGAACGGAGAGCTTAACGTTCATGGCCACATTCTAATCCAGTTACTCCTCGCATATTCTGTCGATTCGGGAGGTTTTCCATGTGATTCCGCGCCTATTCCACCTACAGCGCTGTCGAACTCTATTTTCAGTTCCTAAATAAGGCCGCTGAAACTTGAGCATCAAGCCGAACCACAACTTCAGTCCTACTTATAGCGCTCCAAATGTTCGGCTCATGGATGGTATTAAGCGGTTGACGCAATGCATTGGGGCTGATCCCGCAATGGTCTTCGGAATTCAAAATGAAGTTCTCTACGATCAATCCCCGCGATGAGGGTGTCTTTGAGAGTCGTCTCTATAAGAAGCCGGTCCTGCAGCGCTCCGCGTGAGATCGCCGGTCTGGTGGCGGTCGCGCCGGCAATCGATCTATCCACCGTCGCCAACGTACTCGACAGCCCGCGAAATTCCATCCACCGCAGGCATTTCATCCACTAGCTTCGAACTGATAGGTTTTTCTCATGGCTCGACGGCAATCAAAGTCGGATCAGGAGATGATCATTCGGGAACTGTCCTGGGTGCACTACGCCAACGATTCAACCCGTTGCAGCTGCCGCCATATGAAGTGCATCAAAGATACGGGCCACGACGGCGGCAATTGTCCGAACCCTCCCACATCTGAAGCTTGGAGCAATGGGAGAGCCGCCTACTTCTGCGATCGCTGCCGGGAATATCAAGACGGTTCGAAGCAGCCAGTAGCGATGACGACTCGAGGTTAGAGCCGATGAACGATGACGACCTCCGTGACCTCGAAGACTCTGAACTGAGGTTCGTCCCCGTATCCATCCAGCAGCTCGCGAGAGCAGTTACTCAAGTGGAGAGTTGCGAGAAATGTTATCCCGAAGCAGAGATCCCGTTCGATTGGATTCTTCGCGCTTTCGTCGACGCCAACGACTATGTCGATTACATTCTGCCGGCGCCTGGAATCTGTCCAAAGTGCAGGTCTGAGATTCACGAAAAACGCTGGTGCAAGGCGGTCGGAAATTCCGAAGTGAACTGGATAGTAACTACAGCGTGTCTGAAAACATGTTGCCAAATGGACTTCCCCAACTCCCCGGTGTCGATGCGCTGACGCTCCGGACGAGTAGGCTCGATCTCACTCCCATTACAAAGGCTTTCGCACCAGAAATGTTTCAGTTGTTGAATGATTCCGCCTTATACAAATACGTCACTGTTTCGCCGCCCGCAGATGTGATCGCTCTGGCCAGTGAATACGAAGTCTGGCAAGGTCGGCGCTCGCTCGACGGTTCGGAACTCTGGCTCAACTGGGCATTGCGCCAGAAGGAGAACAAGCAGTTAATCGGTCATCTCCAGGCTGGAGTGTTGGTTGACCATGCTTATGTGGCCTGGATCTTAGGCTCTCGCTGGCAACACTTGGGATATGCAACAGAGGCAGCCGCGGCTGTCGTGGACTTTCTCTTAAGACTCGGCGTTCGCGAAATCCGAGCTTCGATCAACCCACTTCATAAGGAGAGCATCAGAGTCGCGGAGCGTATTGGTTTGCGAGGAACGAACGAGGTCAACGACGGCGAGTTGATCTGGAAACGGGTATACAGTAGCGCCAACGATCCTCGGCACGATGCTGGCTAAAACGGACCCTGCACCCTTCAATCCGCGCGTGAGAGTAACTCAAATTCGCAGTAGTATTTTCGTGCCGCCGTTCGTGGTTGAGATTTGAGCCGTTATCGCGTCAATCCTAAAAGACTTGGTCCACCCCGGAGTTTGGATCCCAATGATAAAAGTACGTGCTGCCACAGTCGTCGATGCGACGTTTCTTAACAGAGGTTCACACCTACCGGAATCCGTGATCTCGTACAAAATAAGCGCAGGCGAAGCGATCGTCGCCGAGATGAATGGCACACTCATAGGGTTTTGCCTTATTGAGTATCTTTGGTCAAAGCTTCCCTATATCGGGTTGGTCAGGGTTGAAGAGAACCAACGTCGGCAGGGTTGTGGCCGGGCAATGCTTCAGTTCTTGGAGACAACACTTCGAAATCAGGGGCACCGAAAGTTGTACAGTTCGTCGCAGGCAAATGAGCCAGCACCGCAGTTGTGGCATCTCCAGATGGGATTCGAAGAATGCGGCACAATCGCGGGAGTCAATGAGGGTGGTATCGGCGAAATATTCTTCCAAAAGCCGCTGTAACATAGTCGACCTGCTCCATCATTAGTTAGCCAGACGGCAGAAAACGAAATTAATGAAATGATGTAGGAGTACCTTGTAACAAAATACGATCCTGCCTTCCGCGACGAGAACGGCAAGTACACACTCAAAGAGTGGATCTCCGATGAAAAACACGCTTGAAGAGAACTTTATTAACATTGCCTCGACATCGCGTGGTCGTCGAATCTGGAAACTGAATCCAGAATTAGGCCGTGCTTCCTGCGCGGCACTTTTTCTGGACGGAGAACTCTATCTTGAAAGGGTCAACGCGGTTCCAGTCCTACGACAGCTCCAGGCTGAGAGGAAGATTCCATCCACTTTGGCCATATTTGTTTCAAGCAACAGCGCAGCGGCTCGACACTCGGACTACACCTGCGATGCCGACTACACAACCTTCTTAGTTCAAGACGTTGTTCCATGGTTGTTGAACAGCCACGGCGAAATCGGTTGTGAACGCATGACAATCGTTGGCCTGAGTCTGAGTGGTCTCGCCGCCGCGTATGCCGCGCTCACTCATCAGAGTCAGTTCTGCTCGGCAATTTGTCAGTCGCCGTCATTTTGGTGGAACGAAGAACGTTTGTCTTCTTCATTACCGCCAGCAACAGACTCGCGCCCTGCGTTCTGGATTAGCGTTGGCAATCAGGAGACGGAGCGGGGCCTCTGTCACCCACCATCTGGGCTACTGCAACTGACGAGTCAGATTGAAGCGTGTCAACGTGGCTGCGATGCGCTCAGAGAGGCGAGATACAATGTCAGCTATCGCCTCTTTGAAGGTGGGCACGACCCAGCGTGTTGGCGAGAAGATTTGGTTCTTGCGCTTCCCTGGGTTGCGAATTCGGCATAACACCGCAGTGGCCGCCTACGCAAAGAACGCGACACTCATCACTAAGCCGCTAACTTCATACCTTAACGCCCCGCCATTCACGGCTCGCTGTTTCACACTTGAATATTGCCGCCATTCCGTGCGATCTCAGCCTGAGCATTCCCACAATATCCGGACCATGATGTCAAACTGGTTATTGATCCGGTGTCGGACCGTCATGTTTGCTTCGCAATTCGGACACTTTCAAAGGCCGGGACTTTGATCGCCTGTAGTCGCGTCTTTACCGGCGTCGCTTTGTATCGCTGGGCAATCAATTTCACGAACGAATCGAGCGTGGTGTGGCGAAGCTCACCATATATAGAAGGAGGGACTCCGAAGAGTTGCCAGATCTGGCCGTTCTTGTAAATGATTTCCGAATTCGACTTACCTCGCTGTATGCAGTGATTCGATCTTTGAATCTAATACCGGCTGCTCGGAACTGGAATTGGATCAATGAAACGCCGACACTCCTGCCCCTTCCGCGTACACTCTTTGCAAAACACCATGGGGCGCGCGAAGCCTCGGGCGGAATATACCGAACATATGTCGGTAATCAAGGCAGTCCGAAAAAGCCCGTCGTAGAGTTGGAAAACATATCGGGATGCTGTTGTTCCGAAACAGGCGGAAATGGGACAAGCTATCTTTTAGGTCATTGCAGCTCCATCCATCGCGCTTCATTATTGAAAGAAAACCAACATGCGTATTGTAAATGACCAGAAACTTGCCCTCGCTTTCGCGTTGATCCTGCTGGCGGCATTAAACTTCTCCTTGCTGGCGAACCCTCAAGAGGCAGCAGATGCAACTATTTTGGGGACTGTCCGGTCCGCCGATGGAGAGCCTCAGCGTGGAGTCGCTGTCATTGCCACACGGAGCGCTCCGAGCTCCCGGGACAGTGTGTCGTTTTCGCGAGTCACCGGTGCGGAAGGAAACTACAAATTCGAGGGGCTTCCCGCCGGTCGCTATTCCATAAGTGCAGGTTCGGGTATTCCCTCGGGAGAGACGAGTTCCGGGATTCTCGATGTCCCTGCCGGCAAAGAACTGACCGTAGATTTTTCAATGCCCCCGCCTGCGACTCGATCCCGGGTCGTCAACGGGAAAATGACTATGAATGCGGAGTCCGCAGGCAAGCCTCTTCCGAAACGTCTGACTTTTGGCAATGCTACGGTTGCGACCCACGCCGACGGTACGCTCACTGCGTTGATGCCGCCGGGAATGCGCCGGATCACTGTCCATGCGCCTGACGGTTATTTCGTTGAGAGCGTTACGACTGGTTCCGCATTGGTCTATTCTGCGCAGGAACTGCAAAGAACACCGAACCCGATGGCCTTTCCCATTTCAATTCCTTTGGAGCCTAACCCCACCCCGGATTTCATCATTACTCTCGGAACTCGAACGACGCCCTCTCAATGAACCGCGGTTTGTGATCCGTTCGGAGCCAACAAATTTACAGGATCGGACTGCTTTATGCCGTTTTCCGTAGGATCGCGGCGGCACAACGGCGTACCGCAATTACCGACAACGAAGTATCAAGGAGACGAAGATGCGCGGGTTATTGTGCAGCCGCGCAACTAATGCCTCAACTTTGACTCCTCTTCACGAATTTGCTGTCAGTGTTAAATGAATTCGTTGATTCGTTGAGCGGTTCTCGAACGAGCATGCGGCTTTTCCAATCAAACCAGGCTGTATTCGATATCGTACCAAACGCTGCCGCACTTAACGGACCGGCATGCAAACGTTCATCGATAGTCCGGAATCATCGGCACAACAATGTCCTTGAGAGACGCTCCGGAATTTACCGTGACGGTGGCTCCTAGCTGTGCATGTCGGATGATGAATTCCGGATCCTTTTCGGCGTCGAAGGGAAGCCATTCAAACGCAAACAACTTATATGTCCCCGGCGGCACTTCACTCATGGTGAAGATGAATGCGTCGGATGATTTAATGGCCAGACTCCGATAGAGTAGCAGGTTGTTCTGACGAGGTGCGTCGGGTACCAAGACCAATCTGCCGGTTTTCCCTTTTGTTGGAACTGTTCCCTGAATGGTTGCCATCCCCCCCAAACGCGTAGTGATTTCAATAGGGTCGGAGGAATCAAGTCCAACGGAAATGACGGCATCGTCAAAGTAAATACTACGAGCGCCGCTACGGATATCGGTAACAAACAAATCCTGTAACGAGGTGTTGACGGCACGGATCAGATAGCGCCCTTCGGTCAGGCCACGGAAAACAAAGTTTCCCTGGTCATCAGCCGTTGCGGTGGGATAACGGTTCTGTAGATTCTTGGGCATGGTGTCCACCGTTGTGAGAGTCACAGAGGCTTTCGGCCGTGGTGGCTGCGGACCGGTTTGGATCGGAATGGCAGGTACCGAAAAATGTCCGGTCATTTCCGCTCCTTGGTGGATCACTACTCGAACATCATGGATGTCTGTTGATTCGACATTGATGATGGCATGGCCGGAAAAATAATCGACGCGTCCGTGGGTGAGATCGACAAATTCCGGATAAAAATCGTACTCGCCCGATGGCACACCGTGAATGACAAACGGAAACTCCGTGCTGTTGGGATCCTGGCTCGAACTGTGTGTGACGTTTTGCCATTCCATAGGATTCTCGACAAAGAATGAACTTCGCGGGATGAGAAAAAATGACCTGATCGACCGATTAATTTTGCCATCGGAATCGATATCACCGCCTGGGAACGGAACGATAACCGTTCCGGAGATCGACACCATTGGGCGATCAGGAATGTCCGCGTTGATTCCAATTCGGTCTTCGCCTTCACGCACGACAACCGTTTTGGCATCGTCCGGGGCGAGCGTATTGGGATAAAATGTTCTGTTCAACGAAATTGGCTCGGCTTCGGCTCTAACGAAGTATTCGCCCGCGCCAAGCTGCGGAATCCTATATTCCCCGCGGGCATTCGTTTGCACAAACGGACCCGAGTATTCCAGCGTCCGATGGCCGTCCCGGTAATAGACCGTGAAAGCCTGAACAGTGGCGTTTTGAATCGGCTCACCCGTTGCATCTTTTATTGTTCCCGAAATCGCGGAATATGGAGCTAACGACAAAGTGACCTGATGATTCTGCTGAATCCCGACATTGTCACCGCTGCTTTGTTGGGAAGGGATATTCGCGGGATGCCCCAAGGAGACCACTCTCAAAGTGCCATAAAGGAAATAGCCTTCGCGTTCCGCCACGATGTTATATGTACCTTCAGCCAGATTTCCAAAA
>Ga0105248_10004381_pt1 | contig 15618 bp, 12 predicted proteins | sample KBSS34metaG_FD_81524 | JGI IMG/M metagenome (GOLD analysis project Ga0105248, IMG submission 81524) | Switchgrass rhizosphere microbial communities from Kellogg Biological Station, Michigan, USA - KBS S3-4 metaG | ecosystem: Host-associated > Plants > Roots > Rhizosphere > Soil | place...
GCCGAGAAGCTCGCCGCTAGCCGCTACGCGGCTCGCGAGCGACGACAGGCGAATCGCCCGTGGCACCTCGGAATATGTTCCAGGAGAGATATCGCTACTTCACGGTACGACTCGGAGGCCGCGACCTACTCGTATCGCAGCGCCTGTGTGGGCTCAATCTGCGAGGCTCTTCGGGCCGGTATGTAGGCCGCCAGCATGGTCACCAGAAACATCGACGGCACCACGATGATATAAGCCGCAATGTCTACTCCGCCGGCATTGAACAGCATCGAATTCATCAGCTGCTCGACGCCAAATCCCATCACTATCCCGACAGCTGCTCCAATAGCTACCAACAAAAGGCCTTTGCCCATGACCAGCCGCAGTACGTCAGAGCTGGTCGCGCCAAGCGCCATGCGTATGCCGATTTCGCGGGTCCTGCGGCTCACGTTGTACGCCACCACTCCGTACAAACCAGCGATCGCTAGTACCATGCCCACTGCGCCCATAGTAGCCACCAGGTTCACGGCGATCCCTGGCCCTTTCACGGCCTTGTTGAGGTAGTAGTCCTCGTAGGTCATGGTGTGTAGCATCGGCATGTTGGCATCGAGAGTACGAACGACGTCCTTTACGGATTGCACCAGCTGCAGCGGATCGCCGTCCGATCGCAACAGCAGCACCATCCGCGCAACAGGATGCTGAGCCAGCGGCATATACACCAAATCCATCGGCTTTTCGAAAGTGTTGTGAAACTTGATGGTCTGCGCGACGCCCACAATCTCCACCGGCGTGCCGGCGCTGTTTTCGAGCCGGATATGTTTGCCGACCGCATCGTCGCCCGGCCAATAGTGTTTCGCGAACTGCTCGTTCACCACAGCCACGCGTGGCGCCTCGCTGGAATCGGAGTCGCGGAATCCCCGGCCGCGTAAAATCGAAATCCCCATGGTTTCGAAGTACCCTTCATCGACGGTGTTCATCGGCGAGGTGTAACTCTCGCGATCGCGGGGCATCTGGAAACCGTTCGGCACAAAGGCCACGCTGTCGAGGTCAAAATCGTCCGTTCCGAGCGGGACGTTTTGCGTGAGGGTTTCGCTCCGCACCCCCGGGGCTTCCCGTATACGTTCGGCGAGCAGCTTGTAGAACTGCTTGGTTTGGGCCGGGTTGTACTGCATCAAGCGCGGATCGAAACCGGTCATAAGCAGGTGGTCTTTTGCGAAGCCCGTTCCGTCCAGCATGCTGTGCTGAAAACCTCGGACCATCAGGAAAGCAGCGGTCAGTAGCATCAGGGAGGTGGAAACCTGCGCCACTACCAGCACGTTGCGGCCCCACAGGCGTTTGCGTCCGGGCAGATCCACATCGGCAGATTTGAGCCCGTTCACCAGGTCTGTCCGCGAACTTTGCAGTGCCGGCACCAGGCCGCAAGCGAGGGCGCTCAAGAGGGACAGCGCGAGGCTCGCAATAAGGACGCGGGTGTCCATCCGGAATGGTATGGCCAACGGTAAATCGGTCATGAAGACGACGTTTTGTTGGCTCTGGAACCACGCCACGACGCCGTAACCTACGGCGACTCCCAACAATCCGCCCAAGGAAGCGAGAATCAGGCTTTCCGTTAACAGCAGGCGGACCAGGCGAAACCGGCCTGCTCCAATCGCCAGCCGCACCGCAATTTCGCGTTTTCGCGATCGAGCACGGCTGAGGAGAAGGCCGGCAACGTTGGTGCAGGCCACCAGCAGCACGGCCAGGCCCAGCGTCACAAAGATCACCCCGAATTTCCAATTGACGTCGTCACCTCGAGTACGCATCTCAAATTGCGTGTGGACTGCCGCGCCGCGTCCGCGGTTGAGCTTGGGATATTCGTGCTCGAAGTTTTGGGCGAGTACCGCGATTTCATTCTGTGCCTGCTGAAGCGTCGTGCCGGGTTTCAACCGCCCCCTCACCGCCAGTTCGCGATCGTCCCGGTCTTCGAAGAAATTCTTCTGGGTGTTGGTCGAAAAGACACGCGCCATCGCCAGCGGCATATAGAAGTCGGGATGTCCGAAGATCAGCATCCCCGGGAAGGTTTCTGGAGCCACGCCAATTACGGTGAACTCCTTGCCGTTCAGGCGAACCGTCCTGCCCAGAACCGCTGGGTCGCTCGCGAATTCGTGCTTCCAGAAGTTTGGCCCGAGCACCACAACCGCATCGCGACCCGGCACTTGATCTTCGTCTTCGCGAAAGCCGCGCCCGATTCGTGGCTCCACTCCTAGCACCCGGAAGTAGTTACCGGAAACCATCATTCCGCCCTTGATCCGCGGCGTGGCTCCAGGTTCTGCGCTGAAACCCACCGCCTCCATCGCCGCATTGGCAATCACGCCTTGGTAGCTGTTTGTCTTGTCACGGATGTCCAGGTACTCGCGATACGACAATTGATCGAAGCTACTGTCCTGGGTCGTGCTCACCAATGTCACCACGTCGTCCGGCTGCGACACCGGGTACGGCCGGAAGATCAAAGCATCTACCATGCTGAACGTCCCCGCGGTCATTCCGATCCCCAGCGCCAGCGTGATCGCCACGAACGCAGTAAGCCCCGCCGTGTGGCGCAGGCTCCTGATCGCATAGCGCACATCATCAACGAAATCCGTCAGCCAATGAATGCGCCGCGTGTCTCGAATCTGCTCCTTCTGCTGTTCCAGACCGTCCATCGCGCGCATCGCCGCATACCGCGCTTGTTTCGGAGAAAGCCCGCTGGCAACTCCTTCCTCGATTTTGTGCTCGAGGTGAAACTGCAACTCCTCATCGAGCTCCTGCTCCACTCGGCGGCCGCGCAGAATCGATTTCAGCCGCAAGGGCAACGTATACCACCAGTGTTCCATGCGCATGGCTCCGTTAGGCCTCCGATATCTGGATGACTTGCGAGATGGCCGCCGACAGCCGCCGCCAGTTCGCCGCCTCCGCTTCGAGCTGCCGCTTTCCCAGTCGTGTGATCGAGTAAAATTTCGCGCGCCGATTATTTTCCGTCTGCTTCCATTCGGCGGTGATCCAGCCTTCTTGCTCCAGCTTGTGTAGTGCCGGGTACAGCGATCCTTCGCTGACCTGCAGCACGTCGCCGGAGATGGATCGCAGGCGGAGGCTGATGGCCCATCCGTGCAGCGGCTCCAGCCCGAGAATTTTCAGAAGTAGCAGGTCCAGGGTGCCTTGCACGAGGTCGTTGGGTTTGCTCATATCGGTTTCCGAGAGGAATATACTCCGTCTTCTCTCGGTAAGCAAGGGGAATGTCGCAGCCACGCGCCACGGATCCCTGAGAGGTTTTGGGCGCAAGGAAATAAATTAGGTGGCACACGGTCGCCAAATGGGTTCCCGTACTTCTGTAACCTCACGGCAGGCCTTTCATCTGGTCGGGTGGTGACCCTTGACTAGGATTCTGGCTATTTCCGGCAGTCTGCCAAGGCTCTTCTAACACCGCGGTTCTCCAGGCCATAGCTGTGCTCGCGCCCGTGGAAGTCCAAGTAGTCCTCTATTCCGGCCTATCGCAGCTTCCGCCTTTCAACCCCGATCTGGACACCGAAACTCCGCCACCGGCGGTCAGCGAGTTCCGTAAGCAGCTGCTGGCCAGCCATGGAGTCCTGATTTCCAGCCCGGAATACGCGCACGGCGTTCCCGGTACGCTCAAGAATGCGCTGGATTGGCTGGTGCGGAGTGGTGAGTTGTACGAGAAGCCCGTGGCGCTGATCAACGCCTCGCCGCGCTCGACCCACGCGCAGGCATCTCTTGCCGAGACTTTAGCTACCATGACTGCCAGGCTGGTTCCCGATGCCTGTGTGACCGTAGCCCTGCCCGGCAAGCAGCTGGACGCATCTGCAATCTGCAGCCGCCCGGAGATTTCGCGCGCCCTATCGCTTGCGATCGCCGCATTTGCGCGCGTCGTTGTTCCCGTGCCCAGCCGCTAGCGGTCCTCGCTATTCGATGCGCAAAGCACGGTTCGGATCGATGGTGGCGGCACGCCACGACGGTACGATGCACGCGACCACTGCGACCAACAGCAACAGCGCCGCCGCAGCCAGCAGCGTAAGCGGATCGCGCGAACTGCCACCCGCCCAGGACGTGAGCACACGATCCAGCAAGATGCTCAACGTAATGCCGACCCCGATGCCGATCCCGAGCATTGTGCCGGTCGACGAAAGCACCAGCCGCACGATGCTGGCCCGCGGAGCTCCGAGGGCCATGCGAATGCCGACTTCCTGAGTGCGCTGCGTGACCGCATACGACACCACGCTAAACAGCCCGGTCGCAGCCAACACCAACGCCAGGACCGCGAAGAGCGAGAAAAGCGTCGCGATGAAGCGCTCTTTTCCCCAGCCTTGAGTGTCGAGCCACCACGTCAGCGTGTGATCGTTCCCCACCACCATTTCCGGATTGATCTGGCGCAGGCGTTCCTTGATGGTGCGCGTGATCAGCTCGGGATTCCCGGCAGCCGTGCGGATGAAAAGAGACACGTCGGTGGGCAGCACGAAGCTGTACGGCAGGAACACTGCGGGCTTGGCGGGGCGTTCCAGCCCGTCATTGCGGGCGTCACCGACGACCCCAATAATCTGCAGCCAGTCGTCCGGGCCTTGCGCGAGAAGCAGATTTGGCTGCTCCACCTTGAGCATCGGGCTGCGCACACTTTGGCCCAGAGGATCGGCATCGCCAAGAAATTGCTTCACGAAGGCCTGATTGACGACAGCGACGTGGGCCGCGCGCATGACCTCGGCATAGTCAAAGATGCGTCCTTTTACGAGAGGAATGTGCAAGGTTAGAAATTCGTGCGGGCTGGAGAGAGCCAGGATGGCTTGTGCGTCGGTCAGGGCGGGCTTGCCTTGGACCTCAACCTTTGCGCGGAAACCTCCAAACGGAGGAAACCAGCTGTTGGAGATGGTCGCGAAGTCCACACCCGGGATATCGGCGATGGTCTTGCGCGCCTGTTCTTGCGCGTTCAGGCGGGCTTGCCACGTAGGATTGGCGCCTTTGGGAAATCCAACGTTGATGAAGAGAACGTTGCTGGGCTCAAACCCGAGATTCGTGTGCGTTCGCGCGAGGAAGGATTTCATGGCGGCGCCCGCTCCGGCCATCAGCAACAGCGTGAGCGCCACTTGTCCGGCGATCAGCAGGCGGTGAACGTTCCGGCTGTGGCCGCTGCCGGAGTGCTTGCCGCTGCTGGCCTGAATCAGGTGACCCAACTGCGGCCGGGAAAGTTTCCAGGCGGGGGAAATGCCAAACAGGATGCCGGTGATCAGCGCCACTGCAGCGCTGAAGACCAACACAATGGCGTTGACGTGGATGGCCGCTTCGTGCGGGAACGAATACATCGGCAGCATTGCGGCGATGGCGTCCACACCCTTGTACGCTGCCAAAACACCCAGCGCCGCACCGGTCACCGAAAGCAACACCGATTCGGTGAGCAATTGGCGAATCAAGCGGCTGCGACCCGCGCCGACCGAAACGCGCACAGCCAGTTCATGCTGCCGCGCCGTGCCGCGCGCGAGCAGCAAAATCGATACGTTGGCACAACCGATGATCAGTAGCGCCAGCACAGCACCGAACAGCAGCACCAGGGTGCCAGCGAATTTACCCAGCACTTCTTCGTTGAGTGTCACCACCTTGGCGTGGCGCTCTTGCGGATAATTCTTATCCAGTTTGGCAAAATTGTCGGCGAGCATCTGGAACTCGCCTTCGGCTTTCTTATAAGGCGTGCCGGGCTTCAGTTTGACGAAGGACATCCAGTAGTCGTGGGGATCGGCTGTGGGAACGCCAATCAGATAAACATCGGAATCGCCCCAGGTGAATCGCGGAGGTACCACGCCAATAATGCTGTAGATCTTGTGGTCCAGCTCCAGGGTCTTGCCCACGACGTCGCGGCTGCCCCCAAACTGCCGTTGCCAGAACAGATAGCTGAGCACCGCCACCGGCGCGGCATTGCCGTTGGGCGCGTCCGCGGAACTGAACTCTCGACCCAGCAGCGGCGGCACTCCCATGTACTCGAACAAGTTTGCCGAGTAAGTGCCCACGTTGACGGAAACCGGAATCTCCGCGCCCGTCAGGTTCTGCCGGCCATCCTGCTGCAAAAACACATCATCGACCGACGAAGCGTGCCGCAACTGCTGGTAGCCTGTGCCGGAAACCATCAGGAGCGGACCACGGTCGTTCTTATCGCGCAACTCCACATGCACCATGCGGTCGTTATCTTTATAAGGATACGGATCGAGCAGAACTCCATAGACGACGCTGAAGATGGCCGTGGTGGCGCCGATGCCGAGCATCAGGGAGAGCACGGCGGTGATGACGAAGCCGGGTGACTTCCGGAATTGCCGGAAGGCGAAGCGCAGATCCTGGCTCAAGGTATTCATGAAAGCGTCTCCCGAACAGACGGCATGGTGCACCTGTATAGACGAAGAAACAGGGCTGTGGGTAGATACGAGTCTATGGATTCTAAAGTTCGTGGCTGAGCGCAGCGAAAAGTGTCCCAAATATGGACTCTTGTCCGGAAACGGACACCTTTGCTTGCCGGTTTTTGGCTATGGCTTACGGACCTCAACGCCGATAAACAACACCGGACGATTTCCTCGCTGGACGGGAATGCCCTCCGACCTCGTAAGTTAAGATACGAGAGGCATGAAATCCCAAGTCGGCTGCCTATCCCTGAGGCAATTGCCTCAGGTTCGTCGAACCGCGTTGGCGATCCCATTTGAATAACAAATCTGCGAACGTCCGAGTGTCGCTCTCCGAGCTCGCCACCTTTTTCCTCAAACTCGGCACCATCGCCTTCGGTGGGCCTGCTGCGCATATCGCCATGATGGAGCACGAGTTGGTCCGGCGCCGGTGTTGGATTCCGCGTGAAAAATTTCTCGATTTGCTGGGCGCGAGCAATTTGATTCCGGGACCCAGTTCGAGTGAATTGGCAATCCATATCGGTTTTCTGCTGGGAGGCTGGCCTGGGCTGCTCATCGCGGGATGCTGTTTCATTATGCCCGCGGCGGTGCTGGTCGCCGGGTTGGCATGGTTGTACGTCCGGTTTGGCAAATTGCCGACCGTCGCCAGCATCCTTTTCGGAATCAAACCCATGATCATTGGGGTGATCCTCCAGGCGCTTTGGGGCTTAGGGCGAAGTGCGCTCAAGACGCGCCTTCTCGGATCTCTCGGACTCCTCTGCGTCATCCTGGCTTTTGCAGCGGTGCATCCCCTGCTAATACTCGTCCTGGGAGGCGTCGCTGCCGCAACAGCCAAGAGCATTTCGCATCGATCTTGTAGCTGGCTTGCGTCCTTCGCAGCGGGCAGCTGCATAGGCATTGCAGGCGTATCCTTCAGCCTCACGTTGCTCTTTCTGGTTTTTCTAAAAATCGGTGCGACTGTTTTCGGAAGTGGGTATGTGCTGCTGGCATTTCTGCGCGCGGACTTCGTGACGCGATACCATTGGCTGACGGACGGACAGATCATCGATGCAGTTGCTGTGGGACAAATCACCCCAGGACCCGTTTTCACCACCGCAACCTTCATTGGCTATCTTTTGGGCGGATTCCCAGGTGCCATCTTTGCGACAGTTGGCATTTTCCTTCCCGCATTTATGCTTGTGGCCGCCAGTGGACCATTGGTGCCGCGCATTCGGAAGTCAGCCACGGCGGGTGCATTTCTCGACGGCGTAAATGTTGCTTCGCTGGCACTGATGGCGGCAGTCACCTGGCAGTTGGGCCGCGCATCCCTTGTGGACCCCATCACGTTGGCTCTGGCCGTCTTTGCCGTGATTTGCCTGTGGAGATTTCGCTTGAATTCCGCATGGCTCGTGCCGCTTGGGGGTATGGCGGGCTTGCTTGCTAAAGCGATCCACACAGGATGACCATTCCTCGAAACCAGCACAGTACCACTCCGGACACAAAGCAAAAACTAGCGAGCGGTCCACCCGCCGTCGATGAGGATGGTGTGGCCTGTAATCAGCGAAGCGGCAGGTGAGGCGAGAAAGACGACGGCACCGGCGACCTCGCTCGGTTCGCCGATGCGGTGGAGCGCGGCGATGCGCTCGACAACATCAGCACGAAAGCCGGGATCGGCGAGCGCGTCATCCGTGCCGGGCGTGGAGATAAAGGTGGGCGCGACACCGTTTACGGTGATGTTGTGCTGGCCCCACTCGACGGCTAAGCACTTGGTGAGATGGGAGATAGCGGCTTTACTGGCACAGTAAACCGACTCGGTGGGGAGCGCTGCGTACCCGGCCTGGGAACTCATATTAATGATGCAGCCTCCGCCTTGGCGCTTCATGACGCGAGCGGCGGCCTGGCTGGCGAAAAAGGTGGACTTTAGGTTGATGGTGAGCGTGTCGTCGAACTCGTGCTCGGGAACATCGAGCGCCAAGTTGGTGAAGCCTCCGCCCGCATTGTTAACCAGGATGTCCAGCTTGCCGAAATGCGCCAGGGCGTCGTCGATCGTGCGAGTGATTTGATCAAGGCGCATGACATTCATCTGAAGCGGGAGAGCCCGGCGGCCGAGCCTTTCGATCTCGACGCTGAGACCAGAATCAGCGGATTTGTCCCGGAGACCCAAGGCGACGTCGGCGCCAGCCGCAGCCAGGGCCAGAGAGATAGCGCGCCCGAGGCCACGCGCGGCGCCGGTCACCAGCGCGGTCTTACCGTCGAGCCGGAAATCGGGGAGTTGATTGGGCATGGCGATCCTCGTTGGATGGAAGATGAAAGCATAGAAAAGGCTGGGCGGGAAGTGGCGACCTCGACGGAAGCCCGGTTAGAAACACTTGCGCGGCCCGCGCGTCTAGTCAGGATGCGCCTCCTATGGACATTGCAAAGGAGTCCTGGTACTTTCCTTTGGATCGTGCAAAGGAAGCGAGTCAAGGAGCGCGCATGACGGAGGCGAAGAAGTCGGAAGTGTTGCAGGGAACGCTGGATCTGATGATTTTGAAAACTCTGCATGCATTGGGCCCGCAACACGGCTTTGGGATTGCGCGGCGGATCGAGCAAGTGAGTCGTGACGTGCTGCAGTTAAACGAGGGAACCGTGTATACCTCCCTGCTGCGACTCCTGCAGCAGGGCTGGATTGTGGCGGAATGGGGATTATCGGAGAACAACCGGAAGGCTAAATTCTATTCCATTACACCGCGCGGGGAGAAACAGTTGGCCGTGGAGACGGAGAATTGGGAGCGGATTTCAGGCGTGGTCGGGCGGGTGCTGCGGCTGGAAGGGGAGGGTTGAACATGGCGGGTCGGGGTATGTCGCGAATGCGTGCATGGGCGGCCAGGGCGCGCGGTTTTTTTGGCCGACAGGGACGCGACGGACAGTTTGAGGATGAATTGCAAGAGCATTTGAATTTGCTGAAGGAGCGATTTGTGGCACAGGGGATGTCGTCTCCCGATGCGACGGCGGCGGCGCGGCGACAATTCGGGAATACCACCCTGTTGTGCGAAGATCGGCGAGAGTTACGAACTCTGGTGTCGTTGGAAGACCTCGGCCGGGATTTCCACTATGCGGTGCGCGCGTTGGGGAAGAGCCGGGGATTCGCGATGGTGGCGATGGTCACACTGGCGCTGGGAATCGGAGCTTCGACGGCGATTTTCAGTGTGATTGACAACATCATGTTGTCGCCGTTTCCCTACAAGAACCCCGGCGAGATGGTGTTCTTGCGGGTGGTCGACACGCAGAGCGACTCCCACGGGCGACAAGGTTACACGGCGCCTGAGTACCTAGAGCTGGCGGAGCAGAATCACGTTTTTTCCGCTACGACCGCTGCGGCGGAAGATCTGGTGTTGTACAAGCACGGCGAAGGGACGGATCAATTCTACGGGGCTCATGTCACGCCGGGCACATTCGAGTTTTTCGGCATGCCAGCGATGCTAGGGCGCGTACTGCAGCCGGCGGATTACGAACCGGGAGCGCCGCCGGTTTTTGTGATGCGCTACAAGACGTGGGTGACGCGCTTCGATGGCGACCCGTCGATCCTGGGCAAGACGATGGTGTTGAATGAAACACCGCGAACCTTGGTGGGCATCATGCCACCGCGATTTGGATGGTATGAAGCGGACGTGCTGATTCCCGAAAAGCCGATGCGCGGGGCGAAATCGAGCTTTGCGGGAATCATGGTTAACTGGTTTTTTCTGGGTCGCTTGAAACCGGGTGTGACGAAGGAGCAGGCCGAAGCCGACGCAACGGTCATACTGCAAGGGTTGGCAAGAGTAAATCCGCAAGCTTATCCGCAACATTTCACGGTAAAGGCGAAAAAACTGGGAGACACGGTGGTCGGCCAATTCGAAGCGACGTTGCTGACAGCGCTGGCGGCAGTGGCATTGCTGCTGCTGATCGGATGCGGCAACGTAGCGAACCTGATGCTCGCGCGGGCGACGGCACGAGCGAAAGAATTTGCCTTGCGTTCAGTGCTTGGTGCTGGACGCGCCAGGCTGGTGCGCTTGCAGCTGGTGGAAAGTCTGGTGCTGGCGTTGGGCGGAGCTGCGATAGGAGTGCTGATCGCATGGGGTGGACTGAAGGGGCTAGTAGCCGCGTTGCCGCAAAACGTGATTCCTGCGGAGTCGGTGATCGAACTGAATGCGCCGGTGCTGGCGTTCACGCTGGGAGTGGCCGTGCTGACAGCACTAATCTTTGGTTTGGCGCCGGCCTTGCAAGCGGCACGGCGCGATCTGAATGATCCGTTACGTGATTCGGGCAAGGGCGTAAGCGGTGGCTTCCAAACGGGACGTCTGCGCGATGCAGTGGTGGTTGTGGAGGTGGCGATGTCGTTGGTGCTGCTGATCGGCGCGGGCTTGTTTATGCGGAGTTTTGTCGCCTTGCGCGCAACGCCGTTGGGATTGCGGGCGGACCACGTCTACCAGGTGCAATTGCTGCTCCCACGGAGTCGCTACGAGAAGGCGGCGCAGATGAGAAGCTTTTTCGAGCCGCTGCTGGCGCGACTGAAAGCAGTGCCGGGAGTGGTGGAGGCGTCGGAGTCCAGTTCTATTCCGCCATATGGAGGGGTGGAGAGCCGCGTCGAGATTGCCGGCAAGACGCACGCGGAAGATTGGCACGCGCTAATTCAACATGTCAGCGAGGGCTATTTCCGCGTGCTGCGGATCGAGCTCAAGCTGGGCCGCGGGTTTACGGAAACGGAAGTGAATGATGCACGGAAAGTGGCAGTGGTGAACGAAACCTTCGTGCAGAAGTACTTCCCGCATCAAGAAAATCCGATGGGGCAACGCGTACGGCTGTCGATGCTGCAATCGATGGGCGATCCGGTCGCCGAGCCGTGGTTTGAAATTGTGGGCGTGGTCGGGGACGTGACGAACCTAGGATTGCAGGCGCCGACCGAGCCGGAGGTATGGTTTCCGTACACGGTAACGGGATCTGGAGCACAGGTACTAATGGTGCGAACAAAGCACGATCCCGCCTTGATTGCGAATGAGCTGCGACGGGCGGTGTGGTCAACCGATTCCGGCGTGGCATTGGACCACCCCAGCACGCTCGAGGATCGCATCAACGCAAGAGTGTTTGCGGGTCCGCGATTCAGTTTTTTGGTCATGACGATCTTCGGATGCGTTGGATTGGTGCTGGTCACGATCGGAGTGTACAGCGTGTTGGCTTACGCGACGGCGCGAAAGACCCACGAAATCGGCATCCGCATGGCTCTGGGAGCGGAACGCCGAGATGTGCTGGAGATGGTAGTTCGTGGGGGATTGGGACTCGTGTTCGCGGGAATTGGCGTGGGCTTGGCAGTGAGCCTCGTTCTCGGCCGGGTAATTACAGCGCAACTAAATGGGGTGCCGGCGCACGATCCTGCGACGCTGGCCGGGACTGTGCTGGTGGTAATTGCTACCGGGGCGATGGCATGTTGGATTCCCGCCCGCAGGGCGGCGCGACTGGATCCGAATGTAGCGCTGAGGTACGAGTAGCGGCCATAGCACTTACGAAATTACGTGATTGCGGATGAGTGAGCGTTCTGTGCCAGATCAAGCTGAAGCTGGCCCTACACGAACACAAAAATCATCGTGAATCACCCATGACGCCGCGCCCATTGTTGTTGTAAGGGAGCCTACCCTATTCGCGGTAAAGAAAATCGACGTGCCTCGTAGAAAAAATTCGCGCCATTGGGCCGCGGTTTCCAAGGCAGATCGCACAATAAATGCGGAACTGAAGAGTGCTGCATGCAAGCCGTTTCTTTATCGCATGTTGGAGGCGGTAAAAATTTCGCTCTTGAGTGGCAGAGTACGTGCGACTCCCGGACGATCCCGCCCGTAGCAACCCCACTCCAGGAGACTGTTCATGCTTCGAAAAATTATCTGCTGCTCGGCGCTGGCACCTGCGTTGCTGCTGGGATTCGCGCTGCCGGCCCGTTCGCAGTCCACGGCGCCATCAACCCAGGCGCAAGCCGAGCAATCCAAACAAGTATCGGGAAAGGTGACGGATATCGGAAGCGACCGGCGATCTTTCTCGCTCGAAGTCAACGACAAGGGTAGTAAACATACGATGCAGTTTGTGGTTGACAACACCACGCAAGTGCAGGGAAAGGTGACCACCGGCACAGATGCGGTAGTGCAGTATGCGCCGATGTCAGACGGGAAACTCGTGGCACGCAGCGTTTCCGCACAGGGCGCACAGAACGGCCCGGGACGGTAAGCCGCGGACTCTCGCCTTAATCGAAAGGAGACAGGAAGCTGGCCGCGACAGGCAAGGCGCGGCCAGTTCCTGTTTTCAGGTCGCCTTTTCCAGATCCTGGTCCGCCAGTGACGCGCTTAAAGGCTACGGAGAAGCAAAGCAAGTTGCGGTACGGAAGCGACGGCGATCAGCAGGAATGCCACTCCGCAGAGAAGGTAATCGAGTCGGGTGAAGGGAGTCGGAGGTGCATCAGCCCACGGATCTTTCAAATATGCCTTTCTGTTTATCATCGTGCTGGCCCAAGAGACCTTACTAGGTATATTTAACAATTTGTATTATGCAGAGATGCCATGCACACGTCTATACGCGCGTTTGTAAAAAATTGGCTGTACCTGTGGAAAAGTTCTCGCACAGCGGAGAAGAAATTTAGCGAAGTGTTCATTTCGCAGTGATCCGGTCGCGAATTTTTTCATAGTTGGACTCAGAAACCACTCCTTTCGCTAGAAGATCGTTCTTGCTGGCGTAAGGACGTCTGGCAATGATTCTTTGGGCGCTGCCTCGAGAGATACCCGGGAGAGATGCCAGTTCGTTTTCCGTAGCATGATTTACATCGACGAGCGCGTGTGGACCGTTTTTCCAGCCTTCGCGGGCACCTTCAGCAGCCGCTCTCACGTGGTGAGCGGCTTCGTGGGCAGCCTCTCCGATCTCACGGCCAGCTTCTTCGATGGCGGGCTTGGCACGTTCAGTCGCCTTAGCGACCGCGTCGCGGGTTCGTTCGTCGCGGGCGCGCTGATCCTCGGAGCTGGAGCTGCATCCCGCGGCGCACGCCAGGAAAACGCTGATGCCGGCTAATCCGAGATAAGCGGTCAGCGATAAATTTCGTCCCATGGTTTAGAAAATTCCCTCGGATCGCCGTGACCATGAATTTGGACTTCATTGTTCCGGGAACTGCGTCGGGCCGGAACGATGTCTCCCATGAAATCGCGGATCTCAGTCCACCACGTAAACAACAATGAGGATTCCCGGGTGAATCGGGTCGATCAAGTAATACTCGCCATCGACCTGATCGATATAGACGTCATCGTAGTTGCTCCAATCAGCAGGCCAGGCTTCGTTGTAAGCAAACCAATATCCGCCGTAATTGAAGCGGCGATCGTCTCGTCGTTCTACGTGGAAATGGTGCGCGCGGCCAAAGCGCGCGTGAAAGTCCTCTTCACGAATGCGCCGGACATTGCGGGCCTGGCGCGCGTCTTGACGCTCCTGTTGGACGCGCTCCTGCGCGACACGCTCCTGCTGATGGGCGCGATCCTTGTCGATCTGCTGTTGCTGTCTGGCGACCTGCTCGCGCTGTTCTTCCGCGTCACGCTTGTTGCGGTCGGCCTGTTCTTTTCGAACTCGATCTTGTGAGTCGCGCTGTTGTTCTTGCTGCTTACGGACTTGCTGCTGTTGTTGTTCGGTGTTGCGTTGCTGCTCCCTTGCGGCGTCGCGCTGTTGCTTTTCCTGCTCGCGGTTCTGCTGCTCGTGGGCTCTGTCCTGCGCCTGCGGGGCGCGGCTTTCGGATTGATGCTTTTTCGGCTCATCTTGCTGCGCGGGCCGAGGCTTTTCTTTGTCGGGCTCCTGGCTGCACGCAGGACCCGTCACGAACAAAAGTAATAGAACCGTGCCGATTGTGATTTTCATGGATGTTTCTCCATCCTCCCAACGAAAATATCGAAATGCCTGATCCGGGCTGATTTCGAATCCAGGAAACAAGCTGAGCGGTGTCAGGGCTGGCAGGAACGGCCGGGCAAGCCAGGTCGACGCTATCGCCGTCGTCGGGTAGCTCGTGGCAGGGAGGCCACAGTTCAGATGCCAGCCGGGGTGAAAGGACGGCCAGCAGGCTTGACCGGGCTTCCTAGGATGCCGCCCTTCGGCCCACGGCGAGCATCTCATTCAATGATTGCGTGTGGTGTCGTTGCTCCACGCGGAAGCGCAGTGCGCGGAGCGAACGGCGACACGCGATCCATTCGGCGAGGGATCTTGAACGCGAGTACCCGGCCAGATCCCCAGGGAGGAATATCTGCGATGAAGCGGCAAGTGGAAATGACATTGTTAGCCGGTGCAGCGCTGTTGTTGATGGGCGGTGGATGCGCGACGAAAAAGTATGTGGCGCAACGCGTGGATCCGGTTAGCGGTAAGGTCGACCAGGTCGACAAAAACCAACAGAACACGCAAAAGCAACTGGACGCCGCCGAACCTAGAATTAACGCCGCCGACGAGAAGGCCACGGGTGCCGATGCGCGGGCGGGTGATGCAATCAATCGCGCGGACGAGGCGTCCAAGAAATCGGATGCGGTACGCGACCAGTTACGCGGCGAACTGAGCGATCGTATCGCGAATCTGGACGACTACAAGTCGGCGAAAGATGTCACCGTGCTGTTCAAATTCAATTCCGATGTACTTACCGATGAAGCGCGGCAAGAGTTGGACCAGTTAACCAACTCGGTGGGAAGCCTAAAGCGTTACTTCATCGCCATTCAGGGATTCACCGACAAGACCGGGACGCCGGAATATAACCTGGCGCTGAGCAGGCGGCGGGCCGAAGCAGTGCAAACCTACCTAGTGGCCAAGCACAGCGTCCCTGTCTATCGCATTCAGATCGTGGGTTTGGGTCACGATAAGCCGCTCAACGACGAAAAGACCAGGAGTGACCGGGAAAAGAATCGCCGTGTAGAAGTAGTGGTATTCACGGCCGATAACAGTCAGGCCGCCCAGAATCAGTAAAGAGTCGCGGTGAAGTGGGAGCCATTGGGCCGTCCGGCCGGCCGAGACGCCGGACTAGGTGAGGAAAAGCTTGCGGAAATAGGGACGTCTCTATTACCCTGTTGACCTCGCGTTGTTACTTCTTGTGAAGTAAATCCCCTGGTGACGGCCCAAGGTGTCCGGGGAGTGGTATCACCAGCCAGGGTGGAAAGCGACGCAGTGGGGCATCAACATCCGAGACCGTTCTCCGGGAAACTAGAGCGGGGTGGAACCGGGCGGAATCGGCAATCGTCAATGAATTTGTGAA
>Ga0105248_10004383_pt1 | contig 15617 bp, 12 predicted proteins | sample KBSS34metaG_FD_81524 | JGI IMG/M metagenome (GOLD analysis project Ga0105248, IMG submission 81524) | Switchgrass rhizosphere microbial communities from Kellogg Biological Station, Michigan, USA - KBS S3-4 metaG | ecosystem: Host-associated > Plants > Roots > Rhizosphere > Soil | place...
CGCGAGCAGGCCCTGCACGGCCTCGGCGCCCGCCAGACGGGTGTCGGGCGTGCGCGCGCGCACCTCGAATCCGCCCAGCGCCTGGCGCCATTCGTAGGCGATGACCTGCACCGCCTGCGCAAGATTCAGCGAGCCGTAGGCCGGATTCGTCGGGATGCTCAGTGCCGCATGGCACTTGTAGACGTCCTCGTTGGACATCCCATGGCGCTCGCCGCCGAAGACGAAGGCGACTCGCGCGGCCTGGGCGGCAAGCTCGGAGAACCAGGCGCGCGGCGCGTGCGTGGGCGGGCCGAAGTCGCGCGGCGTCATCGCGGTGGCGCAGGCCACGTGCACACCCTCCAGGGCCTCGTCCAGGGTGTCGACCACGCGCGCGCGCACCAGGATGTCGGCCGCGCCGCTGGCCATTGCCACCGTTTCCTCGCGGCTGAGCACGTCGGCGAAGCGCGGCGACACGAGCACCAGGTCGGTGAACCCCATCACCTTCATGGCGCGGGCGGCTGCGCCCACATTGCCCGCGTGACTGGTGTCGAGCAGCACGAATCGCGTCGTGTCGAGCGCCGTCATCAGGGTTACTCCGAGGGTGTGCGCGTAAAATCGCGATTATCCGTGCGGTCCTTTCCGCACCCCAGTGGCGCGCCCCGCGGCGCGCCACTCGCTCTTTCTCAGCGCCCCATATCCACCGCACTCATACCGATCGAGCGCCACGCCATGTCCCAAGCTTCCCTGCATCCCATGCTCAACATCGCCATCAAGGCCGCGCGCGCGGCGGGGGCGATCATCAACCGGGCCGCGCTCGACATCGAGCGGGTGCAGGTCAGCGCCAAGTCGCACAACGACTTCGTGACCGAGGTGGACCAGGCGGCCGAGAAGGCCATCATCGACGTCATCGTGCAGGCCTATCCGGGCCACGCCATCCTGGCCGAGGAGTCCGGCCGCGAGCACGGCGCCCAGCACAGCGAGTACCTGTGGATCATCGATCCGCTGGACGGCACCACCAACTTCATCCACGGGATGCCGGTGTATGCGGTGTCCATCGCCCTCGCCCACCGCGGCCAGATCCAGCAGGCCGTGGTCTACGACCCCAGCCGCAACGACCTCTTCTACGCCTCGAAGGGCCGCGGCGCCTATCTCAACGAACGCCGCATCCGCGTGTCCAAGCGCAGCCGCATGTCCGAGTCGCTGATCGGCACCGGCTTCCCCTTTCGCAAGGGCGACAACCTCAAGCGCTACATCAAGATGTTCGAGGAGATCAGCGGCATGTGCGCCGGCCTGCGCCGCCCGGGCGCGGCCGCGCTGGACCTGTGCTACGTGGCCGCGGGCTACTACGACGGCTTCTTCGAGACCGGACTCAACCCTTGGGACGTGGCGGCCGGCGCATTGATGATCACCGAGTCGGGCGGCCTCGTCGGCAACTTCACCGGCGAGTCCGATTTCCTGTTCCAGCGCGAAGTCGTGGCGGGCAACCCGAGGATCTACGCGCAACTCGTGCAGGTGCTCGCGCCCTACACCCGCGTCATCAAGCAGGAGGCCTCGCACCACGCTGCGCATGAAGGCGAGCAGGGCCACGAGCCCACCCCTGAAGACGCGCTTGCCGCCACCCTGCACGCGGGGGCCGCAGCCCCCGCGCCCGCCCCGGCCAAGAAGGGACCGGTGCGCATTCGCCGCGCCGATCTGGAGCGCGGCACCCGCGGCGGCGATCAGGAAGACTGAGCGCCGCCGCAGGCGTTGGCCTGGGTCACATCGGCTCGATGTCGCCCGGGCGCCAGCTCTTGTCGAACCAGGCCTCGAGCGGGCCGTACAGCCGCAGGATGGTGTTCCAGCTCTTGCCGGGCACCGTCTGCACCCAGTTCGCTTCCTTGCCCTTGGGCGCCTTCGGGCCGAAATAGACGTCCACCGAGCCGTCGGCATTCGCCGTCAGCCCCTTCTTCTGGCTGCCGATGCTGGGGAAGTCGGCGTCGGTCTGCAGCAGGGAGCGGGTCTGGCCGTCGTAGACGACGATCGACCAGAAGTCCTTCGCGGGTGCGTTGGCAGGGATGCGCAGCCGATAGCTCTTGCCGCCGTCCAGGTAGCGCCCCTTGGCATCGCGAAAGGCGATGGCGTATTGCGAACCCACACCCACCATCTTTCGCGCCATGGCCGGCGTGATGCCGGTGGCGAAGTAGAAGAAGCGCGGCTGCAGGTCGATGGTGCGCAGGCTGCCGTCGAGAAACTCGTGGCTGCCGCCGGGGAAGGCGACCTCCCAATAGCTGTCCGGGTACAGCAGCAGGCCCTTGTCGCGGCTCGCGAAGAGGATGGAGCGCGCGGTCGCGTTGCCCACGGCGGAGGCCTCGGTGAGGATCTTCTTCATCCGCGCATCCGGCGCGAAGGGCTGGCCCTTGCGAATGCCGATGCTCGCGAAGAGGCCCAGGGTGTCGGGGTCGATGAAGTCGGCGGGCTCCTCCTGCACGACTCGGCTCACCTCCTCGTAGAAGTGGAAGTTGTTCGCATGCACGGTATTGAAGGGCTTCCCGGAGAGGTTCACGAACCGCTGGCGCGGCGGGCTGGCAGCCTGCGACAGCGGATAGATGCGCAGCCCCTTCTTGAACGCCTCCACCGCGGGTCGCGGGTCGCCGTCGACGAGGAAGCCGCGCCAGAAGATGAGGTTGCCGTAGGTCTTCGACTTGAAGGTGAAGTACCCCGGGGGCGGATCGCCCGAGTAGTCGGGCGGCAGGAAGAGGAACTTGCCGCCGCGGCCCTTGTCGGGGCCTGCGTTGCCGAGGTCGGTGACGTAGCGGAACCAGAAGTCGTCGACGATGCCCAGCACGTTGGGCGGGCTCTCCACCACGAGCGGACCGCTCTTCAGGTCGAGCCAGGCCATGGCATAGACGGTCTCGGTGTTGGGCGTGAGGAAGAGCGAGCGCGCATCCATCAGCTGCTCGGTGATGCCGATGGTGGTGCCGCTCAGGCCGGCGCTGCGAATGCCTTCGCGCGCGGCGAGGACGGAGGCCGCGGGCATGGCCTTGAGGAACACGTCCACGCCGCGCTGGAAGTCGAGGTTGTCGTAGACCTTCTGGGCGGTCGCCGCATCGGGCATGCCGTCGAAGAAGCGCAGCATCCCCAGCCGCGTGTTCACGGTGTCGGGCGTGGTGATGTCTTTCGGGATCGGGGTGCTCATCCTGTAGGTGCCCGGGCCCGCCGCGAAGGCGGCGAGCGCGGCGCAGGAAAGGATCAGCGCGAAGGCATGACGCAGGTCGATCACACGCATGTCGGTTCGCTCTCGGAAATTGCGGAAGGGGCAGGATAGGCACCGATCCGCGGTCCTTCGCGGGTCGCTCGGGCATCGCACCCGATTCACAGAAAAATCGCGCCACGGGGGCGTGCCGGCAGAATGGGCGCCCTTCGCGGCGCCAAGCCCGCGACGCATCAGCGAACCGACAACGACAGGTCTTCGAAAAATGAGTGGCGAGGCACAGAACAGGTTCGACGAAGCCGAACTTTCCGCCCACACGCCGATGATGGCGCAGTACCTGCGCATCAAGGCCCAGTTCCCCGACACGCTCGTCTTCTACCGGATGGGCGATTTCTACGAGCTTTTCTACGAGGACGCGCGCCGCGCCAACCGGCTGCTCGACATCACGCTGACCACGCGCGGGCAGTCCGCGGGCGAGCCGGTGGTGATGGCGGGCGTGCCGGTGCACGCGATGGAGAACTACCTCGCGCGGCTCATCCGCGCCGGGGAGGCGGTGGCGATCGCGGAGCAGGTCGGCGAGGTCGGTGCCTCCAAGGGCCCCGTGGAGCGCAAGGTCGTGCGCGTGGTGACGCCGGGCACGGTCACCGACACCGAGCTGCTCGACGAGCGCCAGGACGCGCTGCTCCTGGCCGTGCATGCGCACCGCTCGGGCTACGGGCTTGCCTGGCTCGGCCTTTCGAGCGGTCGGCTGTGCCTGAGCGAATGCAGTGCCCGCGAGCTGCCGGGGTGGCTGGCGCGGCTGTCGCCGGCCGAGGTGCTGGTGTCGGCCGAGCTGCAGGATGCGGCCGTCGCGCAATGCCGCGCGCCGATCACGCGCCGCCCCGCCTGGCAGTTCGACGCCGCGCTTGGACAGCGCAAGCTGTGCGAGCAGCTCAAGGTGGCGGGACTCGCGGGCTTCAATGCGCAGGACCTGGGCCTGGCGCACGCGGCGGCCGCTGCGCTCCTGAGCTTTGCCGAGCACACGCAGGGCCGCGCGCTCGCCCACGTCGACTCGCTCGCCGTCGAGCGTGCGAGCGACATGCTGGAGCTGCCGCCGTCCACCCACCGCAATCTCGAGCTCACGCAGACGCTGCGCGGCGAATCCGCGCCGACGCTGCTGTCGCTGCTGGACGTGTGCCGCACCGGCATGGGCAGCCGCGCGCTGCGCCACTGGCTGTGCCATCCGCTGCGCGATCGCGGCGAGGCCGTGCAGCGCCACGAGGCCATCGAGGCGCTCCTCGACGCAGGCTTCGCCGAGCTGCGCGACGCACTGCGCGCAGTGAGCGACGTGGAGCGCATCGCCTCGCGCATCGCCTTGCGCCAGGTTCGCCCGCGCGAGCTGGCGGCGCTGCGCGCCACGCTGCGCGCCCTGCCCTCGCTGCGCGCCACCGTGCGCGCGAGCGCGCCGCTCATCGACTCGCTCTCGCGCACCCTGAGCCCGCCGGGCGAGATCGAGTCGCTGCTGGCGCAAGCCATCGCCGAGGAGCCGGCCGTGCTGCTGCGCGACGGCGGGGTCATCGCCGACGGCTTCGATGCCGAGCTCGACGAGCTGCGCGGCATCTCCCAGAACTGCGACGCCTTCCTGCTCGACCTGGAAGCGCGCGAGCGCGCGCGCACCGGCATCGCGAACCTGCGCGTGCAGTTCAACCGCGTGCACGGCTTCTACATCGAGGTCACTCAAGGCCAGGTCGACAAGGTGCCCGACGACTACCGCCGGCGCCAGACCTTGAAGAACGCCGAGCGCTTCATCACGCCCGAGCTCAAGGCCTTCGAGGACAAGGCGCTGTCGGCGCAGGACCGCGCGCTGGCGCGCGAGAAGTGGCTCTTCGAGCAGCTGCTCGATGCGCTGCAGGCGCACGTGCCGACGCTGTCGGCGCTGGCGCGCGCGCTGGCCTGCGTCGACGCGCTGGCCGCGCTCGCCGCCGGCGCCCACACGCACGGCTGGTGTCGCCCGGAATTCGTGCGCGAGCCCTGCATCGAGATCGAGCGCGGGCGCCACCCCGTGGTGCAGGCGCGCCTGGCCGAGACCGGTGGCGGCCCGTTCATGCCCAACGACTGCCGCCTCGACGCCAATCGCCGCATGCTCGTCATCACCGGCCCGAACATGGGCGGCAAGTCGACCTTCATGCGGCAGGTGGCCCTGATCGTGCTTCTGGCGGCCATGGGCTCCTTCGTGCCGGCCGATGCCTGCCGGCTCGGCCCCATCGACGCCATCCACACCCGTATCGGCGCGGCCGACGACCTCGCCAACGCACAGTCCACCTTCATGCTCGAGATGACCGAAGCGGCGGCGATCATGCACGGCTCGGGCGAGCACAGCCTCGTGCTCATGGACGAGATCGGCCGCGGCACCTCCACCTTCGACGGCCTGGCGCTGGCCAGCGCCATCGCCTCGCACCTGCATGACCGCAACCGCGCGTTCTGCCTGTTCGCCACGCACTACTTCGAGCTGACCCGCTTCCCGGAAAAGCACCCGCGCGCCGCGAACGCGCACGTGAGCGCGGCCGAGAGCGGCGACGACATCGTCTTCCTGCACGAAGTCCAGCCCGGGCCCGCGAGCCGCAGCTACGGCGTGCAGGTGGCGCGGCTGGCCGGCATGCCCGGCACGCTGCTGCGACAGGCGCGCGCAACGCTGGAGGCGCTCGAAACCCAGCAGCGCGAGGCCGACGCGCAGATCGACCTCTTCGCCGCCCCGCCTGCGCAGCCGGCGCCGCAGGCGCTGGACGGCGCGCTCGCCTCGCTCGCCGATGCGCTGCGCGAGATCGAGCCTGATACGCTTTCGCCTCGCGATGCGCTCGAAGCGCTCTACCGCCTGAAATCCATGCTGGAAAGCACGCCATGACCTACTGCGTCGCGATGCGCCTGAATGCCGGGCTGGTGTTTCTCTCCGACTCGCGCACCAATGCCGGGCTCGACCAGATCAGCACCTTCCGCAAGATGACCGTCTACGAGCAGCCCGGCGAGCGCGTGATGGTGATGCTCTCGGCCGGCAACCTCGCCGTCACGCAGGCGGTGAAGCAGGTGCTGCGTACCGAGACGATCGAGGCCGACGACGGGCCGGTATCGATCTGGAGCGCGAAGTCGATGTTCGATGCGACGCGCATCGTGGGCGCGGCGGTGCGCCGCGTGCACGACCGCGACGCCCCCGCGCTGAAAAAGCACGGCATCGAATTCAACGTCAACCTCATCTTCGGCGGCCAGATCGGCGGCGAGACGATGCGCCTGTTCAACATCTACGCAGCCGGCAACTTCGTGGAAGCCGGCGTGGACGGCGTGTGCTACTTCCAGATCGGCGAGTCGAAATACGGCAAGCCCGTGATCGACCGCGTGGTCACGCCCGAGACACCGCTGGACGAAGCCGCCAAGTGCGCGCTCGTCTCGATGGACTCCACGCTCAAGTCCAACCTGTCGGTCGGGCTGCCGCTGGACCTCCTGGTCTACGAGGGCGATTCACTGCACACCGAGAAGGTCGTGCACATCGACGAGAACAACGCCTACTTCCGCATGATCCGTACCACCTGGGGCCGCCGGCTGCGCGAGGTGTTCGACTCGATCCCCGCACCCAGCTGGCACGGCGAGGAAAGCGAATACCCGCTGACGACGCCCGATCCGGCGCAATCGAAGTCGGTCGCACCTTCGGCGGGCATGCTGCCCACGCTCGCCCCCGTGCGCGCGCCCGATGCCTGAGGCGCCGCGCACGCCGCACGCGCGGCACATCGTCTTCTCGCACGCCAACGGCTTTCCCTCCGGCTGCTACCGCGTCCTGTTCGAGGCCTGGCGCGCGGCGGGCTTCGAGGTGCACGCGATCGACAAGCTCGGACACGACAGCGCCTACCCGGTCACGAGCAACTGGCCGCACCTGCGCCAGCAGCTCGCCGATTTCGTGCAGGCGCGGGTGGGCGAGCCCGTCTATCTCGTCGGGCACTCGCTCGGAGGCTTCCTGAGCCTCATGGTCGCCAGCCGCTTCCCTGCGCTCGCGCGCGGCGTCGTGCTGCTGGACTCCCCGGTGCTCTACGGCTGGAAGGCGCGCACCGTGCAGGTGCTCAAGGCGCGCGGCTGGATCGAGCGCGTGGGACCGGGGCGCGTCTCGCGCCGGCGCCGCCATCGCTGGGAAAGCGCGGCCGAGGTGCACCGGCATTTCGAGAGCAAGCCGGTCTTCGCGCGCTGGTCGAAGGACGTGCTCGCCGACTACGTGGCAAGCGGCACGCACACCGATGCGCAGGGGCGCTCGCTCAGCTTCGATCGCGCGGTGGAGACGGCCATCTACAACACCCTGCCCCACCACATCGACGCGCTCGTGCGCCGCCACCCGCCGCGCTGCCCGGTCGCATTCATCGGCGGCAGCATCTCGCGCGAGGTGCGCCAGGTGGGCATGGCCGCCACGCGCCGCGTCACGCACGGGCGCGTCAGCGTGCTCGAGGGCGGTCACCTCTTCCCCTTCGAGCGCCCGGGCGAGACGGCGGCCGAAGTGCTGCGCTGGCTCGCAAGCTTCGAGCAGGCCGACGCGCGCTGACGACACCGGTGGCGCGGCGCGTCTCGCGCCGCGTGCAAGGACTCACGAATCGCCCCGCTCCCGAGGGGCCACCCCGAGCCGGGCGAGAGGGACCCCACCCCTATAATCGCGCTTTACCACCACAGCGTTCCCGAGTCCTGGCCCGCGGCGAGCTCCGCGCGAAGCTCCAGCGGTGAGGGGGCGCTGCATGACATGACCAAGTTCGTGTTTGTCACCGGCGGTGTGGTGTCCTCCCTCGGCAAGGGCATCGCCTCGGCATCCTTGGCCGCGATCCTCGAATCGCGCGGCCTCAAGGTCACCCTCATCAAGCTAGATCCGTACATCAACGTCGACCCCGGCACGATGTCGCCTTTCCAGCATGGAGAGGTCTTCGTCACCGACGACGGCGCGGAAACCGACCTCGACCTCGGCCACTACGAGCGCTTCGTCACCACCCGAATGCGCAAGGCCAACAACTTCACCACCGGCCAGATCTACAAGTCGGTGCTGGAGAAGGAGCGCCGCGGCGACTATCTCGGCAAGACCGTCCAGGTCATTCCGCACATCACGAACGAGATCCAGGAATTCGTGAAGCGCGGCGCGAGCTTCGGCACGCCCGATGCGGTGGACGTGGCCATCGTCGAGATCGGCGGCACGGTGGGCGACATCGAGTCCCTGCCCTTCCTCGAGGCGGCGCGCCAGATGAGCCTGAAGCTCGGCCCCAACAACACCGCCTTCGTCCACCTCACCTACGTGCCCTGGATCGCCGCCGCCGGCGAGCTCAAGACCAAGCCCACGCAGCACACCGTGCAGAAGCTGCGCGAGATCGGTATCCAGCCCGACGCGCTGCTGTGCCGCGCGGACCGCCGCATCCCCGACGAAGAGCGCGAGAAGATCTCCCTCTTCACCAACGTGCCCGAGTGGGGCGTGATCTCGGTGTGGGACGCCGACACCATCTACAAGGTGCCGCGCATGCTGCACGAGCAGGGCCTGGACGGCCTGATCTGCGACAAGCTGCGCCTGTCCACGCCGCCGGCGAACCTCAAGCGCTGGGACCAGCTCGTGCACGAGGTCGAGCACCCGCAGCACGAGGTTCACATCGCGATGGTCGGCAAATACACCGACCTGTCCGACTCCTACAAGTCGCTCAACGAGGCGCTGCGCCACGCGGGCATCCACAACCACGCCCGCGTCAAGATCGAGTACCTCGACTCCGAGACGCTCAGCCCCGAGGCCATCGGCCAGCTCGGGCGCTTCGACGCGATCCTGGTCCCCGGCGGCTTCGGCAAGCGCGGCGTGGAAGGCAAGATCCTCGCGGCCCGCTTCGCGCGCGAGCAGCGCATTCCCTACCTGGGCATCTGCCTGGGCATGCAGGTGGCCACCATCGAGTACGCGCGCCACAAGGCCTTGCTCGACAACGCCAACAGCACCGAGTTCGACTCCGAGACCCCGAACCCCGTCATCGCCCTGATCGACGAATGGCAGGACCGCGACGGCTCCATCCAGAAGCGTGATGCGAACTCCGACCTCGGCGGCACCATGCGCCTGGGCGCGCAGAGCTCCGACGTGAAGCCCGGCACCCTCGCGCACGAGATCTACGGCGACGTCGTCACCGAGCGTCACCGTCACCGCTACGAGGCCAACTCGCACTACCTCGAGCGCCTGCAGGACGCAGGCCTCGTGATCTCCGCCATCACCCAGCGCGAGAAGCTCACCGAGATCGTCGAGCTGCCCCGCAACGTCCACCCGTGGTTCGTGGGCGTGCAGTTCCACCCCGAGTTCAAGTCCACGCCGTGGGACGGCCATCCGCTGTTCAACAGCTACATCAAGGCAGCGCTCGCGCATCAGGCGCAAGCGAAGCAGAAGGTGGCCGCCTGAGCGGCTGCGAGCGCCATGCGAAGAAGGGGCACGAAATGAAGTTGTGCGGTTTCGAAGTGGGCCTGGACAGGCCCTTTTTCCTGATCTCCGGCCCCTGCGTGGTGGAGTCCGAGCAATTGCAGATGGACGTGGCCGGGCGGCTCAAGGAAATCACCTCGCGCCTGGGCATCCCCTTCATCTTCAAGTCGAGCTACGACAAGGCCAACCGCTCCAGCGGCTCGTCCTTCCGCGGCCCGGGCATGGAGCGCGGCCTGGAGATCCTCGCCAAGGTTCGCAAGGAGATCGGCGTTCCCGTGCTGACCGACGTGCATACCGAGGCCGAGGTGCCGGTGGTGGCGCAGGTGGTCGACGTGCTGCAGACCCCCGCCTTCCTGAGCCGCCAGACCGACTTCATCCGCGCCGTGGCGCAGTCGGGCAAGCCGGTGAACATCAAGAAGGGCCAGTTCCTCGCGCCCGGCGACATGAAGAACGTCATCCAGAAGGCGCGCGACGCCGCTCGCGAGAAGGGCCTGCCCGACGACGTCTTCATGGCCTGCGAGCGCGGCGCGAGCTTCGGCTACAACAACCTCGTCTCCGACATGCGCTCGCTCGCGATCATGCGCGAGACCGGCGCGCCGGTCGTCTATGACGCCACCCACTCGGTGCAGCTTCCCGGCGGCCAGGGCACGAGCTCCGGCGGCCAGCGCGAATTCGTGCCTGTGCTTGCGCGTGCGGCCATCGCCGTGGGCGTGGCGGGCGTGTTCATGGAAACGCACCCCGATCCGGCCAAGGCGCTGAGCGACGGCCCGAATGCGGTGCCGCTCAAGCACATGGCGGCGCTCCTCGAGCAACTCGTGAGCATCGACCGCGTCGTGAAGTCGCAGCCGCTGCTCGAGAACGATTTCGGCTGCTGAAGCGCGTATTGATAGGGCGCCGCCGCCCGGGAATGCAGTACGCCGCGACTCGCTCTCGCGGCTTTTTTCAAGAATTCGAAGACCAGCGAAAGGTGTGTGTATGAGTGCCATCGTCGATATCGTCGGCCGAGAGATCCTGGACAGCCGCGGCAACCCCACCGTCGAGTGCGACGTGCTGCTGGAAAGCGGCGTGATGGGCCGCGCGGCCGTGCCCTCGGGCGCGTCCACCGGCTCGCGCGAAGCGATCGAGCTGCGTGACGGCGACAAGCAGCGCTATCTCGGCAAGGGCGTGCTCAAGGCCGTCGAGCACGTCAACACCGACATCTCCGAGGCCGTGCTGGGCCTGGACGCCTCCGAGCAGGCCTTCCTCGACAAGACCCTCCTCGACCTGGACGGCACCGAGAACAAGGGCCGCCTGGGTGCCAACGCCATGCTCGCCGTCTCGATGGCGGTGGCGCGCGCCGCGGCCGAGGAATCCGGCCTGCCGCTGTACCGCTACTTCGGCGGCATGGGCGGCATGCAGATGCCCGTTCCGATGATGAACGTCATCAACGGCGGCGCCCACGCGAACAACAACCTCGACCTGCAGGAATTCATGATCCTGCCGATCGGCGCGCCCAACTTCCGCGAGGCGGTGCGCTATGGCGCCGAGGTCTTCCACGCGCTCAAGAAGCTCATCAACGACCGCGGCATGAGCACCGCCGTGGGCGACGAAGGCGGCTTCGCGCCCAGCGTGGCAAGCCATGAAGCGGCGATCCAGCTCATCCTCGAAGCCATCGACCGCGCCGGCTACACCGCGGGCCAGGACATCGCGCTCGGCCTGGATTGCGCGGCCAGCGAGTTCTTCAAGGACGGCAAGTACCACCTCGAAGGCGAGGGCCTCACCCTCAGCGCCGCCGAGTGGACCAACATCCTCGGCACCTGGTGCGACAAGTACCCGATCGTGAGCATCGAGGACGGCATGGCCGAAGGCGACTGGGACGGCTGGAAGCACCTCACCGACGCGTTGGGCAAGAAGGTCCAGCTCGTGGGCGACGACCTCTTCGTCACCAACACGCGCATCCTCAAGGAAGGCATCGAGCGCCGCGTCGCCAACTCGATCCTCATCAAGATCAACCAGATCGGCACGCTCACCGAGACCTTCCAGGCCATCGAGATGGCCAAGCGCGCGGGCTACACCGCCGTCATCAGCCACCGCTCCGGCGAGACGGAGGACTCCACCATCGCCGACATCGCGGTGGGCACCAACGCCGGCCAGATCAAGACCGGCTCGATGTCGCGCAGCGACCGCATGGCCAAGTACAACCAGCTGCTGCGCATTGAGGAAGACCTCGGCGACGTGGCCGTCTACCCCGGCCGCTCGGCTTTCTACAACCTGCGCTGATCCCGCCGCTGCACACGCATGCGCCTCGTCACCCTCGCCTTGCTCGCGCTGCTTGCCCTCGTGCACGCGGAGCTGTGGTTCGGCAAGGGCGGCGTGGCGCGCGTCATGCAGCTGCAGGCCCAGCTTCGCGAGCAGGAGTCGCGCAACGCCGCGGCGCGCCTGCGCAATGAGCAGCTGGCCGCCGAAGTGCGCGACCTGAAGGAAGGCCTCGAAATGGTCGAAGAGAAGGCGCGCTTCGAGCTGGGCATGGTCAAGCCCGACGAGATCTACGTGCAGATCAACACGCGGCGCTGAGTCAGCGCGCCTTCGCGCGCTACAGCCCCAAAGCGGCCCCAAAGCGGCCCCCACGCCATGGACGAGATCGTCACTTTTCTCAACGGCATCGCGCTGAGCGTCGGCTCGCTCTCCGCGAGCCGAGCCGAAGTGCTGGGCGCGCTGCTCGGCGTGGCGATGATCGTGTGCAACGTGCGCGTGAACCCGATGGGCTGGCCGCTCGCGGCGCTGAGCGCGCTCATGTACTGTCTGGTGTTCTGGGAAGCGCGCCTGTATGGCGACGCCTGGCTGCAGCTGCTCTTCGCCGCGATGGCGCTGTGGGGTTGGCAGCAATGGCTGATGGGCCGTCAGTCCGACGGCGGGAAGCTGGCCGTGCGCCACCTGAGCGCGCGCGGGCGCCTGTATGCGCTCCTCGCGATGGTGGTGCTGTGGCCCCTGACCGGGCTCGCGCTGCACTACGGCACCGACACCGACGTGCCCTGGTGGGACGCCTTCATCACCGCGGCCAGCCTCGTCGGCCAGTGGCTGCTCGCGCGCAAGTACGTCGAGAACTGGCCGGTGTGGGTGATCGTCAACGTCGTGGCGATCACGCTTTTCGCCTACAAGGGCCTGGGCCTCACGGTGGCGCTGTACGCCGTGTTCCTGGGCATGGCCTTCGCCGGGTGGCGGGCGTGGCACCGGCTGGTGCCACGAACCGCGCCCGAGCGCCTAGCCGCCTGAAGAGATGGGACAGGTCATTGCCATCCTCGGTGCGGAAAGCACCGGGAAGACAACCCTCGCGCACACCCTCGCGGCGCGCCTGGCGTCGCAGGGGCTGCGCACGCAGGTCGTCGCCGAGTACCTGCGCGAGTTCTGCGACACCCATGCGCGCACGCCGCGCATCGACGAGCAGGCCGGCATCGCGCAGGAGCAGACGCGGCGCATCGCGCTGGCCGCGCGGTCCTGCGACCTCGTCTTCGCCGACACCACGGCACTGATGACGGCGGTCTACAGCGACTACGTCTTCTGCGACGCCTCGCTCTACCGCGAGGCCTGCGCGCAGCATGCGGTGTGCGCCTTCACCCTCGTCACCGGTTTGGATCTGCCCTGGCAGGCGGACGGCCTGCAGCGCGACGGCGAGCATGTGCGAGAGCCGGTGGACGTGCTGCTGCGGCGCGCGCTGCAGGAGGGCTCGCAGGCTTTCGGCGTCGTCTATGGCCAAGGCGACGCGCGCACCGAGCACGCCATGGCCGCCCTGCGCGCCTGCCTTGGCGCGTGGTTCGCCGATGCGACCCCTGCCCCGGCCGTTGCCGGCGAGACCGCCGCCAGGCTGCGCTGGAGCCGCCGCTGCGCCGAATGCCTCGTGCCCGAGTGCGAGCACCTGGGCCTGCTGCCTCGAGCCCCAATGACGCCATGAGCGATCCGAAATCTCCCACCCCCCCTGCAGCGCCCGAAGCCGGGCGCGCCACGCCGCTCTTCCCGCGCGGTATCCGCAGCTTCGTCATGCGCGCCGGCCGCACCACCGAAGGCCAGGCACGCGCCATCCAGGAACTCGGCCCGAAGCTGATCCTGCCCTTTGCGTCTGCCGCGCTCGACTTCGACGCGGTGTTCGAGCGTCGCGCGCCCACCGTGCTCGAGATCGGCTTCGGCATGGGCGACGCCACCGCGCAGATCGCCGCCACGCTGCCCGGCACGAACTTCATCGGCTGCGAGGTGCACGAGCCCGGCGTGGGCGCGCTGCTGCGACGCGTCGGAGAGCAGGGCTTGAGCAACGTGCGCGTCGTCCGGCACGACGCCGTGGAGGTGATGCAGCACATGGTCGCGCCCGGCTCGCTTGCGGGCGTGCACATCTTCTTCCCCGACCCCTGGCACAAGAAGCGCCACCACAAGCGCCGGCTGCTGCAGCCGCCCTTCGTGGCGCTCGTGGCCAGCCGCCTCGCGCCTGGCGGCTACCTGCACTGCGCCACCGATTGGGAGCCCTACGCGAGCCAGATGCTCGAAGTGCTGGGCGCGGAGCCGGCACTCGCCAACACCGCGCAGGGCTATGCGCAGAAGCCGGCCTATCGCCCGCTCACCAAGTTCGAGAACCGCGGCCTGCGGCTCGGGCACGGTGTGTGGGACCTCGTCTTCAAGCGGCGCTGAGCTCTCACGCCGCGAGGCGTCTCACGGGCTCGTGATGCGCGTGAGGCTGGTCTGCGACAGCACGTAGAGCGCGCCGTCGGCACCCACCAGCAGGTCGACCGGGTTCTGGCCCACGGATGCGAACGCATACGCGGCATTGCCGTTGGCCACGTCCAGCCGCGCGACCCACTTGCGGCCGAAGTCCGCGAAGAAATAGTTGCCGCGGTAGGGCGCGGGGAACGGGCCCGCGTCCGGATAGAACCCGGCACCCACGATGGCGATGCCCGTGAAGAAGCCCCCCGTGCCGGTGCCGGGCGGATCGGTTGGCTGGTGCGCATAGGCGAATATCGGCGCGACCGTCGAGCCGGATGCGTCGGTCGGCCCCTCGAAGGTCGGCCAGCCGTAGTTCGCGCCGGCGTGGCCGTCGTCGATCTCCTCCCACGTGCTCTCGCCGACATCGTTGATGAGGATGCGCCCGCTTCCGGGCTGCACCGCGAAGGTGAACGGGTTGCGCAGCCCGACGGCCCACACCGCGCACGACGGAATCGGCGCCTGGCAGAACGGGTTGTCCGCGGGAATGCTGCCGTCGTCGTTGAATCGCAGCATCTTGCCCAGGGGATCGGACACGTTCTGCGCACGCGCGGGGGTGTGGTTGTCGCCCACGCCAACGTAGAGCTTGCCGTCGACGCCGAAGTGCAAGGCGCCGCCGTTGTGGCTTGCATCGCCGAGCAGGTCGGGCAGATCGGCGATCACCTTCTCGCTGCCGTCGCTCACGTCGCCCGTGAGCACGAAGCGGCTGATGCGGTTGTGGCTCGCGGACTCGCCGAGCACGGTGTAGTAAAGGTAGATCCAGCCGTTGCTCGCGAAATTCGGGTGCAGAGCCACGCCCAGCAGTCCGCGCTCGTCGACCGAATCCACGCTCAGGCGCACGGCCGGGGTGTCGAGCAGGACGCCGTCCTTGACCACGCGCAGCGTGCCGCCCTGCTCCGTGACGAAGAGGCGTCCGTCGGCGGCCTGCGTCAACGACGTTGCGCGAGTGAGCCCTGACACCCAGCCTTCGGTCTTGGTGAACCCGGCGTCGATGTCGCGGCCACTGGCCACGCGCAGGGTGTCGACGCCCCAGGCCGTCGGCTGGCCCGCGGCGTCGCGCGCCCGAGCGCGCAGCACGTGCTGCCCGTTGGCGAGGAGGTCGGCGTCGAACTGGGCCGCGTAGGGCGCCGCGGCGACAGTGGCGATCGGGGTGTCGTCGATCTGGAATTCCACCGACGCGGCATTGGACGTGGTGGCACTCACGCTTTGCATGCCGCTGAGCCCGTCCGCGAAGGGCGCTGGGGCGCCGATGACCGGGGTCGTCGCCGCAGATGAAGGCGGTGGGGCGGGAGCCGGCCC
>Ga0105248_10004389_pt1 | contig 15611 bp, 18 predicted proteins | sample KBSS34metaG_FD_81524 | JGI IMG/M metagenome (GOLD analysis project Ga0105248, IMG submission 81524) | Switchgrass rhizosphere microbial communities from Kellogg Biological Station, Michigan, USA - KBS S3-4 metaG | ecosystem: Host-associated > Plants > Roots > Rhizosphere > Soil | place...
GGTGGCGCTGGCGGTACGTAGGCCGGAGCTTTTCTTGGAAGATCAGCGGCCGATGCCTGACTTGCAGCCAGACCAATGACCGCAGCAAGCAGTGTCAATGAAGATTTTCGCATCGTAATCCCTCTTGTGAAATCTTGTGCCAGACGGAGCGCACGCCCGTTCAGGCTATGACGCTTTTTTAAGCTAAGCAGCCATTAAGCGCCCATAAAATCTAAGCTTTTGCACAACTTGGCCGGCGTCCTGTGCCAAAAAAGTCACACGAATCCTTATCGCAGCCCTGCGCCGAGATTCTCTATGCATTCTGAAATCGAGGCAAATACCGCGTGACATGACCTAATTGGCGCGTGCAGATTTCTTCGGTCGCCGTTTCAGCATTTCTCTGATTTGACCAGGCGTTTTGCCGTGGACGGCGTAGCCGCGACGTTCAAGCTCCGCTAGTGCTGCATGTTTCAGCTTTGCCAATTCTTCGCGTTTGTTTTTGCGCTCACCAGTCTGACTAATACTCAATGGCCATCCCCCCGAGTAATTTCCCCGAGGTAAAGTAGTACATGCGCACTCTGCGATTAAGATCGTCCGAGCGGAAATGCTTAGATCATCGCGGTATGTTGCAAGATTACAACTGCGGCGATCATAAATCATCACGTCGACTAGCGAACCGGTGTGAGCGTGAAAGATGCACGACTTTGTAACAAGGCTCCGGGTCCTTTGTCGTCCGTCTTTCAAAAGCGGACATTTGCGGTGCAAAATGGCATGTCCGCTTTACATCCAAAAGCAGACATGTGCAGCGCACAAGCCGATGTCCGCTAAGTGCCAATAGCCGACATCCGCTATCGATTACTCGATTACTTGGTCGGCCCGGAGGAGAACCGACTGAGGGATGGCAATATTGAGCGCGTTTGCCGTTTTCGCATTTATGATCAACTCAAACTTCGTCGGCCGCTCGATCGGCAGGGTGGCCGGTTCGGCACCCTTGAGAACGCGGTCAACGTAGTGAGCGAGCCGATGGTAGGACTCTGCGAGGCGCGGTCCGTAAGTACAAAGAGCGCCACTCTGCGCGAATATTGCCCACCCGGATATTACGGGCACTCGGCGGCCCATCGCGAACTCAATAATCTTTTGCCGGTTCTGGATTGCAAAACCGTCAGCAAAAACAGAAATTGCCTGAATGGGCGTTGCCGAAATCCGGGCAAAGGCGCCATCGAGCTCGCTGCGGTTTCGGGTCGCAAAATAATCGGTCTGCAGCCCTAGCCGTTGCCCGGCTTCCTCGGAATAGCGACGTTCGAGTTCCTCTCCCGGATGTTCGGGATTGGCGATAATCGCAACGCGGCGAAGGTCCGGAATAAATTCACGCAACAGCTCGAGCCGCTTGCCATTGAATTCGGCGGCCATGAAGGTCAAGCCGGTCATGTTCCCATGCGGCCTGGCGAGGCTTTCTGCAAAGCCTGCGGATACGGGATCGCCGCTAAAGACATAGACAACTGGCGTTTTCAGCTTGAGCTTGCTGATTACTTCGACCGCGGCACCCTGCGCCACGATAAGATCAACGGGCAGACGCTCAAGATCGCTCGCAAGTTCGGGCACGCGTTCGATGGCATCATCGCCGTAGCGAAATTCAATCGTTAGATTTTTTCCCTCGACGTAACCAAGCTCGGCCAGGGATTCGCGCATAGCCTTGACATAAGGCGTGAGGCTGGCTTCCCGCTGAGCCGTAAGCCAACCTATACGGGCGGGCTTCGGGACACTTTGTGCGGCGGCATAGTCTGGACGCCACACCAACAGGCCTAGCGTCGCCAAAAAACTACGGCGATCCACTGTCACCTCCATGAGGTCCGCCAAAAAAACGAGAATAATCATACCACAAACGGTGACGATGTCCGCTTTGGGTCAAAAGCGGACACGTGCAGCGCACAAGCCGATGTCCGCTTTGTGCCAATAGCGGACATCGGCTAAATCTCACTCTATGACTTCATCTGCTCGTCAGAAACAGCTCCACATTATTGCTGCCGCGACGGCTTTGATAGTCGCGTCAAGTACGGCCATGGCAGAACCGAAAAACGTTCTTCATCCGATAAAGCAACTCATCGTATGAAGTCGCCACAGTCAGTACCTGCGCCACTTCGTCAATGGCCCCCCAACAATCCAACTTTCAGGGAATACGAGGAGCTTAAACGCCAAGGTTGGTACAAAGCAGATAAGGCTTGATGCGCAGCAGGGCAAACCGCCGATTTTGTTTGCGCCAACGGCGGGCGACCTCACTACGTCCGAGGCGTCTACATGGGCGTGGCGCTGACGCGGGCGAAAGCGCTCCAGACCGCCATCACCGTTCACTTTAGTTTCCACTCGTCACATTGGTCCATATAAGCTTGAAACGCACCGCTCGCCCCCGTCAGTATCGTAACGGTCTGCCGAGTTGTATGTGAGCAGACCCAACGCTGAGCCTGCTTGTCTTCTACTGGGGCCGGTTTCGGTGGCGGCGCTTCAATTTTTGGTGGGAGCGCCTCAGTTTTCGGAGGGGGCGCCTCAGTTTTCTGAGGCATGAACTGCGAGATTACTAGTCCCACAGCTCCTGCTGCTATTACTGCGGTTATTATCCAGGCGACTGCCGACTGCACCTTAGGCGACATCGTAGCGCTCCCACAGCGTCGTTCTTACCTATTGGCAGTCTAAAGAACGTCGCGTCATACGGAAATCCGTATAAACGATCTATGTCCGCTGTTACCCCAAAAGCGGACATTTCGCCGTTCACTCGATCACTTCGTCGGCAGTAAGCAGGAGTTTCGGTGGTACTGTTAAGCCGAGTGACTTGGCGGTCTTTAGATTGAAGATAAGCTCAAATCTGGTGGGCTGCTCCACTGGTAGTTCACTTGGTTTTGCACCTTTCAATATTTTGTCGACATACCCCGCGGCGCGATGAAAAAGGTCGACGTCGCTTGGGCCATAACTCATTAGGCCTCCCTCTTCGACAAATCCTGAATAGAAATACACGGCTGGCAGCTTATACTGAGCGGCAAGATCAACCGTTCGCTTTCTTTGGCTGAACAAAATCGGATCCGTCAGAAGAATGAGAGCCTGTGCAGAGGCTTTATTCATTGCAACGAATGCATCCTCCAATCCGACTTCAGTTGATATTTCGGCCGAATGAAGTTGCAGTGCCATTGCTTGAGCTGCTGTCTGCATCTCCTTCATTTCAATCTTGGATTGCGGGTTTTTGGCATTAGACAGCACTGCTATCGACGACAGATTGGGCACGATCTCTTTCAGCAATTCGAGGCGCTTTGTTCCTAACTCCGGAGCAACGATGCTGAAACCGGTTGCATTGCCACCTGGACGGGCAAGAGTGTCCACCAGCCCGGCGGCGACCGGATCACCCACGATAGCCATCACAATCGGAATTGTTTGAGTTGCGGTTTTGAGAGCCTTCGTAGCGGAAGTTCCGCCTGTGACGATGACATCAACGTTGCTGCGTACTAGATCAGCAGCAAGTCCAGACAGCGTATCGAATTGGTCGTCTCCCCATTTCCATTCAATCGCGATCGTCTTTCCCTCCACATACCCAAGTTCGCTAAGGCCATCGAGGAACGCCTTTGTGCGGCGTGACCACGCTGCCGGGGCGCCCGGAAGGAGGACGCCAATCCGCGGTATTTTTCTTAGTTGTTGCGCTCGAACATGCGTCGGCCATATCGCCATGCCGACGACAAAAAGGATTGTAAAGTCGCGCCGCCTCATGTGGCCTCTAATCTGCTCAGAGCACCGTATCGTCTGAAGCTACACTGTTGAAGGTGTCGGTGTCCGCTTTGGGTCATTAGCGGACATTTGCGGTGCAACAGCCCATGTCCGCTTTACTCCCGTTAGCGACTGCCAAAGCGGATATGGCGCGCGTCTCAAACCCGGGCTGACGATTAATGGCGGCCAACAGTTTCGGTCTTGGACTTTTCTCCCACCTGGTTAGCGTGTTTGGCCATTTCCAGGCAGGTCAGCAATTCCACGTAACTTGGGGGGCCACCGGTCGCGACCAAACCCGTGCAACGGCTTCGCTGTATTGAGCTATATTGAGTCCAGTCCTGTTGTAGCGTGCTGCGGGCGTCTTGCTCGTCTCGCTGGCACGCTGGCGCGTCGCGCCCGGGCAAACCTGATGCTGCAGCAACTGGCTCACAGGTCCGCTCGACATCGAATTTTGGCACTGAATCCAACGCCAAAGCGATTTGCGACGCGGTCAATATCATTGCCAACAGCGCGGGCATGATCCTGGTTCCTCTGCCTCGCTAGCGGCGTCGCCCTATAGGATTTTAATGGCAGAAGGGTCACCGGGTACTTTAGGGGACGTCTGGTGAGCTCTTCCGAGATCGCGGGCCGCAACCTCCCACGGACTGCAACCGCGGCTTCCAGGATTCTAACCACTGGACTCGGTTTAAGTTTCGGGAACTTGGTCTGCATACATGTGCGGTGAGAAAACAAATGTCCGCTTTACCCCCAAAAGCGACCAAGAGTGCGTCGGGACCTGAGTTACCAGCGCGGCACTAAATCAACGTCACGAACCATGCAGGTGTCGTACATCTGTGCATGATCAATTAGTACTCGCTAACCACCGCGCCTTGAAATCAATCATCGCCTGTTCGCGTGTCGCTGAATATCCGCGGTTGTGAACCGATTCTGGGATTTCACGTGCCGTTATCGTCCAGAGCCACGGCTGGCCTTTCGGTGCTTGCGGGTGAAGCATGATGCGCCCGACGACGACATTGCGGGCCCGATCACGCACAATGTAATCATCGTCCGACCACGCTCCGCCAAGGCTTTTGCTGGCTTTGACTAGAACAAAATGGTCTAGCCAACCCGTCATTTCGCCACCGGAACAAAACGCTCGCAACCAGGGTCAATTTAGCACACTAGAAGGGGCCCATGTCCGCTTTGGGTCAAAAGCAGATATATGCAGTGCAAAACGGCATGTCCGCTTTACCCCTGAAAGCGGACATTTGCGGTGCACCAGTGCACGTCCGCTTTGGGCCAATAGTGGACATTCGCTGCCGGCTTTCCATGTGTCAGCTGCCGGACCGACGCTGCCCCACTTTCCAGAGTTATCGTTCACCATCGTCTGCTGCAGGGTGTGTCAGGCGTCGGTGCTATAGAGACCGCTCGCTCCGGCCTTCAATTGGCGTCGCCTTGCGCCAGTTTGAATCCATTCCGCACTCTGAGGACATCGTGCATCCAACGTGCGCCAAGTGCGGCGCGCCGATGTGGCTCACTCGAATAGAGCCGGATGAACCCGGTTCTGAGAAGCGCACTTTTGAGTGCAAAGCCTGCCAAAACGAGGTGATCGAAGTCGTCAAGTTCCGATAGGTCGCGGTTGGCCATGCAATCGGTCAGAAGCGGACATCAGGGCTTGCGGAAAATTCAATATTGGGTCGCTAACGGACTGCAAAGAAAGTGGCGCTGAGATCTCAAGCATGAGAGAGCCCCGGAAGATGACTAGCCGAGACTCTCCGGGAACGGATCGGCTTTCTGGTAGTATTTCGATGGACCGCAAACTCGGTTCATCAATTCCGCGAACCGGCGGTGAAAGTCAGCGTCGAATTCTATGCGGTCACGGCCCGCGATATCATCACGCGCCAGCTCATCAAGCTGGCGCTTTAGTAAGTTTCACTCATTGGTTTTTGACATCACGCCTATGGCTCCGCACCTATGACGGCCTCCGAAAGCATGCCCGTTAATGGGCTGCCAGTAGGACTGAGGGCACTTAGGCAACGAGCAGAATGAACAAGCGTTCATCCTCGGCTAACACAATTTAGTGTTCGGTAACGTTGTTCACGCCTTCGACTGTCTGTGGGTTCCAACTGGGCATGTATTCCGCAAAGGGGGTTTGAGGCGTAAATTTCTGCGGGGGTTTTATGCCGATCAAAAAATATATTCCTGGGACAACGTTTGGACCGGAAACGATAAAGGACATGACGACTGCATTCGAGCGGATACGAGGAGTTTTGAAACTGAAAGATCCCGACGACCCGTTAATTGAAGTCGTAGCCAAAAAAGTTATTAGCCTTGCATCTCAGGGGACCCTTGATCCGAAAGAAATTGAGCGTCTCGTGATAGCGGACACCAAAGGTACCTGAGGCGCAGCCAATTTTGGCGCAAAAGGTCATGTCCGCTTTGCGGACATGTGCGGTGCCACTAGCGCATGTCCGCTTTGTGCCAATAGCGGACATTACGCTTATCGCGCTTCGTGAAACTCCATCAGCTGCTGGACTGGCACCGACACGACATTGGGCGTCCCATGGGCGTCAAAGCGCTGAGGAGTAAATATTTGATCTGGATCAACGCGAGCCGCTTGCCGTCAAGTCCAAGCTAAAAAACGCCGGGGGCGGCGGATGGCCATGAGTAGCAAAGCTGAACAATATCGCTGTTACGGAGACAAAGCTTTGGCTTCCGCGAAGCAGGCTACTTGCGAGGAAGAAAAGGCTGGATTGCTCGAAATTGCCGAAGCTTGGTTCAAGCTAGCCAGGGAGCAAAGCGACACGGCAGGCACCCCGCAATCGACGCCAATCGCCAGCGACGGCTGAATACAAGCGTCAGTCATTCACCAAAATTCGCTCGTCAATGAGTGTGTTCTACCCATACCGTTTAAAGGACGGCTACACGCTGCTGACTATCGCGGCTCGGTAATTACTTTGCTCGTCAGGCGCACCAATTCGGCAACGCTGCTGATGCCCAATTTCCTCATCACGCGTGCGCGGTGCTCCTTAATGGTTCTTTCGGCCGTGCCCAACAGGTGCGCGATATTCTTATTCATGTGGCCCCGAACGATCAACGCCATGACCTCTTTTTCGCGCGGCGTAAGCTTATCTATTAATTTGCTGGCGGCGTTCCGTCCTGCGTCTCTTTGAAGCCTGACGCTATCGCGTTCCTCGGCGACCTTGATCGCATCCAGCAGTTCGTCGTCCTTGAACGGCTTGGGCAGGAAGTCCACGGCACCGGCTTTCATTGCCTCTACGCTCGCGGGAACCGTTCCTCTTCCACTAAGAAAGATAATAGGCCGCTCAATCCCCCGCGTAACAAGCTCATGCTGAACATCCAGCCCATTCTTGCGGGGCATTGACAGGTCGAGCACAGCGCAACCGGGCATCGATGCATCGTGTTCATCGAGAAAAGCCTGTGGTGAGGAGTAGGCCTTGGTTTTATAGCCTGCTGCTCGCAGAAACCTGCTCAAGGCGTCCAATATGCCTTGATCATCGTCAATGATAAAAACTGTAAAGTCGCGCAAAGCCTGTCCCTGTCACCGAATATTGGTCAGACATCTGCGTCGTCCCGAAGACAAGCGTATCTGACGCCGTTGGTGACACGCAATGTCCAATGACGGACGCCCACGCTGACGTCTTCGTGAGACACTGTTCGTTCGTTCCGAAGTTCCGTCGGGCAATTATGTCATTTAACACATGCGGATCGATTAATCCCATGTGTGGCATGAGCGCCATACGGACCATCTTAATCGTCTGCTGGAATTTCAATTGGCGGACCTTGCAGAGAGTTCACTCAAGCGGAGTTGATCCCTTTACTCCGCTAAGAGCGGTCCCGGTCCTCCGTCGCAGCATCGGCTGGGCCGCTCACATAACGAGGCAGCCAAGTCCATGCGCGACCGCGCCGTGCTCGTTGCCTTGATCGTGATCAGCATCCTATTTGCCGCAGGATTGTCTTTCGAATACCTGCGATAACCGGGTGTCACTCAAAGCACACCACACCCCCGTTTATTTAGACTGCAAGACCGCGCCGCCAATGTCCGCTTTGGGTCAAAAGCAGACATGTGCAGCGCACAAGCCGATGTCCGCTTTGTGCCAATAGCGGACATTGCAGTTAGCGCGACAGTTCAATCAGCTGCGAGTACTTTGGGCTGCGTGCCGGTCACATCAGGGGCAATGTTCGACGAGCTTTCTTGAAGCACGAAGCTTAATTTGCAAATAAGCCCTGTCGTTGCAAAAGTCGCCTCGACGGCGCCGCCAAACTGCTCAAGGGCATGTGAAAGTAGTCGCGTTCCAAAACCGCGATGGACCGGCGCAGTAACAGTTGGTCCGCTGCTTTCACGCCATTCGAGGTCCAATCGTACATCGGCAAGCGACCACTGGATTGATAGGCTACCCACCGAACTCGACAAGGCACCGTATTTTGCAGCATTGGTAGCGAGCTCGTGAACGAGCAGCGCCACCATCAACGCTAACTTCGGCGGCAGCAGGACATCTGGCCCCTCCATCGACACTCGCGATACGCCATAGGGGCGAAGTTCGGCGGAGAGGATGCCGCGAAGGGCTGCACCTTGTCCCTGCGCGGCCATGATAAGGTCGTCGGTGGCCGAGAGCGCAGTAAGACGGCTTAAAATGGCATCTCTAACTTGCGGATCATCACGAAGTTGAAAACTTATGATGGACTGGATGGTAGCGAGTTTGTTTTTTAGTCGGTGTGCAAGCTCGTCAACGGCCAGTTTTCGAAATTTCTCTTCGTCTTCAAGGCGCTTCGTAATCCTGCGATAGTGATCTGCGGCCCATACTATGAGCAGAGAAGCGAAAAAATACATTAGTAAACCGATTTGTTGTCCCAAGGTCACCGCGAAAGACGTGAAATGCGGCGGCATGAAAGCCCACCAACCAATAAAGCCGCCCAATGCTGCAGCAAATACACCAGCCCCCGCGCCGCCCAATCAGGGCCGAAAAAAGCACCGCGGGATAAAAAGTCGGAAAATCCGGAAGATGCAGAATGTGTTCACTCAGTAGTCCCAGCCCCCAACGTAAGAGGCTGGCGATAGCAACACACGATGTGGCAAAGACGTAGGCTTCGGGAGAACCGGGGGAAATCCGGTGCCAATTGGTCCAGTTATTTTCGCCGGAGATGTGCACGGCACCACCCCATAATTATGCCCATGTACCTATATGATTTCGGATCGTCAGTTTAGCGTCAAGGCACTGGTGGTTAGCGTTAGCGACGTGCTGCCAAGATCACGGTGGGACGGTTGTGACGTGCGTAGCGCGGACGTGACAGCGGCAGACCATCATCGATATGCCCCCAATCGCGGAACGAACCGCCATCGCGAAGGTCATGCACTTTGGCAAGCACACTGACGTGGTACATCATGTTCGCCGTCTTGCCCCAGCCACGTTGGTCAAAATCACAGGCGTTGCCGGTGTAGTGCCGCGAGCCGCGAACGTGACCGCGACGCGCGAAGCAATGAATCTGTTTCGGCTTGTAACCGATCTCCATCAGGTCAGCGATGAAGGCTTGCATCTTCGGTGCCATCTTCTCTGATAACGTGATGTCGATGCCTGCAGCAGTCGCCACTGTCACGAGACCGTGGCCCGGATTGCCGCTAGCGTCGACAGGACGAGCCTTTGGCAGTACCGGCCGCGCAACAGGAGGATGACGGTGTACTGTGCGACGCTCGATCACTTTTGGCGTCGTGGACAGATAATTTGGGCACACGCGGTCACCGCAAAACTGAGTGACCGGGCCGATTGTCGCTTGTGGGTCAGGCCTTGCATTGGATGGAGTCGCGAACACGCAACCGAGCATGAGCGCGGCAGCGCAAGTGTGCTGTCGTTTCATGTGACAGGTCCCTTTTGTTGTTTGTTCATCTGAAAGCGCCAAATCGAAGCTTGCGAATCCACCTCACCCTGCGAATCCGCAGCCACCCAAGCCTATGAATGGCCACGATCGAAAAGGCAGTAGAGTGGTACTTGCGATCCGATTGGGCGCGGAGTGGTGCTGAAAGGTGACATTGCATGTCAAAAGACACGGCGCTATCGCGCGCAATGAAATCCATACTCGCCGCCAACACTAGGATAACAATGACCAAAGCGACGCCGCGCACATATTAGGGGCATTCGCCCAAGAGCGCCTTCAATGTTAGCGGTTATGTGAATTGAGTAACTTGAGTAAGTGGCGTCGTCGACGGCGCAACTTAGCACCGAGTTCCTGTGTATGACTGAGGGCACAGGGCAAGAACTTTTCTTCTGTGTGTCATTTTAGGAAGACAACTTTTGCGGATCTCAGGAGTTGACATTCATATCGGGGGACAGACAGCAGTGATATTATGCACCCCCTAAGCACACGGTCGGACTTCAGCACATTTCAGAAGCGCTGATCGCGTCCGGTTACACTAAACTCGACGCGCAATCGAAAGCGCTCGGGCTTCATCGAAGCACGGCGTGGACGATAGTTAACGCCAGACACAAGCTTGACCGCTTATCTACCAAGACGACCAAGCGCATTCTCGCAAATCCCGAACTTCCATCATCAGTTCGTTCCGTTATGCAGAAATACCTGGCCGAAAGGTCCGACGCATTAGCCAGGCGGACTAGGCGACTAAATCGCACCGGACCAAACAGTGTATCAAATGACGTATGAAATGTAGACGCAGTTAGATTTCGCTCGCGAAGAGATGCAGGCCGGCTATCGGCCATGCGCCAGCGGAAATTTCCGGCCCCACTTTTTTGTTGGCTCGTGTCTTTCTTAAATGCAGAGCCTTGCAGTTCGGGGCTATATTCCAAAGGCCGTTTCGATCCCCCAAATTCCCCGAAACGCGTCGTCTGAACTTCCGACTTTGGGCCGCATCCTCGCGATACGGCCCGATTTTTAGACGGGCTTTGTTTCCGCAGCCGGGAAAGAGTGCGTCGCCGGTTGACCAAGGAAGGGTTCCGGCGCGGATTAGGACTACTTGATAATGTCCGCAATTATGTTCTGCGGAGATACGACCACGATCTGATTCTCGGTGAGAAAGAATTTGTATGTTCTGACTTGCGGTACCTTCTCGGCCACGAGTGGTGGAAAGGTCTGCAATGCGATATCGGGTGGTGCTTTCTCGCCAATCCTGATCTCGGTGCTGCGGGGCACTTGCTCGATATGCATGTCCTTTAGCACGATCTCTGACGTGGTCTTGCTCGGCGGTGAGCTGGATCGACCGCGGCGGAATCGGCTCTTTATCGTCCGGCGGGGTTTGGGCAATGGCACCGCCGACCAAAAATCCGGCGGTCAACGCCATAACCAAGGCTGCGCGCTTCATAACCGCCCCAATCCGATCCCAACGCTCAATGGTGTCTCGTGACAACCACGATCGTGGTCCCGCTGTTCCATGGGGGAACCGTAGGTGTGGTGACGGTGTTGTCGGTCGCGCAGGGAAATGATGGGTAAGTGCAGGGCTACGACGATATGTCTCACAAAGACGGGCGCGAAAGACTAGAAATGGTGACAGCCGGTGTCAGATGCCGAGGGCGGGATGGAGCGGCGTGGACAGCGGCGCGCACGACGCTACGAACGACGGGAAACGCGACGCGGAGGCAGTAAAGAGACCACTGGCACCACGAAGTAGTTGGAACCTAGCCGATTACGGCTGATGTGTTGGCACCGCCCCAGCGCGTAGAAATCAAGCGGAGGGTAAAATGTCTAAAGTGCGAATGTACATTCTGGCAGCAGTCGCCACGGCTGGCATTGGACTTGGCGGAACCTTCGGTGCCTCGGCAGTGCCAATCAACGGAAATCTAGTAGGCGCAACTGCTCCCGTGCCAGAGCTACATAAGGTTTATTACTACCATAGACACGCGCGCCGATACTACCGGCGAGCCTACCGCCGTGGCTACTATGGTGGCTACTACGGTGCCTACAACCCTGGCTACTACGGCGGCTACTACCGTCGTTATTAGCAATGTAGTGCTGGTAGCCTGACAGTTATCGCGTCTGGCACTGCACAGGCCCGGCTCATTTGCCCGGCTGTGGCGGCGCTTTTTCTTTTTCTTTGCCCCTTGAGTTCCCTTTTAGTTTCGGCGCGCACGGCGGAGCCGCAACTCGATGTCCGCTTTGGGTCATTAGCGGACATTTTGCGGTGCGGGAGCGATGTCCGCTTTACCCCCGGAAGCGGACATTCGCAGCTCGGTCTGGAATGTCCGCTAAGTGCCAATAGCGGACATGGCAAAGCGCCCGACTTCCCAAGGAGCAGAAGCCCCAACCTTTCGGCCAGGGCTTCGCGTGCGATTGCGCTGTAAAGGGGCAAACCAAAACAGCGCACCCGGCACAATAATTTAATAACATCTAATCCCGCCCAAGGTCATGTCTGCTAATTGCCAATAGCGGACATTTGTCTCGAAAGAGCATCACGAACGACATAACGTCGCGTGGCCCGCAAACCGATACCAGGGCCACCCGATGCTATCGAGCACGCTAGCAGGGAACAAGATGTCGCGCGCGGACATCCATGCTCCCGCGAAACTTCACTTGCAAAACTCTTCGTAGACAGCCATTGGAAAAAAGAGGCGTCCAATTAATAATTTAAATGAAGATGTTTCTCACTGCTTTCAGCTTGTACCCGTCCGTCTCTGCGAAAAACTCGATGATCTTGGTCCCTGCCGAGTGCATCGATCGAGAAAGGATTGACATGCCTACAACGTCGAACCACGATTTCATCGTGTTTAGTCCGAGATCGCGCGCGAGCGTGGAGCCGCCCAGTTCGTGCAGGTTGAACGCCGCGTCACCGTGGACGAGGCCAAGGCGCGGTTTGCCGAACGTGCTATACCCGGACGCCAGCACAGCGTTGGCTCAACGAGCCGCCAGCATCACGGTCAGCATTGGCGGCAAAGATGCGTGGACCCGGTCCACGATAGCCAAGCCAGACGCTCCCACCGTTTACCGGGTAAGCGGCTCGCCCCTCTCCCGGCGAAGTGCGACTCCGAGGTTTGAGCCCCAGAAACCGGTCCTGTTTCCGGGCGCGTTTCTCCAGAGGCGCCAGCGTCACCCGTAGTGCTCGCCAGCGTCCACGTAAGTGCTCGCCAGCGCCACCGTATGCACCCGCCAGCGGCACCGTATGCAACGCCTGTGCGCTCATCGGACAAGATCGTGTCAGATGATCCGGGCGAGGTTTCTCCAGAGAAGCCCGCCTGTACGCTTGTGATGCAGCGGTCGCACCACTTACTGGGTAAGCGGCGAAACCTGCACCGCGGCCACGGCTGCAAGGCTTGTAATTTTAGCGCGATACGGTAGATTTTACCCCACTGATGGAGAGAGAAGGCCCAACGGGCAACCGTTGGGGAGGGAACATAAACCTTCGAGGGCGCGTGGCCCTCGCTTCATCAGGAGTGCGTCCGTGTCGCGACGGCCAAACGACCAACCTTTCACAAAAACCGCAGTGCGCAGGCTTATGAAAATCGCCGATGGTCAGGGCGTGAAGAACTACCGTATCGCCATCGGCAGTGAAAATGGAAAACCAGTGTATTCGCTGATCGTCAACAACGCTGTGTCGGCAACCGAATCCGACACCAATCCTTGGGATGAGGTTCTAACCGATGCTGCGCACGAAAAGCGGCCTGCCTAAATATTGTTCGTGGAATGTTGATCGTCACGGCAAACGCCGTGTCCGATTCCGCAAGGCCGGATGCACCGCCTACCTGACCGGGACACCATGGTCCGAAGATTTCATGCGCCAGTACGCAACGGCGCTCGATGGAGTGAAGGCACAAGCCGGAAATATCGGTGCCGGGCGCACGGTTGCCGGGAGTGTCGGCGCGTTGGTCGCCGCCTATCTCGATCCGCTCGCAAAAAGTTCGCCGTTCAAGAACGGTGCCGCTGAGACGCAACGGACCCGGCGCAACATCTTAGAAAATTTCCGCGCAGCTTATGGGCATCTGCCGCTTTTCCGCACCGACGCGAGCGGGCGGCGGACCATGTTGCTGACACGCGAGCACGTGCAACGCATCGTTAATGAAAAATCCGCCACGCCATTCGCCCAACGCAATTTCCTGAACACGTTACGTGCGATGTTCAAGTGGGCAATGGCCGAGGGCCGCACGCCAGATGATCCGACACTCGGCGTCACCCGCATGAAGGCCAAGACCACGGGATACAAGACATGGTCCGAAGACCATATAGCGCGGCTTGAAGATAAGCATCCTGTCGGCAGCAAAGAGCGGCTGGCATTCGCGCTCATCCTCTACACCGGCTTGCGTCGCAGTGACGTTGTCAGGATTGGACGCCAGCATGTTCACAATGGCGTTCTCAGCATCGAGCAAGGCAAGACCGAAGGCGGCGAAGAAGCCCATCTGGAAATTCCGTTGCATCCCAAGTTGCGCGAGATCATTGACGCCACGCCTACGGTAGGCGTCAAAACTTTTCTCGTGACGCATTTCGGCAAGCCGTACACAGCGCCCGGATTCGGCAATTGGTTTCGCGAACTATGCAACGCGGCGGGGTGCTTTGACATTTCGGCGCATGGCGGACGCAAGGCGACCGCGCGCCGTCTTGCCGAAATCGGATGCAGCGCCAACCAGATCGCAGCGATCACCGGCCACGCCAGCTTGAGCGAGGTCCAACGCTACACGAAGGCGGCTGACCGCAAACGCATGGCGAAGGAGGCGATGCAGAAACTCACCGAGGGCGGATGGTGAACAATCATTGTCCAACCTTGGTATCCGGTTGGACAACTTCGGAGCTAAGACATTGAAATCACGACGGCACAAAATGCGAATGGTGGGCCCGGGAGGACTCGAACCTCCAACCAGACCGTTATGAGCGGTCGGCTCTAACCAGTTGAGCTACGGGCCCCTACGCTCCTTCTATCAATGCGCGTGGGCCATGCGCAACGCCGCCCTCTCCTGCACGGTCAGTGATTGGGCTAGGCTGCGCATCCATTCTCGCCGGAGCGCCCGCGCTATGCATGTCTTCAGCCTCGAGACCGAGCAACAATGGGACCCCAGGCATCATGTCGAAAAGATCCTCGGCAAAGTTGCCGACGGAGACTTCACAGTGGCCTGCTGGGAGCCAGGCCAAATCAGCCCCTATCACTGCCATCCGCACGCAACCGAAATCTACTTTTGCTTCTCCGGCGGAGGCACCATGCAGACACCGACCGAAACGATCGCGGTCAGACCCGGCGCCTTCTTGGTCCACCCGCCCGGCGAAGTGCACGAATACGAGAACGGACCGGCGCGCACGCTGCTTTTCCGCGTACGCTACGGAAGCGACATGCGCGCGCACCATTGCGACTGGCGCGGAAACAGGGATTGGAGGCAGTCCGCAGAAGACGCCGAATACTATCGTCGTCACCCGATCTGACTACATCTTCAGCAGCCGCCTGGCATTGCCGCTCAATATCTTCTCCTTGTCGGAGTCCGAGATCGAGACGCTCTCCATCCACTTGACCGCGGGCGGGTTCATGACAAACGGCCAGTCGACCGCAAACAGGATGTGGTCTACGCCCATCTCCAGCATGCAGCAGATCAAGGCCGGATCAGAAAAGAAACCGCTCGTCGTGACATAGAAATTCTTGCAAAAGATATCGCGGAAGCTCATCGCCTTCTGCCCCGGCCGCTTGAGCGATGTATCGATGCGCCACACCAGGAAAGGCAGCGTCTCGCCGAAATGGCCGAGAATGATCTTCAGGTTCGGATGCGCATCGAAGACGCCTGACAGCACCAAGCGTATCGCCTGCGTCGCGGTCTCCACCGTGTAGCCCCAGGCCGGCCGCACCACCAGGGGGAAGTCCTTGGCATAGTCCTGATAGTAGATTTCCGTCACTTTCGGATGGGGCAGCGAGGGATGAAAGTAGATCGGCACGTCGAGCTTTTCCGCGCGCTCATAGATCGGCCAGAACTTCCTGA
>Ga0105248_10004390_pt1 | contig 15609 bp, 13 predicted proteins | sample KBSS34metaG_FD_81524 | JGI IMG/M metagenome (GOLD analysis project Ga0105248, IMG submission 81524) | Switchgrass rhizosphere microbial communities from Kellogg Biological Station, Michigan, USA - KBS S3-4 metaG | ecosystem: Host-associated > Plants > Roots > Rhizosphere > Soil | place...
ACAAGACGCTGTACTACATCGATGTGGCGAAGCAGGAAGGCGCACGCTGCGTGCTGGGCGGTTCCCGCTCGACGCGCCCGGGCACGGAGAACGGCCTCTTTATCGAGCCGACCATTTTCGTCGACGTGCGCAACGACATGCGTATCGCCCAGGAAGAGGTGTTCGGGCCGGTCCTCGCCGTGATCAAGTTCGACTCGGAAGAAGAGGCGATCGCGATCGCCAACGATAGCAACTACGGTCTTGCGGCAGGCGTCTGGACCACCGACCTGCGCCGCGCGATGACGGTGCCCAAGCGCCTCGAAGCGGGCAGCGTGTGGGTCAACGCTTATCGCCTCGTCAGCTATCTCGCCCCGTTTGGCGGCGTCAAGGCTTCCGGGATCGGCCGTGAAAACGGCATTCGTGCAGTCTACGAGTATCTCGAATCGAAGAGCGTCTTCATCAATCCGACCCCGGGTGTCGAAAACCCGTTCGTGCTGAGCTAGCCGGCAGCGCGTCAGCCATGACGATCGTTGCGGCATCGCGCAGCAACGATCGTCGATTCATTCAAACGTTCTTCGCATACGCAAATCGCCCCGTGTCGAAGGTCGAAACGAGATAACGAGGCAACACAATGCGTTCGATGTGGATACCCTCTCGCAGCCTTGTGATGTTCGCGGGCCGTACTGCGCTGGCCGCGACACTCGGGCTGCTCTGCTCGCTTCTGCTTGGCTTGCACGAGCCGCATTGGGCGGCCTGGACGGTGGTTTCCGTCGGGATCGCGGTGCGCGGCGACGGTTTGCAGAAGTCTCTTAACCGTGCGATCGGAACGGTGGTTGGCGCGCCAGTCGGCGTCCTGCTGGTGTTCGTCGCGCACGGTAGCGAGCCGCTGCTCATTGGCATGCTCGCCGTGTGGCTCGCCACGTGTGTCTATGCGGGCATCCTGCTGCGCAACTACCGCGCCTACGCAGCGGTGCTGGCGGGCTATAGCGCGGTCATCGTCGGCATGTCTGTGGCGGGCGAAGCTGGACAGTTGTTCGAGCTCGGCAGAGACCGCTGCGCCGGCATTTTCATCGGTATCGGCTGCGCGCTGCTCGTGCTGCTCTCGTCACGCGACGTACAAGGCGGAGTGGCAAACCAGCGGATTCGCCACGCAATTGCCACGGCATGCGCGTGGGCCGCGGAGCGGCTTGCCGGTTTGCCACGTGCACCGGCTGTCGATGGCGCCGGCCCGCAAAGGTTGCGGGGGCAACTGAAGGCTATCCTTGCGCTTGACGGCGCTGTTCATGGCGCAATAGCCGAGTCGCCGGTGCTGTGGGCTCGCTCAGGCCGCTTGCACAGCGTTGTATCAGCGCTGCTCGACCTGCTCGTCACGTCGAGAAGCGTCGAGCGGAACTTCGAAGAGGCTGAGGCCGGCAAAAGCGCGATCAGCGCCGAGATCGACCACGCCGTCGCTGAAGCATCGGTATTGCTTGCATCGATTGCGCGCGCGTTGCGCGGCCATCAGGTGGGTGAGTTCGAAACGCTGCGCAGCATTCGCCAGCAGGCGCACGCGTTGCACGGCAGGCTCGCGTCCATCCGGGCGGACCACACGATCGAACGGCGGCGCATCGACCTGCTGTCAGCGCTCCTCGGCGCAACGCACGCAGCGCTGAGATCCTATTTTGCTTTGGCTGGGGAACGGGAAGGCGGCGCGATGTCCTGCTATCCAGCGCCGGTCTACGCGCTTGATCGCAGTCATGCGGTAGCGGCGGCGCTACGCGCCGGCCTTGCGCTGCTGTTGGCCGGCACCGTCTGGATTGCCACCGGCTGGCAAGGAGGACCGTTGTTCGTCGCTTTCACGGCGATTGCGATCGCGTTGTTCGCCATCCGGCCCGATCCCCGGCATACGGGCATTCACTTCCTTGCTTCGGGTGCAGTCGGGGCTGGCGTCGCATTGCTGTTCTACACCATGGTTATGCCGCACCTTCCGCATGCGGCTGGCGTTGCGTTCGCGGAGGGCGGCATCGTTTTGCTGGCGATTGTGATCTCGTCGTTGCTGTCGAATACGTTCTGGGCGTCGGGTTTCAGTCTCGTGTTCCTGGTCGTGTCGGATCCGCAAACCATTGCTCATACAACGGCCGGCGCCGTGAGCGGACATGCACTGGGCGTATTGGCGGGCTCCGCGCTGGCCGCGTTTGCATTCCATGTCGTTCCGTCACGCAGCGTTGAAAACCGGTGGCGCAGGCAGCGTCTCAAACAGATCGCGGACACCATCGGGACGCTGATCGCCTCGCCCGTCGAGCCGCACACGACCGACACGTATCACGCCTGGCAAAGCCGCAGTATCGACAGCCTCGTGCGACTTGCGTTGCCCGCCGCATCCGCAGAGGAAGTGGACGAATGCATGACGTGGATCGAGATTGGAATCGAGCTGCTCAAATTGCGCGATGCTTTTCGTGCTGATGCTGAATTGCTTCCAATGGATACGCGAAAGACACTCGACGCATTGCTCGCAGATATCGGCAATCGCGAACCTCAAACATGGCATGCGCGGCTGGTCGCCGCCAATGCTGAACTGCAGGGCGAGACGCTGATGATAGATCAGCGTTTACTGGGTATCCGCTCGAGGATTCTTGAACTCGTATCGCTCTTGAAGCGCGTTGCCGCAGCAACCGCTTGCAACGAATCGGAATCCCCTTTTCCGACTCGTTTTACCAGCCACCGGAGATTTGAAAATGGCACTGCAACCGTCGGTCCAGATCGCTGAACGATTCTGGCGTGAAGTATGGCAATTGCGCAATCCGGACGCCGCGGATCACCTGGTGTCGGAGGACTTCATCGTCACGTCCGGCGGTCAGGACATCCGCTCGCGCGAAGCATTCAAGAGATGGGTGGCAGCGTTCCTCGCAAGCATCGACGATTTTGAGTTCAATGTCGTCGAGACCTTCCAGAACGAAGCGGGCGACCGGGTCGTCAGTCGCTGGCGTGTGACCGGAAAGAACAATGGCTTCATGGGTTCGAACCCAGCGGCTTGCCGATCGACATGACCGGGACCGCCGTGCTGCAGGTCGATCAGGACGGTTGGTTGCGGCACAACTGGGTGGAGCGCAGCGCGCTGGAAGTGCTCCGCAGCGTGGAGGCAAGCAAGCGGCGCAGAAATGCTATAACTGGCGGGAGAAACTGAAGCGCAAGCGCCAGAAGATTGGACTATTTTCTTCCTCGCATCCGGAGCCTTCGGCCGGCGCGCAGACGCGGCCTGGATGTCCAGGTCGTCACTTTGCCGGGAAGGCGTGGCGGCGACCGAACCAGACCACCAGGAAGGTAGGTACGAGCAGAAGAGCAATCATGCCAGGCAGGTACCGAGCGCCGAGCGTCGTCAGCACTGCGCCACCGACTAGACCGCCACCTGCAATCGCTATATTCCATGAAGTGACAAATATCGATTGTGCGACATCGGCGGCTTCGCCAGCAGCATTGGCCGATGCGTTCTGATATAGCGTGCCGGCACCACCAAAGCTAAGCCCCCACGCTGTGATGCTCGCGTAAATGACGAACGCAGACGCTTGCCAGAAGAACATCGCTGTGCAGGCGAGGCAGAACAAGGCGACGCTCGCAAGGATGAGCTCTCGGAGCCACTGGTCAACAAGGACGCCGACAATCCAGATGCCCACGACAGCGCTCACGCCGAAAACGAACAACGCTGTTTGCACGCTGCCAGACATGCCTGACGAAACGAGGAACGGCGAGATGTAGGTATAGATGACGTTGTGGGACATCGCATACGCGAGCGTGACGATCAGCACAGACTTCACACCCGGAATGCCCAACACTTTGCCAATGGACAGATGGCGACTTGAGGCGAGACCCGGGAAGTCGGGCACACCAAAGCGAACCCACACCAGCAACAGAACGGTCAGCGCACTCATGACACCGAAGGCGGAGCGCCAGCCTAGAGCGTGTCCGAGAACGGTGCCAAGCGGGATACCAAGCGACAGTGCGATTGGTGCGCCTACCATTGCTATCGCGATGGCGCGACCACGAAGGTGTTCGGGGGCCATGCGACTGGCGTGACCCGCAACAAGAGCCCAAAGCAGACCCGCGAAGACCCCGGCGAAGAATCGTGCAGCGAGTGTAATCACGTAGTTCGTCGACAGGGCTGTCACAGTATTCAGCACCAGGAAGCCACCGATGGCCAGCAGCAGCACGGACCTTCTACACCACCCGCGCGTCATCGCCGTCAAGGGGATGGCTGCGATTATCGAGCCAATCGCGTATGCAGTCACGAGCTGCCCGGTCAGCGCCTCAGAAACATTCAGATCTGCACCGATCTGCGGCAACAATCCCGCCGGCATTGCCTCGGTCATCATTCCAATAAAGCAGGCTGTGGCCAATGCAAGTAAACCCAGTATTGGGAGTCTGGTTGATGTGTCTATTTCAGTTGAAGCTGCGGGTGTGGCCATTCTGTTCTCGTCGTGCGTAACGTCTGTATAGATGCCGCGCGTTTTTCAGCGGAACGATGCCCCCCAAGGAATTGAGATTCGGACAGGTCCACCACATATGTCGCTTCGAGCGGTTAAGATTAGAAAGGTAACTGTTCGGCAGCCCCCCCTCTACACACCGTTTAGTTAGTGGTTTGAAAAATGAACATCATCAACAGACTGCCGGGCTTGCCCGGCGAGCGAGCGCTAGCCGTTCTTTCAGGACGCTGGAAGGCGGTCATCCTCTATGTGCTGCAGGATGGGCCGCAACGTACGTGCGAACTGGAGAAGCGTATTGCCGGAATCTCGCAGAAGGTTTTAATTGAGCAGCTGCGAGCGTTGGAGGAACACGGAGTAGTGAACCGACAGCCGAGCGCCGCGGATAGCCAAGGGATCGAATATATGCTCACCCCGCTTGGCATAAGCCTGCGGCCCATCCTCGATTCCCTGATCGAATGGGGAGTTCGCCACGCCGAAGAGCTCGACGAGGGCCATAGGCTCTTGCCATGCGACGCTGTCGTTCGCGAACGGATTGGCTAACGCTAAGGGCCGTCGCTCACTAACGCGTTATGTCTGGTCAACACGGTATCTGGCGGCAGGTGCTCCGGGTACGGCTCGTACACGAGCGGGCGTATGCGAGAGCCGGTAGGGCACTTTGAGAATCGGCCAGAAGCCGCCGTTGGGATCCGTTGCAACACCCAATATATCCGCCAGAAAATCTCCGTCTTCCATCAGTTCATGCACGCGAGCGACAGGTACGGCGCTGACGCCCACCTGTGCGAGCGCCGCGATCGCTGCGCCCCGCGTCAGCGAGGCGCAACGCGTCTGCCGCGCATAAGCGGCAAGCACAGACGTGTCCGAACCCGCTTCACCTTCGAGCCAGACGTGGCCGTCGAGACAACGCACAGCAACACCCGTCGGCTCCGGCGTGCCCGCTGCAAACAGCGCGCACCATGCGGCCACGTCCTGCATCGAAATTTCGACGAAGCTGCCGGCCTGCTGGGCGGGGTCGGCAAGGCATGCCACGATCGCAAAGAGCGCAGCCTGCCCGCCCAGGATGTCAGCTGCGGATGCGCCCGCTTTAACCGGCTCGCCGTTGCTGCGGGTCAGGTCCATCATGCCGCTCATTGCCTGAATGACGGTGTCGAAAGCGGGCCTCGCGGGATAGGCGGACCGCAGGCCGAAGCCGGAGATCGAACAATAGATCAGGCGCGGGTTGATCCGGGCCAAGGGCTCGCGGCCGAAACCAAGCTTCGCGAGTGCCCCGGGTCGCAGATTTTCTATCAGCACGTCCGCGCCGGCGAGCAGGGTTCTCAGATACGCGCGGTCGGCTTCCTGTTTGAGATCAAGCGCGATGCTTTGCTTGTCCGTGTTGTTGAGCGCAAAAAAATAGCTTGTGCCGCCTTGTCCCGGTGTCCATGAACGCGCCACTTCGCCGTCCGGCGGTTCGACCTTTACAACCTCCGCACCGAGGGCGGCCAGATGCTTGCCTACGAGCGGAGCTGTCGTGTACTGACCGATCTCGATGACCTTGACACCGGCGAGCGGGCCCACGTCCTGCTCGCCGGCGCGCCGGCCCTCCTCCGTTTCTGGCCTGACGGAGGCCGTCTCGGAGCCCAACGCTGAAATTGTGAAGATAGGCACCTGTTTATAGGCCTCTTCGTTGATGCCATCGACCTCGATCTGACGTGCGGCTTGCGCGTGGCGAAGACGAAAATTCGGCTCGCTACACAGATCAGCCGCCGACACAATCGGGCCTGCCGCCACGCCGATTCGTGCACAAAGCTCCGAACACTCGGCTGTCGTCAGCATGGCCGTCCAGGTGCCGATCAATGCATCGAGCTCGCCGACGTTACGCACTCGCTCGCGTGCGTTGGAAAATTGCGGGGCATCGAGTTGCGGTAAGCCAGCAAGGTCCTTTACTTTTCGCCACTGTTCTTCCGTGCTGGTGCAGATGAGTATCCATCCATCGCTCGTACGATACGCATTCCAGGGCGCGCACGCGGGATGACGGTTGCCGACCCGGCCGACCTTGGCATGCGCGAACGCGGTCGGCAGGAAAGTCGTCAGCGCACTCGCGGCGCAACCGAACAACGTAACGTCGATGTTTTGTACGATACCGCGTTCCTGCCTGACGCGAAGCGCAGCGGTGATCGCCGCGACCGCGTAAAGTGCAGCCGATATCTCGGTGAAGGGTACGCCGATTCGCACCGGCTCGCCCTGCGTAAATCCGGTTGTGTCCATCAAGCCGCTCATCGCCTGAATTTGTGCATCCGACCAGCTCACGCCCGCACGCGCACCTTGAGGCCCCATCGCAGTAATGTCGCATACGATGGAGGTGCTCGCGGCCTTAAGGTTTGCGATGCCCCTTCGATGCTGCGCAGAACTCCTGTCCGAGGTAACGATCACCACGTCATACATGCAGCCTTCGGCTAGATCGTCCGCCGCGAATGTAATCTGCGCACCGGCTCGCTCGAGAAGCGCCGCACTGAGTGCCACGGCCTTGCGTGGTCCCAAAGCCAACACCCGCATACCATCAAGCATGATTGTCTCCTGCGATTTCAAGATTTACGTTGATTGACGATACGGTGCGGCAGAAGCGCGGACAAGCGACATTTGCTGTGCATTCGATTGACTTTTACTGACTCAGGAAAATGTCGCCTGGATGCGTAGCGCCCGATGTTTCCGGCATGCGTGCTAGTATTTTCGGATGCGAATACTTCCGTCACTCAACGCGTTGCGGGCGTTCGAGGTATGTGGGCGGCTGCTTAGCGTGCAGCTCGCTGCGAACGAACTGAACGTCACGCCTGCCGCGGTCAGCCGGCAGATCAAGCTGCTCGAAGACCAGCTTGGCCTTCAGCTGTTCGAGCGAGGCCACCGTGCGATCGCGCTGACACCTATGGGTGAACGGTATCTGGCCGACATCGTGCGCGGCTTCGAAACGATGCGCACCGCAACCGTCAACCTGACCGAAGCGCGCAGCCGACGGACGCTAAAAATTCGTGGCTACACGACCTTTTCGATGAACTGGCTATTGCCACGCCTGTCGACCTTTCATCGCGAACATCCCGATATCGAGGTCAACCTCACGACCTCGCTACAGGCCGTCGACTTCAACACCGAAGATGTCGACGGCGCGATCCGCCTTTCGCATGCGCCGTCATCCGACCTCGGGTTCGACCGTCTGGTGCCGAATGAGCTGGTACCGGTCTGCAGCCCAGAATTTCTGCGAGCGCATCCTGACATCGGGGATGCGACGCCGGAAAGTCTACGGAACGTGCCGCTGCTGCATTCGCTGGCGCGCCGTGAAGATTGGGCGAAATGGCTCGACGCCGCAGGCGTTCGCGGCGTCAATCCGTTGAGCGGCCTGAGCTACGAAAGCTCGGTGCTCGCGTATTTCGCCGCCACTCAGGGGCACGGCGTCGCAATGGCGCAGCGCGTACTCGTCGCCGATCAATTACATGCGGGCACGCTCGTGACACCGTTTTCGTTCGTGCTCGATCTGGGTGCATTCACTTACTACCTCATTTATCCGCGCGAGCATCTGTCGAATCCCGAGTTCGCCGCGTTCCGCGACTGGCTTCTGTCGATCGGCGAAGCCCGGGCATGACGTGCCGTTGCGTTGCCTCGCTTAACGGCCCTTGAACCGCGGCTTGCGCTTTTCCGCGAAAGCCTCGCGCCCTTCGATACGATCCTCCGAGTCGCGTATCGCACCCCACGCGAGCTCCGTGAATTCGAGTGCCTGTGCGAGCGGAACATTGCTGCTCGTCTCGGCCACTTTCTTGATCATCTGCACGGCCAGCGGGCCATTTGCCGCGATGAGGCGCGCCAGTTCGAGCGCCTTGTCCATCAGCGCTTCGGGGGCGACGACATCCGATACCAGTCCAATACGCTCTGCATAGGCAGCGTCGATCTTGCAGCCCGTCAGCAGCATCTTCATTGCAATCGCGGAGGGTACGGCTTTTTGCAGCGCCTGGATGCCGCAGACCGCGGGGATGCTCGCGACCACCGCTTCGGGCAGCCCGAACACCGCGTTGTGAGAGGCGATTCGCAAGTCGCACTGCAACGCGAGCTCCAGACCGCCGCCGAGACAATAGCCGTTGATGGTGCCGATAATCGGCTTGAAAATGCGCAGCGAGCTGAGGTCGATCAGCCGCACATAGATGCCTTCTGCCGCTGCCCGGTCGGTTGAACGGATAAACGACGAACCGAAGCTGGTCGAAGGCGGCAAGGTATTCTTCAGATCGGCGCCGACGCAAAAGGACTTGCGCCCCGCACCGGTGAGCACGATCACGCGCACGTCGTCGTCATCACGTGCGGTAGCGAGAGCCGCGCGCAGCGCCTTGAGGCTATCGAGATCGAGCGCATTGAGCGCCTTGGGGCGGTCGAGCGTCACGGTCGCGACATGGTCCGACACGCTGTAGTGAATGGTCATGATGTGCTCCGTCAAACGCTAGGCGACGACAATGAACGGCCGCCGCACACGTACAGGGTCTGTCCTGTGATGTACGACGCCTCGCGTTGCGTGAAGAACAGCACCGCCTGGGCGATGTCGTCCGGCGTGCCGATGCGGTGCGCGGGCACGGACTTCTTCAGGCGCTCCTGCAGGTCGGCGTCGAACGCGCGAAACAGCGGCGTGTCGATGATGCCCGGCGCAATTGCGTTGACGGTGATGCCAGCACTCGCCCATTCGAGTGCGAGACTGCGCGTGAGGCTGACCACGCCGCCCTTGGCCGCGGAATAGTTCGACTGCCCTACGCCGCCCAACCACGCACGCGACGAGAGGTTCACGATCCGTCCGTAGCGCGCCGGGATCATATGCGCCAGCACCGCGCGGCAACACAGAAACTGCGACTTGAGATTCACGCTGATCACTGCGTCCCAGTCGTCGTCGCTCATTCTGGTGATGCGCTTGTCGCGCACGATACCCGCGTTGTTCACCAGCGCATCGATGCGGCCAAAACGCTCGACAACGGCCTCGACCGCACGGTTCACGGATTCGCCATCGGTCACATCAACGGGCAGTCCGATTACCTCGGCGCCGGCGGCGGCCAGCGCGCTCGTCGCATCGTCGAGCGCCGCACGGTCGAAATCGAATATCGCAATGCGCCGGCCCTGGCGAGCCAACGCTGTCGCAATCCCAAAACCAATGCCCTTCGCGCCGCCCGTGACGACCGCGACCTCGGCGGACTGCTGTTGTGGTGATGCATTCATGGTGTGTGTGTCTCCGTGAAATGACAAGCTGTACGCGCCATCCTATGGCGCGCCCCACCCGTCGCTCAAACGACATATTTCGTGCTCTCAATTGACTTTTTCTTAAGCGAAAACGCTCACGTCGCGAAGGCAGGTCAGCGCCGTCCTTAGCGCAGAAAAAGTCAATTGAGAGTGCAGAAAAAGTCGTTTGCGCGGCGCGCCAACTGAACCCTACGATGGGTCCATGTGCCTGGATGGTTGCCGTAGGTTGCTTGTTTTTTTGGGCTCTTCAGGCAACCCGTGCGGCAACGCCCGCATAGGTCCCGCAACCGGCGCGCGATCACCACAAAGAGAGACGGAGACATATGGATACCACCCTGCCAGACGTTGCCCTGACGCCGGCGACACCGCTCACGCGAGCACAGCGGAAGGCCATTGTGGCTGCCACGCTCGGCACGATTGTCGAATTCAGCGACTGGATCATCTATGCGACATTCGCCGCCTTGTTCTCGCGGCACTTCTTTCCCGCGAACAATGATCGGGCTTCGTTGCTCGCCGCTTTTGCGGTATTCGCGGTCGGCTTCGTGATGCGGCCGATTGGCGGCGCAGTACTGGGCGCATATGCAGACCGGCGCGGCCGAAAAAATGGCCTTGCATTGTCTGTTGCACTGATGGCGGGGAGCTCCCTCGTGATCGCACTGTGTCCTGGTTATGCTTCGATCGGCATCGCGGCGCCGCTAATTCTCGTCCTTGCGCGGCTGGTCCAAGGGTTCGCGGCAGGCGGCGAGTTCGGCTCGGCATCGACCTTCCTGATCGAATCATCCGCGCCATCGCAGCGCGGGTTCGCCGGCTCGTGGCAGCACTTCGCGGTCAACGCCGGCGTGCTGGTGGCCGCCTTGATCGGCGCAATCCTGACTTCAATCATCGCTCCAGCAGCGATGGCGCAATGGGGTTGGCGCGTCGCCTTCGCCATTGCCGGGCTGCTGGGCTTCGTCGCGTTGTGGGTTCGTCTCGCCGTGGCCGAGACCGACGCATTCAAAAAAACCATCGCAACGCATCGGCGCGTGCAGCATCCGCTTCTTGTACTCATCCGCGAGCATCGACGCGCGACGCTGCGTGTGATCGGCATCGCGATGGCGGGCAACCTGTGCATTTATCTGTGGCTGGTGCTGTTCCCTACGCTGGCTCACCTGCGCACCGGTTTGCCGCTGCGCGACGCGTTCATGGCCAGTGTGATTTCGATCGTTGTTTCGCTGATCGCGATTCCGTTTATCGGCATGTTGTCGGACCGTATCGGTCGTAGACCCGTGCTGCTTGCATTCGCAGGCGGCTCGGCGCTCTTCGCGTGGCCCGCGCTGCATTTTCTGTCTAACGATTTCTGGAGCGCCACAGCCATTGTCACGACGGGCATGCTGCTGTCGTCCGGTTTTGCCGCAACCTGCGCGACCGTCATGGCCGAGCAGTTCCCCGCGCACGTGCGCGCCACGGGCGTTGCGTTGCCGTATGCGATATCGGCTGCGCTATTTGGCGGCACATTGCCCTACATCGTCACGGCGATGTCGACTTCGGGCCTGTCGCAATACTTGTGGCTCTATGTTGCGGCCGTGTGCAGCGTGGGCTTTGTCGTCTATGCGCGGATGCCGGAAACGCGCGGCAAGATTCTCGATTGAGCGTGACCTATGGGAGCGCTTTGCCGGCGCAAGAGTTCGATTGTTCATTTACTGGAGGCAGCAATGCGCAAAGTGGTCATTGGCGGCGTCGGCATGACACCGTTTGGAAAATTTCTCGACCGCAATCTGAAGTCGCTCGCGGAAGAGGCGGTGTCGCTCGCTCTCAGCGATGCGCGTGTCACTGTGAATGACGTCGATCGCGTGTTCTTCGGCAACGCCGCAGCAGGGGTCGTCACCGGACAGGAGATGATTCGCGCGCAGTCGTCGCTGCGCAATACGGGGCTGGACGGCAAACCGATGTACAACGTCGAGAACGCGTGCGCCTCCGGCAGTTCAGCGCTGAATCTCGCGTGGCTCTCGGTGGCGTCTGGGCAGTCGGAAACGGCGCTGGTCGTCGGCGTCGAAAAGCTCTCGCATGAGGACAAGGCCATTTCGTTTGGTGCATTTGCCAAGGCCGTAGATCTCGAAGAACCTCTCCCCGAAGGGATGACGAAGGGCACCGGTTCGCTCTTCATGGACCTTTATGCGGCCAAGGCGCGCAAGTGGATGGCCAGTACGGGCGCCGAAGCGAGCGACTTCGCGCGGGTAGTCGTGAAGAGCCGCCATGCAGCATCGCTTAATCCGCATGCGCAGTTCCGCAAGCAGACCAACATCGACGAAGTGCTCGCAAGCCGGATGGTCAGCGATCCGTTGACGCTATTCATGTGCTCGTCGATCGGAGACGGCGGCGCGGCCTTGTTCATCTGCTCAGAGGAGTATGCGGCGAAACATGACATTCGCTCGGTGTTCATCCGCGCGAGTTCGATCGTTTCGGCGAAAGCGGACGGCTCGGGCGAACTCGTCGCGGTTCGCGCGGCGCATGCTGCTTATGAAGAAGCGGGCATTGGCCCGTCGGACGTGCACGTGGTCGAACTGCACGATGCATCGGCGCCGGCGGAACTGATTCACTATGAAAACCTCGGCTTGTGCGCGCCAGGCGACGCGCCGAAGCTGATCCGCTCCGGCAATACCGACATCGGTGGCCGCATTTCGGTGAATCCGAGCGGCGGCTTGCTGTCGCGAGGTCATCCTGTCGGCGCGACGGGCGTCGCGCAGATCGTCGAACTCACGCACCAGTTGCGCGGCACGGCAGGTGCGCGGCAACGTCCGGGCGCCAGGGTGGCGCTTGCCGAGAACAACGGGGGTCAACTGGCCGGCGATTCGGCCGTCGCGCTCGTCACGATTCTGTCGACCTGAACTTGCGCCTCGCGCAGCACTCGAGGTAGCTTAAAGCGGCTCATCGAACGGGAGCCGCCTGCCCGCAATATCCGGCGTGTGAGTGCGAACAAGGACAAAAACCGCTGCATGCCGAATGGCAGCAGCGGTTTTCTGTCGAATTCGGCACGTCGGTGGCCACGGCGACAGGCTAGATCAAGGTTGAACCTGATTTACCGTGCGCCGCGGCAAGCTCATAAGGGTACACAATCCAGCGGCTACCATCCGTCGCCGAACTCGGGATTGCTCGCGACCTTGCCGCCAGTCGCTGGTGTCAGGCCGTCGCGCTTCGCGATCTCGAAGAACGCCTGGATTCTCTCGTACTGTGCATGGGTCGTGATCGCGCCATAGGAGGCTTCATCGTGTGGCCCAATCCGCAACGCGGCCACCGACGTGAGCAGCTTTTCCACGAACTGGTCGTAGATGCTTTCTTGCACCAGTAGTCGGGTACCGGCAGCACACCACTGGCCGCTGTTCCATGTAAAGGCAGTCGTCGAGCCTTTTGCGGCGGCATCCAGATCCGCGTCCTCAAATACGAGGTTGGCCGATTTTCCGCCTAGCTCCAGCGTTAGGGGGCGCCGGATGGATTCAGACGGCCACGTGCGTAGTGCCGGTCACAGGTCAGTCGATTTCGGAATCGTCACAGCCTGTCCATGAACCGTTCCATGCTCATCAAGCAGCTGCCATAGGGTGGCGTCCTCGATGAGGAATCGCCCGCCGGTTTTCGTGACCCGGATGCCGCTATAACCACTTGAATAGCCGTCGCGCCTGACGCGGTCGAGGAACTGCTGCCGCTCTTCCCGATTGACGGGTTGCGCGGATAACCGGGAAGGAAGGCGGGTTATCTCTTCCCACGAATATCCAAAGCGCTTTTGCGCCGCCTTGTTCCCATACATGAACGTCGGATCTGCATCGGCGGTGTGGGCGAGGATTGCGAAAGGCGCGTCTTCGTATAGCCATTTCGCGGCGTCCTGAATGAGGATTTCCTGCGGTATCAGAGAGCGGCCGAGAAGACGCTCATAGCTCTCCGTGAGAAGTTTGAAAAATTCGGGATCTTCGTATCGTTCCATACTCTGCTCTTTCAAAGAGACCTCGTGAGATCTGCTCGCGTGATCTCCTGAATACGTTATGCCTTCCATGCTCGAATGATTCACCTGCACGCGACAAGGAAAGCCTCTGAAATGTCGTAGTCATTTTCTTCCACCCATGCGCACCCACCAACTCTCTAAATGCGCGGGCGTGAAATGCAGAAATGCACAAACCAGTGCGTGCAACCTGAGTCGGATAGCGGCTTCCCTCATACGAAGTCACGTTGCGCTCATCGCACGGGGCTGCATTCAGTATCAGTTGAAATACGTATGGAAGAACCTCTGACGCCCACCTAGATTACTTGTTGTAAGAGAGCGAGCGGGACCCGCCGCGCGGGCGACAGGCGTTCGCCAAGGCACGCCTGGTCAGACGCAACACCGGGAGGATCTGTTCGCATGCAAACGATTAACATCAATGGCGAGGATCACGCGGTCGATGCGCCGCCCGACATGCCACTGCTCTGGGTGTTGCGCGACAAGGTCGGATTGATGGGAACCAAGTTCGGCTGTGGCATTGCGCAATGCGGCGCGTGTACGGTCCATCTCGACGGCAGCCCGGTGCGTTCATGCGTCATGCCGATAGCAGCTGTAGGCAGCCGTAAAGTGACGACCATCGAAGCGATCGCGGCAACGCCCGCTGGGAGCAAGGTGCAGCAGGCCTGGGTCGAACTGGACGTTGTGCAATGCGGTTACTGCCAGTCCGGACAGATCATGTCTGCCGCAGCGCTCATTGCGACCATCCCCAACCCGACCGACGCCGATATCGATGCAGCGATGGCGGGCAATATCTGTCGCTGTGGCACCTATACACGCATCCGCGCAGCCATCAAGCATGCCGCAAAGAAGGCTTGATATGCAGCCCGAACCGGTCGACGTAGCACCCACCACTCTTATACTTGACCGCGCTGTACAAGGCGTGACGCGCCGTCATTTTCTGAAGCTCGGCGTGGTTTTCGGTGCGACGGCGGGCGGCGGATTGATGCTTGGCGTCGTACTGCCGGCGCGTGGCCTGGGCCCGTCGCAAGAAACCGGTCGGACGTCCACAGGGAACCTTCAGCCCGCCGCGGCTTCCAGTGAATTCACCCCAAACGGTTTTATCCGGATCGACAGCAGCGGCCAGGTTTTCCTGACGATGCCGAAGGTCGAGATGGGTCAAGGTATCCAGACGGCTATTCCGATGCTGATCGCCGAGGAACTCGAGGTGCCTCTGGAGCAGGTCAGAATCGAGCATGCACCGCCAGACGACGAGGTGTATCGCGATCCGCTGCTACTGAACGAACACATGACTGGCGGCTCGTCGTCGATCCGTTTTGCGTGGGAGCCGATGCGCCGTGCCGGCGCGGTCGGCCGTGTACTGCTCGTCAACGCGGCCGCCGGGCAGTGGAAGGTCGAGCCTGCCACCTGTCATGCCGAAGCAGGATTTGTGCTGCACCCGGCAAGTGGCCGCAAGCTAGGCTATGGCGACCTGGTTGAGGCGGCCGCTACGCTGCCGGTGCCGCCCGATCTGGAAAAGACCGTGACGCTGAAGAAGCCCGCCGATTTCAAGCTAGTCGGCAAGCCGCACAGACGCCTCGACTCCGCTACAAAAACCAATGGCACCGCGCAGTTCGGGCTCGACGTGCGACTGCCCGGCATGGTTTACGCCGCGGTAGTCCATAGCCCGGTGTTCGGCGGCAAAGTGGTCAAGGTCGACGACCTGCACGCGCGCAAGGTGCCGGGCGTGCGCCAGGTGGTGCAACTCGACAATGCCGTGGCGGTTATCGGCAATGACAGTTGGGTAGCGAGGCGTGGCGCGAGCGCACTCGTCATCGAATGGAACAACGGCACCGACGCACAGGTTTCGACGCGACTGCTCGCCGCCGACCTGGAGCAGGCAGCGAAGCGTAGCGGTGTGGTTGCGCGAAAGGACGGAGACGTGGCGCGCGGGTTCAAGGATGCCGCGTCCAGAGTCGATGCCGAGTACTGGCA